>Ga0209471_1002265_pt1 | contig 11170 bp, 8 predicted proteins | sample GraSoiAngelo_128_FD_185885 | JGI IMG/M metagenome (GOLD analysis project Ga0209471, IMG submission 185885) | Grasslands soil microbial communities from the Angelo Coastal Reserve, California, USA - 14_0927_12_20cm (SPAdes) (version 2) | ecosystem: Environmental > Terrestrial > Soil > Grasslands ... | reverse complement strand
CAGGATGCCGAAGAGGCCGATCGCCCGCGTGAGGCCGACCGATGGATGCTTCCGCCTGAGCTCCTGGTGGTGACGCTTCATCACCTCGCCCATGCGGCGCGCGTTGCCGATCATGTCGTCCTCTTCGTACGCCTGGATCGTCCCCAGGGCCGCCGCGCAGGCGAGCGGGTGACTGTTGTAGGTCAGCCCGCCATAGAAGACGTTCTTCTCGAAGTGATCGGCGACCTTCGGGCGCATCCCGACCGCGCCAAGCGGGACGTAGCTGCTCGTGAGCCCCTTCGCCATGGTGATGATGTCCGGGACAACCTTCCAATGGTTGACGGCAAACCACTCGCCCGTCCGACCGAACCCGGACATGACCTCGTCGCAGATCATCAGGATGCCGTAGCGGTCGCACAGCTGCCGGACGCCCTGCAGGTATCCATCTGGTGGGATCAGGATCCCGTTCGTCCCGGTGACCGGCTCCAGGATGAAGCCGGCGATGGTGCTGGGCCCCTCGAGCTGGATGGTCTCCTCCAGGTAGCGCAGTGACTCCTCGGCAGTGTCCACCTCGCGTTGCGGTCCGTGATAAGGATCGAGGACATGCACCACGCCGGAATCTCCGATGTCATTAGCCCAACGGCGCGGGTCGCCGGTCAGCGCGATCGCCCCGGCAGTGGCGCCGTGGTACGAACGGTAGCGCGAAACGATCTTGTGGCGGCCGGTGACCCAGCGAGCCATCTTGACCGCGTACTCGTTGGCCTCGGCACCGCCAAGCGTGAAGAAGACTTTGCTGATGTCACCGGGGAGCAACTCAGCCAGCTTCTGGCCCAGCCGCGCGCGGGGCTCGTGGGCCATGAAGGGATTGATGAAGGCCAGCTTCTCGGCCTGTCGCTTGATCGCCTCGACGATGCGCGGGTCGCCGTGTCCCGCGTTCACGCTCATGAACTGGCTGTTGAAGTCGATGATGCGCGTGCCGTCCGGCGTGTAGAAATAGACGCCTTTTGCGTGATCAACGGGAATCGGGTCGGCAGCGGACTGGGCCGTCCAGTCGTAGAGCGTGTACTGGCGGCAGAGGGCGACGATCTCCTCGCCGCTCAGGACGTGAGGCCGCGCGCTCGTCTCTAGAGCCATCTTGTCGTGATCACCTTGTGCCGCGTATAGAAGCGGATGCTGTCTTGTCCGGTCGCGTGCAGGTCGCCGAAGAAGGAGTTCTTCCAGCCGGTGAAGGGGAAGAAGGCCATCGGCGCCGCGACGCCGATGTTCACGCCCAGCATGCCGGCCTGGGCGCGCCGCTTGAACTCGCGAGCGTACTTGCCCGAGCCCGTGAAGATCGAGGCCATGTTGCCGTAGGTGCTGGCGTTCAGCAGTTTCAGCGCCTCGTCGATGTCGCTCGCGCGCATCACCGAGAGCACGGGCCCGAACAGCTCATCCTTCCAGATCTTCATGTTGGGCGTAACCCGGTCGAAAATCGTCGGCCCGAGGAAGAAGCCGTCTGCCTGATCGACCTGCCGCCCATCGGCGACGAGCTGGGCCCCTTCGGCCTGGGCGCCGTCGATGTACTCGATCAGCTTCTTCTTGCGCTCGCCACGAATCACCGGGCCGAGGGTCGTCTTCGGATCCGTCCCGGGGCCCACCTTCAGCTTCGCCGCGTCGTTGGCCAGCTCGCGCACCAGCGCATCGCCGATCTTGCCCACGCCGACCGCGACACTACCCGCCAGGCAGCGCTGACCGGCGTTCCCGAACGCCGATGAAATGACGTGCGGCGCCGAGAGTTCGAGGTCGGCGTCGTCCATCACCAGGATGTGGTTCTTCGCGCCGCCGAGCGCCTGCACTCGCTTGCCGTTTGCCGCCGCCGTCGCGTAGATGTAGGCGGCCACCGTCGCCGAGCCGACGAAAGAGATTGCCGAGACGTCCGGATGGGTCAGCAGCTGGTTGACCGCGTCATTCGCCCCGTGCACGACGTTGAATACGCCATCCGGGAGGCCGGCCTCCTCGAGCAGTTCGGCGATTCGCATCGCCGAGAGCGGCGTGAGCTGCGACGGCTTGAGCACGAAGGTGTTGCCGGTCGCGATGGCAACCGGGATCATCCACATCGGCACCATGTTGGGGAAGTTGAAGGGCGTGATCCCGGCGACGACCCCGACCGGGAAGCGCGTCAGCTCCTCATCGATGCCCTTGGCGATCTGGTCGAGGTTCTGGCCCATCATCAGCGTCGGGGCGCCGCAGGCGAAATCGATGACCTCGATAGCGCGCTTGACCTCGCCTTTCGACTCGTCCAGGGTCTTGCCGTTTTCCCTGGTGACGATCGCCGACAGCTCATCGATGTGCTGGTCGAAGAGCGCCTTGAAACGGAACATCACCTGCGCCCGCTCTGGCACCGGGGTTTCGCTCCAGGCGGGAAACGCCTTCTTCGCCGCGGCGACGGCCTCGTCGATCTCCTCTCGGGTCGAGTGCGGAAGACTGGCGATGGTCTCCCCGGTCGCGGGGTTCGGAATCGGATCCGTCTTCTCCGAGCGCGAATCGCGGAATTTGCCGCCGATGAAGCTCTGGACGTTCTTGGTAGCGATCATGATCTGGCTCCTACCGTGCTCGGCTCACTGGCCGGCACCCCATGGAATGGCGAGCGGCGAAGGAACTGTCCGGCACCCTTGACGCCCTGGAACTTTCCCTCCCGCACCAGGACGTTGCCGCGTTGCATCACGACCTCCGGCAGGCCCTTTACCGTCATGCCTTCATAGCAACTGTAGTCCACGTTCATGTGGTGGGTCTTCGCCGATAGCGTCCGCTCCACGCGCGGATTGAATATCACGATATCGGCGTCGCTCCCCGGCGCGATCGTGCCTTTGCGGGGGAAGAGGCCGAACATCTTCGCGGGCGCCGTCGCCACGAGCTCGACGAAGCGGTTGAGCGTGATCCGCCCCGAATTCACCCCCCCATGGAAGATCAGCGTAAAGCGGTCTTCGACGCCGGGCAAGCCGTTGGGGATCTTCGAGAAATCGCCGCGCCCCAGATCCTTCTGGCCTTTGAAATGGAAAGGACAGTGATCGGTCGCGACCAGCTGCAGATCGTCCTGCAGGAGTCCCTTCCAGAGCTCGTCGTGGTGCGATGCCGGCCGCAATGGCGGTGAGCAGACGTACTTGGCACCCTCGAAGCCGGGGCGGGCCAGGTCGTCTAGGCTCAAGTAGAGGTACTGCGGGCAGGTCTCGGCAAACGTGGAGGCGCCGTCGTCGCGCGCCTCGCGCACGGCATCGAGCGCCTCTTTCGAGCTCAGGTGCACGATGTACACGGCGACTTCGGCCAGTCGGGCGAGCGCGATTGCCCGACCGGTGGCCTCCCCTTCCATACTGGCCGGCCGGGTCAGCCCGTGGTTGATTGGATCGCCCTTGCCCTCCGCCAGATAGCGCTGCACCAGCACGTCGATCGCCCCACCGTTCTCGGCGTGCATCATGATCAAGCCGCCATTCTCGGCGGTGCGGCTCATCGCTCGGAAGATCGCCGCGTCGTCGAGCATGAAGACGCCCGGGTACGCCATGAAGAGCTTGAAGGACGGGATGCCCTCCGTGACCAGCGCATCCATTTCTTTGAGGATCGAGTCGTTGATCTCGCGCACGATCATGTGGAACCCGTAGTCGATGTGCGCCTTGCCTTGCGCCTTCTTGTGCCACTGGTCGAGACCCTGACGCAGCGTCTGCCCGTAGCTCTGCACCGCGAAATCGACGATTGTCGTCGTTCCACCCCAGGCGGCGGCAGCGGTCCCGGTGGCGAAGTCGTCGGAGGCGAAGGTGCCACCGAAGGGCAGTTCCATGTGCGTGTGAACGTCGATCGCGCCCGGCATAACGTAGCGGTTTTCCGCATCGATCACCTGGTCGGCGCCGGCCGCAAGCCCGCTCCCGATAGCGGCGATCTTCTCGCCGTCGATCAAGACGTCAGTTTTGGTCGTGTCGCTCGCCGTCACCACCGTGCCGTTCTTGATCAGCGTCTTCATGGCAACTCCCGAACCAGCTCCTCGTAACTCTCGGGGCGACGGTCACGCAGGAACTGCCAGGTATTGCGCACTTCCCGATTCATGTCCATGTCGAGGTCACACACCAGCACCTCATCCTCGGTCTCCGAGGCCTTACCGATGATGCGGCCCCGCGGATCGCAGAAGTAGCTCGAGCCGTAGAACTGCGCCTCGTTGAGTGGCTTCTCCACGCCGACGCGGTTGATGGCACCGATCCAGTAGCCGTTGGCCACCGCGTGGGCCGGCTGCTCGAGCTCCCAGAGATAGCGCGACAGCGACTTCACCGTGGCCGACGGGTTGAAGACGAGCTCGGCGCCCTTGAGCCCGAGCGCGCGGGCGGGCTCCGGAAAGTGCCGGTCGTAGCAGATCAAGATCCCGACGCGGCCGACCGACGTGTCCCACACCGGGTAGCCGAGATTGCCGGGCTTGAAATAGAACTTCTCCCAGAAGCAGGGGCCGACGTGCGGGATGTGCGTCTTGCGGTACTTGCCGAGCACCGTGCCGTCATTCTCGATCAGCACCGCGGTGTTGTAATAGACGCCCGTCTGAGCCTCTTCGTAGAAAGGCACGACCAGCGCCATCTTGTGCTTCTTCGCCAGCTGCTGCATCCGCTTGACGGTCGGGCCGTCGTCGGGCTCGGCGGTGTCGTACCACTTGACGTCCTGCTCCGCCGGGAAATAGGGACCAAAGAAGATCTCCTGAAGGCAGGTGATCTGCGCCCCTTTCTCCGCCGCTTCCGCGATCAATACCTCGTGCCGCTTGATCGCTTCCTCTTTGGGCATGTTCGCGTGCGCCTGGATCAGCGCCGCCCGTACCTTTGCCATGTACCTGTCGCCTCCTCCTCGCTTAGCTGAACGCCGGAATGATGGCCTCGCCGTATTTCTTGATGACCGCCTCGGGCTTCTCCACCATAAGGTAGAGGTTGAACTGGTCGACACCGACGTCGATGAGCTCCTCGATCCGTTTGCGGCTCTGCTCCACGGTGCCGATGACGCAGAACCGGTCGATGACATCGTCCGGGACGAAATCGGCATGAGCCGCGCCCCGCTGGGCATGCTCCGAGTAGTCGTAATGGTCGCGCGCCTTGATGTAATCGGTGAGCGCCTCGGGCAGGTCTTGCGCGTCGTAGCGCTTCAACAGATCGACGACGTGGTTGGAGACCAGCGCCGGGAACCAGCGCACCTGCTCGCGCGCGGCCTCGATGTCATCAGAGATGAAGGCGGGGGCGGCGGCCTGGATCTGGATGTCGTCGAAAGAGCGGCCCGCTTCCTCGGCGCCTTCGCGGACGAATTGCAGGCACCACTTGATGATGGCTGGGTCGGCGAGCTGGATGATGACCCCGTCCGCCACCCGGCCGGCGGCGCGGAGCGCCTTGGGCCCGTAGCCCGCCACCCAGATGGGCAGCTCGTGCTCGGCCCATTTGAGCCGGACCTTGACACCGTCGTAGGAGACCTCGCGCCCCGCGGCCAGGTCGCGGATCAGACGGCAGTCCGCTTCCATCTCCTCGACGGTCACCGGCTTCTGGCCAAGCACACGGCGGGCGCTGTCCCCACGGCCGATGCCCATCACCATCCGGCCGCCAGAGATCTCGTTCAGGGTGGCGAGCGCGCTGGCGGTCACGGTGGGATCGCGCGTTCCCGGGTTGGTGACGCAGGGACCGATCTTGATGGTCTTCGTGTTGGCGGCCATCAGCGTGAAGATCGGGTAGACCTCCTGCCAGAGGACGTGCGAGTCGAACAGCCAGGCGTATTCGAAACCCTGGGCTTCGGCAAGCCTGGTCAGATCCACCCACCGGCTGGGCGGCGGATCGGGAGCAAAGCAGACGCCGAAGCTGAGTCGTGCCATTCCTTCCAAAAAGCTGGAGCCCCCGCCGCGAGGAGGGGGCTCCAGCGCGATCGATCTCGAGTTTAGGTCGCCGCCGCAGCTTGCGGGCGCCGCCGAGCGGCAGCCGCCGGGAAGACCGCCGAGAGCGCCAGGTAGCAGAGGAACGCCGCTACCAACCCGACCACCCAGCTGTAGTCGTAGACGTGGAACGGGAACCAGCTATACAGCGGGCCGATGATCCCACCCTGTGGGAACGGACCGTTGCCCGGTGCCGAATAGGCGCCGCCAACGGCAAGCACGCCGCCTACCACCAGGCTCACCAGGCCTCGCCAGTTAAAGCCGCCCGAGTACCGATACTCGCCGTCGGCCCGGTAGAGATCTCCGAGCTTCAGGTTCGTGTTCCGCATGAACCAGTAGTCGGCGATCAGGACGCCGGCAATTGCGCCCAGCGCGCCACCGTAGAAGCCGAGCCAGGTGAAGATGTAGACGTTCTGGTTCGCGAGCAGGTTCCACGGCTGGATCACGATGCCCAGGACGCCGGTGATCAGGCCGCCTGTACGGAAGCTGATCAATTTCGGGACCACGTTCGAGAAGTCATACGAAGGACTCACAATGTTAGCCGCGACGTTAACCGAAAGCGTTGCCACAGCGAGCGTGAAGAGCGCGAAGATGACGACCACCGGGTTGTCGAACTTCGCGACGAGATCCACCGGATTCCAGATCGCTGCGCCGTAAACCTTTTGCGTCGCAGCGGTAATCAGCACCGCGGCCAGCGGAAAGAGGGTCATCGTCGTGGGCAAGCCAAGGATCTGGCCAACGGCCTGCGCCCGCTGGCTCTTGCCGAAACGGGTGAAGTCGGGCATGTTCAACGAGAGCGTCGACCAGAAGGCAATCATTCCCATCAGCGCCGGCGGGAAGAGAACCAGCCAGAAGTTGCTGCCCCAGCCGACTTTGCCGGGCTCGCTCAGGATGGGCCCGAAGCCGCCCGCCTGGTTCACCATCCAGATGAGCAACCCCAGGGCCACGACCAGCACGAACGGTGCCGCCCAGTTTTCGAACCGCCGGACCGCATCCATGCCGCGGAGAATGATCAGGATGTTGAGCGCCCAGAAGATCGCGAAGCTGAGCCAGAGCGTCCAGTGCTGGCCGGCGACCATGGACGAGTTCAACCAGCCGGCTCCGAACAACTTGCCGGCGAGGATATAGAGCGCGCCGCCTCCGATCCAGGTCTGGATGCCGAACCAGCCGCAGGCCACCCCCGCCCGGAGCAGGGCCGCAACGTTGGCGCCAAAGACACCAAAAGATGCCCGTGCGAAGACGGGGTACGGAATTCCGTACTTGGTACCGGCGTGGCTGTTCGCCAGCATCGGGATCAGGACGATGATGTTCGCCACCGCGATCGTCAGGATGGCCTGGTACCAGGCCATGCCAAGGGCTACGAGCCCAGACGCCAGCAAGTAGGTCGGGATGTTGTGCGCCATCCCGATCCAGAGCGCCATGTAGTTATAGGTGTTCCAGGTTCGCTTCTTGATCGGAACTGGAGCCAGGTCCTCGTTGTAGAGCGAGCTATTACGAATCGCCGAGTCGTCGGCCAGCTCGTGCCGGCCATCGGGATAGACGAGCTCCTCCCCTATTCGCTGCGCCGGAGGTGTGTAGGTCGCAACTCCCATGTTTCCCCTCCTATTGAGTTCGAGATCGCCGATTTGGCGAGCTAAATGTACGTTCGGCGACCGCCTAAGTCAATGGCTGTCTGGCCCGCGACGGACAGGCCGCAGGGAGCGCCTACACTACGCCGCGTTGACCCTCAGCCTCCTCCTCAAGGTGGTCGTGACGCCCGTGCTGATCGCCATCGCTACCCTGGCTGGGCGACGTTGGGGCGATCGATTGAGCGGCTGGCTGGTGGGCCTGCCGCTGACCTCCGGGCCCGTCGTGTTTTTCCTCGCCATCGAGCAAGGTAGTGGCTTTGCGGCCAGGGCGGCGCTCGCCGTCCTACTCGGGACCATCTCGCAGGCTGCTTTCGCGGTTGCGTACGGGTGGACGGCAACCCGGTCCGGCTGGGCGGCGGCCGCGCTCGCGGGCTGCGCCGCGTTTGCCCTGGCGACCATCGGCTTCCGGCCCGTCAGCCTTCCCGCCCTGCCGTCCTTCGCCCTGGTCACGGGCTCGTTGATCCTTGCCATCCTCCTGATGCCGAGGAGCCGGCCGGCCGCTGATCGCGCGCCGGCTCCCGCGTGGGACCTTCCTCTACGGATCGTCGTGGCAACCGGCCTCGTGGTATCGCTGACGGGGATCGCCCCCACCATCGGGGCGCACCTGACGGGACTGCTCTCGCCATTCCCCGTTTACGCCGGGGTGCTCGCCATCTTCGCTCACCGCCAGGGCGGCGGCGAGGCCGCCAACAACGTGCTCAAGGGGCTGCTGCTTGGACTGTTCTCATTCGGCGCCTTCTTCCTGGTCCTCTCCGTCGGACTGAGCCGCTTAGGCACCGGCCTGACCTTCTTGCTCGCGACGGTCAGTGCGCTTGCGATCCAGGGGTTGACACTCAAAGCGGTGCGAAGCGGCGGCGACCGACGCTCGCCTAGAGATCTCTCCTCGCGAAGCTGACGTTGGCGAGGGCGAGCAGGCCGGCGAGCCAGGCGATGACCCAGCCGACATAAATCGCCGGCGGTGGCTGGTCGGCGAAGAACGGATTCCCTGCTCGCGCGCGCCCCGCGGCGCGGGCGGCGGCGAGGAAGTCTGTCGGCTCCAGGTAGAAGATCGCTCCATGCCAGAGGCCGTCGGTCGGGATCAGCAACCGGCTGCCGACGCCGATGTTGATGATGGTGTCGTTGGCGAAAGTCTGGCCGATCGCCAGCGCGATGCCGCCGATCCAGGCGACGAAGAAGAACACCAGCGCGATCACACCGCCCGTCATGGGCGCGAGGCGCGTACTGAGCAGCAGCGCGAGCGTCATCAGCACGATCCCTTCCGCCGCGACGAAGGTCAGGGCCGCCACAGGGTTTGGCGGTGTGTAGCCGGTAGCGAGCCAGATCCCGAGTAATTCAAGCAGCCCGCTACCAGCCGCGTAGATCCCAACGAGTACTGCCAGCCCGAGCCACTTGCCCATCAGCAGCTGGCTTCGCCGGATCGGCCGCGGCAGGATGGCGAGCGCGATTCCCGACTCGATATCGCTGGCAATGCTGGGCGCTGCTACCAACGTCGACCCCAGCGCTAGAACGCCGCTGAACATGAACGCGACCAGGATGGTCAGCTGCGACGACGCCAGCCGCACTTCCGCAGGTGTCACGCCGCTCATCGTCGGCAGCCGGCTGAAGCCCCAGCTGGTGAGCACGATGACGACGACGGTAAGGATGCCGAGGGCGAGTAAGAGCTTGCGGCGAGATGCCTCGAGGATGGTCAGCCGCGCGATCGTCAGCACCTGCGTCACTGGTCCTGCTCCTTGAGTAGCTGGAGGAAGCGGTCCTCGAGCGTCTCGTGGCGCGGCTCGACGGCGTAGACCCGGCCGCCCTGGCGGACGATCTCCGCGACGAGTTGCGGCACGCGTTCGCTGGGGAGGCCGCGGAAGGTCAACCATTCGCCCTCATCCTCCAGGCTCCCGAATTCGCCAAGCCCGGCGCGGCCGCCGGCGGGGAGTCCCGTCACCCGGACTCGGACCGCGCCGTCCTGTCCCAGGATTTGCGCCATCGTGCCCGTCGCGATCACCCGGCCGTGGTCGACCACGGCGAGGCGGTCGCAGATCTGCTCGACCTCGGTCAGCAGGTGCGAGTTGAGAAACACCGCGGTGCCGCGCGCCTTGAGCGTGCGGATGATCTCGCGGACGTCATGACGCCCAACCGGGTCGAGCGCGGAGGTGGGCTCGTCGAGCAGGACCAGTTCTGGACGGCCGAGCAAGGCGACCCCAAGGCCCAGACGCTGCTGCATGCCCTTCGAGAAGCCTTCGACTTTGTCATCGGCCCGATCCGAGAGTCCGACAAGCTCGAGGGCGCTGGCGATCTCGGCGTTCCAGTCCGAGCGCGGCATGCGGGACAGCTCGCAGTGTAAGCCGAGGACCTCGCGCGCTTTCATCCAGCCCTGGTAGCGGAACAGCTCCGGCAGGTAGCCGAGGCGTCGTCGCGTTTGCAAGTCGCCGACCGGCGCGCCCAGCACCCAGGCCTCACCGGCCGTAGGGTGCGCCAGGCCGACCAACAGCTTCACGGCGGTGGTCTTTCCGGCGCCGTTGGGCCCGAGGAATCCAAAGACCTCGGCGCGCCGCACGCTCATCGTCAGGCCGCTGAGCGCAACGGTCTTGCCGTAGCGCTTGGCCAGGTCCTGCGTGTGGACGGCAAGGGAGGCGGCATCGGCCGCCTCCATCGGATTCAGATCGATGCGATTAGTGGAGGGACGTTGCAATGGCGAGCACCTGGTCGGGCGTCAACTGGCCACCGACCGCGTAGATTACGCCATTCTTCACCCAGACCACGCCGGCACCGAGCACCGCCTTGATCAGCACGGCGGGCGTTCCGTTGACCTGCACGGACTCGGTCGTTGCCAGGCCCTTGGGAATCGGGATGGGAAGCGTCGTGCTCGGATCCTTGATCGCCCTGATTTGTGCCGCGAGTTCGGGCGGCACCCCTGGCTGCGAGAGCAGGTAGTCCTCGAGCTGCGACACATTGGCGCCGCTCGAGTCGACCGTCGGTACGCGGGTTTGCGCGACCACGAGAGTCGGGATGCCCATGGTTTCCGTCGTCGTGCCCAAGCCCCATGCCTCGATCAGCGCCGGTCCCCCGTTGACGACCAGGGTGCTGCCGTCGATGGTTGACGGCATCGGGGTGACCCGCACGCCGGCTTGTGCGGCCGATGCCCGCAGGCGAGCCGCGTCAAAGGTCAGGGATCCCGTCGCGTGCGAGACGACGCCATAGCTGACCGGCCCGGAGATGCCCTTCGGCAGAGACGCCGGGCTGAGAACCGGGAGTCCAGACTGCGACTGCGCCGCCGCGGCATCCGTCACTTGTTGCACCTTGGGCGGCTCGGGTTGCCACTTGACATTCCCGTAGTCGAGCAGGGCACCGGACTGCGCAAAGTCCGAGGGGGAGACCTGGACCGTCGCGACCTGCGTGGGCTCGAAGACCCGAATGAGACTCTGCGCAACCCCGGAGACGCCCAGCCCGGTGATCAGGACGGCCGCCAGCAGGACGGCGATCGCCGGCGTGGCCATGGGTCGCCAGCGTGGCGAGTCCCGATCGAGCCAGCGCTGGTACCAGCGGGCGGGCCGTGCCGTTTCTTCTCGGGTGATGCGCGCCTGCACCACCGAGAGCGCGGCGCGAGCTTGCGGTTCGAAGGACGGAACCCGCAACAGTGCCGTCGTGGCGCGCGCCTCATTCGCGA
>Ga0209471_1002261_pt1 | contig 11179 bp, 4 predicted proteins | sample GraSoiAngelo_128_FD_185885 | JGI IMG/M metagenome (GOLD analysis project Ga0209471, IMG submission 185885) | Grasslands soil microbial communities from the Angelo Coastal Reserve, California, USA - 14_0927_12_20cm (SPAdes) (version 2) | ecosystem: Environmental > Terrestrial > Soil > Grasslands ... | reverse complement strand
CATCAGCACCAGTGATTGGCTGATCGCCGGGTGCCGGTTCAACGCTGCCTCGATTTCGCCTAACTCGACGCGAAATCCTCTGATCTTTACCTGCCGATCTGCTCGGCCCAGGTACTTCATCCCTTCGCCGACCGTATACCGCCCCAGATCCCCGGTCTGATAAAGACGCGCTCCTCTTTTCCCGCTAAATGGGTCCGGCAGAAAACGTTGTGCCGTAAGTTCTGGCCGATTCATGTAGCCACGGGCTAGACCGGCGCCACCGACATACATCTCACCGGCCAGTCCAACCGGCATCAGTCGCATGTGGCGGTCCAGCACGTGAAGCTGCAAATCTGGAATCGCGTTGCCAATAACACTGCCCACGCTCTGGTCCACATCAGCCTGGCTCAGCGTGCGATACGTGACATGCACCGTCGTCTCAGTGATGCCATACATGTTGACCATCTGTGGTCGCTCATCTCCGTGCCGCTTAAACCAACTTCCCAGACTCTGCACCTCCAACGCTTCACCGCCGAAGATTACCAGACGCAGCGCCAACTCCTCCGCCCGTTCTTCCTGCTCATCCACAAGCATCAACTGCCGAAAAGCTGAGGGGGTTTGATTCAGCACGGTAACCTGCTCGCGGGCCAACAACTGGTAAAAATCATCTGGAGAACGACTCACCAGGTAAGGGACTATGACGAGGCGTCCGCCCGACAATAAAGCTCCCCACACTTCCCACACAGAGAAATCGAAAGCATATGAGTGGAACATTGTCCAGACATCCTGAACGTCGAAGTTAAACCAAGCGTGAGTGGCAGACAAAAGACGCATCACATTGTCGTGCTGAGTCAGTACGCCTTTGGGGCGGCCGGTTGAGCCTGACGTGTAAATTACATATGCCAGGTTCTCTGGGCCGGCTGTGGCAGGGGGATTGGCGGTGCTTTGCTGCGCAATCAAAGGCCAATCCGTATCGAGAAAAACGACCTTCGTAGCAGGGGTGGGCAGCAAATCTCGCAGTACCGCTTGGGTAAGCACGACTTCTACTTGTGCATCTTCCAACATCAAGGTCAGACGTTCCACGGGATGGCGGATGTCCAGCGGTAGGTATGCGCCCCCAGCTTTGAGAATGCCAAGCATGCCGACCATCATCTCGATCGAGCGCTCCGCAAAAAGCCCGACGAGCACGTCTGGACCGACGCCCCTCTGTCGGAGAAAGTGGGCCAATTGATTGGCACGAGCGTTGAGTTCTTGATAAGTGAGTTGCTGACCCTCACAGGTGAGAGCAAGTGCCTCCGGTGTGCGCTCGACCTGAACTTCAAAAAGGTGATGCAGGCAAGAGTCTGCAGGATAGACTGCCCTGGCATCACGACGTTCGACTAACAACCGTCGCTGCTCGGCTTCGGTCAACAACGGCAGCTCTGTGATCCCTTGATCCGGGTTAGCCGCAATAGCTTCCAATAAGGTGGTGAAATGGCCCACCATTCGTCTGATGGTGGCAGCCTCAAATAGGTCGGTACGGTACTCCATCGTTCCACTCAATCCGGCGAATTCCTCCCATAGCGATAGGGTCAAGTCAAACTTTGCCCTTTCACTATCAACTCTCATTGCGCTCATCCGTAACCCTGGCAATTCCAGTTCTGCGCGGGGCGCATTCTGTAAGACAAAAGCCGCCTGAAAGAAAGGCGTCTGGCTCAAGCTTCTCGCGGCTTGGAGTTGTTCGACCAGCCTTTCAAACGGGATTTCCTGGTGCGCATACGCCCCTAAGACAACTTCCCGAACATCCTTCAATAACTCCCGAAATGTAGGATTGCTCGACAAGTCAGTGCGCAACGCAAGAGTATTAGCAAAGCAGCCAATCAGTTTGCTTGTCTCAGCTTGAGTGCGGTTAGCGATGGGTGAGCCAACGACGATGTCGTCTTGTCCACTATAGCGATGCAGCAAAGTTTGGAAGGCTGCTAGCAAGGTCATGAACATTGTCACACCTTCGCTCTGACTTAGTGACTGAAGCGCTTCCGCTGACTCGGCTGATACACTCAGTGGTTCTCGCGCACCCCGAAAACTCGGTACGTGGGGTCTTGGATAATCTCGTGGCAGATCAAGCGCGGCGGGCGCATTGCGTAGTTGTTGTTTCCAGTAAGCGAGCTGCAGCTCCAAGACTTCACTCTGCGCAGCCTCTCGCTGCCACAGCGTGTAGTCGGCATATTGGATTGGTAGCTCCTCTAACGGAGTGGGTAGATTGGCAACATAGGCGGTGTAGAGTGAGCCAATTTCGTTCAAAAGTACGCCGGCGCTCCAGCCATCAGAAATAATGTGGTGAATCGTCAGGAGGAGGACTTGGTCCAGATCGCTCAATCGCAGTAAGGTGGTCCGCAGCAGTGGTCCAGATTCCAAATCAAATGGCTTCTGAGCCTCGTCGCGGGTTAGGTTCCGCAAGCGCGTCCCACGCTCCTGCTCTGAGAGTTCTCGTAAGTCAACAACTGGCAGGAGCACTGCCCTTGACTGAGCAATAACCTGGCTCGGCTCGCCAGCTATGAGCGCAAAGTTTGTGCGCAAGGTTTCATGACGAGCGATGATGGTTCGCAAGCTTTGTTTGAGCCCATCAAGCTCAAGCTTCCCCGTTAGTCGAATGGTCCAAGGAATGTTGTAAGCTGAACCGCCTGGGTCAAGCTGCTCCAGAAACCAGAGTCGTTGCTGGGCGAACGAGAGCGGAGTAACAGCAGCAGAAGTTCGACGGGGTATTCTGCAAGCTGCTGGGGGTGCCAGACCTTCTTCCTGAAGGAGAGCCTCAAAAAGTGCTCTGCGGCTTGGTGAGAAGTCGGCGATTTGATTATTTTGTAGATTCATGACCCGTCCTCGGAGAGCTCGACGACAAGAGCGCTGGTTGCTAGTGAAGCAGGCGCACTCGAGAGTTAATGGGCGTACGCTAATACTGGAGAGGAGACGCTGCTTCCAAGGGCTCCGCCCCTGCTTGTCACAAAAGTTGGATACCAACCCCCAGCAGGAATCGGCAGAACTCAATGACTCTGGACAGTGATTGTTAGAATCGGGAATCCGGTCGGATACGGTACTGGGCGTCCAAAGCTCGATTCAAAAAGTCTTCAACGAATCGCGAACGTTGAGGAGAGCAGGGGCTTGAGTGTGGAAACTCCTTTGCAATTACCGAAGCACGATTGCCTGGGAGCATCGGAAACCGAGTCCTGATACTACGACGTAGAGCTACCGCACCCATCAGGATTTGGGCATCGCGTTAGCGCCGATTTACCGAACAGTCTCGGTCGGCAAGTCATGGCAGCACTCCGTGCACTGTCTGGAAGTTCCTATGATATGAACGTTCAGGAAGCTACACCCTGCATCGAAAGCCTGTCAAGTTCACTACCGAAGAAACTAAATCCTCCTTTAGAGCGGACTTGCAATGAGGGCGACTCAGTTCCGCGGGACTAGGTCCTGGAGTATTGCGGTTGCCGATTCGAGGACATGCGGAACTCGGCTTTTCTTGAGGTCTGCCCGACGCGTCTCGCTGCTCTTAAGGTCATGTGATCGCCTTGGCCTTTAGTTTCCCGCCGTTGTTGACCGTGAGACGAAAGCAACTCTCGTTGGGCGATTAAAGATCAAGGCCAGTATTGATGGTATTGACATACGAGTCGCCGCTCGTGACCTGTAGCTTGGCCGTAAGTGTCGTCGTGCCGATACCAACCTTAGTCTGTGCCGCTAAAACGTCCGTTTGACGGCAGGCCCGTGGCGGAGTTTTTACTCTCCCAGATTAGTCAAATGTTCAAACAGCAAGGCAAAGAGTATATTTAACCAGGTCGCCAGCTAAATAACGGGCATCCGAGCACCCTTGCCTCATGGCTGGCGGGGCTTACTAGCGAAACCCTGACAAGATGCATGCCACCTTATTTCAGGTAGACGGAAAGCTTCAGCAAGTGAGAAGTCTGGCAGTTATTATTGTGCTTGCTCTTTCTCTTCTCTGCGCTTGGTTTCCAACGGCTCAAGCCATAGACAAACCCGCCTCCGAGTCGCTCTCAGCCAAAGACCGCATTGAAATCTTTGAGACGATTTGGAAGACGATCAATGATGAATACTACAACTACAACCCCGCATTCGCTGACTGGGTGGCTGTGCGCGAGCGTTATCGCCCTCGCATCGAGGGCACAAGAGACGATGACGAATTCTATACCCTAATCAAACAGATGTTGCTCCGCGAATTGCACGACTTTCACACAACTTTTGCCGCTCCGAACGAGCAACCACGAAGTAACGGGCTTTCCGTAAGCGAAGTTGAAGGCAAGATCGCGGTTGTGCGCGTTGAGCCAGACTCTGAGGCAGTGCGCGCGGGCGTGCAGCCAGGAATGGTTGTGCGAACGTTCAACGGCAAACCGGTTGAAGAACGAATCGCTCAACTGCAGACGACATTAGGTCATTCTTCGAATGCGCAGGCTGATCGCTTTCTGTTTTACAGTACTTTCCTTAATGGTCCGCTCAACGAGCCTTTGCAGCTTGGTCTTGAGCGAGCGGACGGAACACAATTTGACGTGGTGATGGCGCGCCATTTAGGTTCGAGAACATCATCGACACTCATCTCGCAACGCATGCCCTCCGGCTTTTACTATCTAAAGATCCAGGGCGCATTCGTGTCGCCGGTTGACGAACAATTCAAAAGCGAGTTTGCCAACTTTCGGGATGCGCTCGGTTTGATCATTGACTTGCGCGGCGTCAGCGGCGGCAATGTTCACGATATCGGGCTAAAGATCGCCAACTACTTTTTCCCTGCCAAAATCTCTTTCGGACGAATGATCAACCGCTCAGGCGAGACACCAGCTTTTCATACCTGGAGCGCCGGCGGCGGCAATCAAATCTACAAAGGTCCGGTGGTGATTTTGATTGATGAGTCGGTACGGAGTGCCGGAGAGGTCTTCGCCGATGGATTTCAGGAGAATGGGCGCGCGACCGTCATCGGTGTCCAGAGTTGCGGTTGTGTGGCCGACCGGAACAGTAAGAAGGTGAAAGGCGGCGGCTTGCTCTATTACAGCCATCTTGCTTACCTGTCTGGCAAGGGACATAAGCTGGAAGGAGATGGTGTCGTGCCGGATAAAATAGTCCCTCTGACAATTACCGCGTTGCGGCAGGGCCGCGACGCCATGTTAGACGAGGCTGAGCGCACCTTGAAAACGCTGAAGTCTCATTGATGCCGACACCGAGTTTGAAAATTTGCCATGAAGCAATCACCGATCAGCAATCCTGTGATCCCGGGTTGCGTACTGATGCTGTCCGAACATGAGCAAATCTATGCGATCACACCCGAGCAGGACTTGGCGAAACGCTCAATGAAAATGCACCCACGAATACAGTCGCGATCTTGCGCAAAGCGCTTCCCAAGACTGCAAAACCTTTATTCATCGGTTCGATTCCGATCGCCGCCTCCAACCACCCGAAGCAAAGAGCAAGTGCCGTACTCGGCTTGAACAAGCAGCATTGGGGCGTTAACCCCCCAGTAATTTCTAAATCCAAAGGCCGGAAGCGAAAGTTTCCCTCCCGCAACTAAAACCTCCAAGGTGACATTGCCAACGAAAGAGGAAGCGATTCAAATGAGAATTAGGAATAGCAACATGTCGAAGTTGATCGAACCGAGCTATCAAAGACGCCGTCTCGTGATGCTGTTGCTGTGGCTTCCGATCTGCGCCGCGATGGTGTTTGGTCAAAACTCAGCTAGCATCAAGATGAGCGTCGACGCAACCGACGCCCCGCGCAACATGCTCCACACGACGCTGACAATTCCGGTGAAGCCCGGGCCGCTTTCTCTGTTTTATCCAAAGTGGATTCCCGGTGAGCACAGTCCTACCGGGCCGATCAACGACATGGTTGGGTTGAAGTTAAGTGCGAATGGAAAGTCAATCCCGTGGACGCGTGACGCGGTCGAGATGTTCGCTTTTAGTTGTGAGATACCAGCGGGAGCGAGCGAGCTCGAAATCGCCTTCGACGATATGTCGCAACCGGGCACGACCATGAGCGCGCGTTTGGCGCGTGTGAAGTGGAATCGTGTACTCGTCTATCCGCGCGGGATCAATAGTGACGCGATTCGCGTCGATGCATCGATCAAATTGCCAAGCGGATGGAAGTTCGCGACAGCATTGCCGGTGGCGCGAGAACGACAGAATGACGTCGAGTTCAAAGAAGTTTCGCTGACTGAGTTGGTTGATTCGCCTTTAATCGCGGGCGCGAATTTTCGCAAACTGACACTCGCTTCAGCACCGTTGTTACATGAGATGGATATTGTCGCGGACACGCCCGTCGCGCTCGAAGTGAAGCCCGAGACGTTACTTGGCTGGCAAAATCTGGTGAAGGAAGCGAACGCTTTATTTGGCGCGCGACACTACCGCAGTTACCGTTTTCTCTTGACGCTGAGCGACGTTGGGGGCAGCGAAGGCCTCGAGCATCACGAATCGAGCGAAGACGGAGTCGGCGAAAAGGCTCTGAGCGATCCGGGTCAACTGATTGACCTCGGCGATTTGTTGGGTCATGAATACGCCCACTCGTGGAATGGCAAATATCGCCGGCCCGCGGATCTGACTACTCCGGATTTCGAACAGCCAATGCACGGGGATCTGCTTTGGGTCTATGAAGGCTTAACTGAGTACCTCGGAAAAGTTTTGCCGGCTCGCAGCGGACTGTGGGCGCCGGAAAATTTTCGCGAGTCGATAGCCGCAGTCGCAGCTGAAATGGACAATCAAGCCGGACGAAAGTGGCGGCCACTCGTCGATACGGCGACGGCGGTCCAGTTCACTTATTCGTCGCCGCGCGCGTGGATGAATTACCGGCGGCGCGTAGATTACTACTTCGAAGGGCTGCTGCTCTGGATGGAAGCCGACGTGATCATTCGTCGGCAAAGCCAGGGCAAGTTGTCGCTGGATGATTTCTGTCACAAGTTTCACGGCGCTCCGGACACTGAGCCAATGGTTAAGACCTACACCTTGGACGACATCGTTAACACGCTTAATTCGGTGACGCCGTACGACTGGCGCGGATTCCTGAACGAGCGCGTGAGCTTAGTCAATCAGCGCGCGCCGCTGGGTGGAATTACTAACGGCGGCTGGAAGTTGGTTTATGAAGAGAAGCCAAACGAAGACGTGAAGTTCAACGAGCAACAGCGGAGATTCATGAACCTTGCATTTTCGATCGGTATGATCGCGAGCACGGAAGGTGTGGTGCTTGACGTCAATCCGGAACTGCCGGCGGCAAAGGCGGGTCTGGCTCCCGGAATGAAAATAGTCGGAGTCAATGGCCGCGCCTGGTCGGCTGACGCAATGCACGATGCGATCGCCGCGACGAGGAATACAGCGACGCCGATCGAGTTGCGCGTCGACAATGGCAGCTTTCAGGAAAACCACAGAGTGATGTATCGCGGCGGCGAGCGCTATCCACATCTGGAACGCGATGCGACGAAACCGGATCTGCTTAGTGAGATAATCAAGCCACACGGGCATTAATGAGCAAAAGAATCTAATCAGTAGCCCTTCAATTTGAGCCTGTGACTTTTTTGTAACCGAGCATCTCCCTCCCAATGCATTTCGCTGCTCGCACTCTTCGGCTCAAATTTGCATAATTAATTTTGACATGATCGGGCGAGGCCTTCTGGCCTTTCTTCTTGTAAGAATGAAACGGGAAGCGCGTCAATATTTACTCCTTATTTTGATCAGCCTTGGGTTCGGTGTGGGCGTGTGGGCCGTCCTGCGATTCACTTCGCTGCGCCGTCACGAAAACAATTCGGTCTTCTTCTCCGACGCGGCCACTCTGCGCACCAGCGATCCCGATCTGTGGGCGCGCAACATGGACAAGCTAAAGGAACCTCGCGCCGAGAGCGAGAATGTCGCGATCGAAATTCCGTCAGAGCTTCGTCACTACGAAGATCGACATTGGTTTCTGGCGACACAGGTCGCCGAGGTCAAAAAATTCAACGTGCAACCTGTGCAGGACTTTGTCGATCTTGCCGCAATGATTCAGCGCGGCGAAATGGTCCCCGTGCAAGCGGTCACCGATACCTACATCCTTTATGGCGTCGCCGCCCGAACGGACGGCAGCGCCTTCACCCGATATGTGGCCAATCAGAATGTAGAACTCAACGACGATACCGCACTGCGCGATGCCTACGTCCAGCTTGAATCTGCGCACGCGAAGCTGCAAAAAGTAATTACAAATCTGCAGACTCAGTTGGCCGCGTCGAAAAAGGGAGCGGGTGCGAAACAAGACGAGCTGCAAAAAGAACTTGATGCGCGCCAGCGTGAGTTGAGATCGAACGAAGACAATAAAGCGCAGCTCGATAAGTATTACGGTCGTTCTTCCAGCTCATCAGGCAGCCAAGCAACCCTCTTACGCGATTACGACTCGCTGGAAAATCTTGCGAAGGATTTCCGCGGACGATCTTTCGACCTCAATAATTCAAATGATCGCCAGACGCTAAAGATTTACTTGCTTAGCTCGCTAAGACCGCCAGCGCTAAAGATTCTTGAAGAGATTGCCAGGGCTTATCACGACAAGTTCGATCGACCCCTACCCGTAAGCTCGCTGATTCGACCCGAGCAATACCAGCACGTCTTGCGCAGATTCAACCGCTATGCCGTCTTGATTGATACGCCGCCGCATTCGACCGGCCTGGCGTTCGACATCGACTACCGTTTCATGAGCGGCGCCGAACAGAATTTTCTGATGAGTCTGCTGGCGCGCATGAAAGACGATGGCCGTATCGAGGTCCTGCGCGAACGCGGCGCCAACTACCACGTGTTTGCTTTCATCGACGGCACGCGTCCGGATGACGATCTGATTAAGGCGTCGCTACCGGACGCCGGCGCGCCGGATAATGAGACGAATCCTGATGAGAACGATTCGGTAAAGAAGACACCGGTGAGAGTCGACACGAAATCGCGGTTAGCGAAGAAGAAGAAGCGGTAGCGCGGCGAAAGAAACATCCACAGATTACGCAGATTACACAGACAAAGCATTCAGAATTTCTCTGCTGAACAAACGATTTCGATTTGAGCCTTTTGTGCTTTTTTGTGCTTGGCTCCCATCTGTGTAATCTGCGTAATCTGTGAAACATTCTCTTTCTTCACCACGAGATGGCCCATGTCTTCATCGGGGCTCCGTTCATCGCTCTCATCGTGCCTTGGGTTTATGTCTTTAAGAATTATGTGATGTGGGAGAAGCGGAAGCTGGTGTCTTAAGCTCCGCTGTAGCGCAAATTGTTAATTTGCGTATTCAACGGAACCCAGACTGTTGCGGAGCGTTGATTTAGCTGTCGAATACCGCCTCAGTTAATGTGTCACCATTGACGGACAAGAAAGGACGATGCCGCTAATGCACATTCACCCGTTCCTAGGCAGCGCCAAACCAACAAGGGTCTGCAAAGTTTTTGTGTATGCCGTATTTCTTTGCGGCGTCATGTCCGCTCAGGCAGTGCGCGCCCAAGAGGCGCCTAAGAACGAAACGCCACCTCCGCAAACGTCAACAAAGGATGACGATATTGAGCAGCTCCGCAAAATGGTGCGCGAACAGAGCGCCGAAGTTGGCCGGCTCAAGGCCGAAGTCGCCAAACTCGAGAAGTATCGCCAGATTGATTACCTGCGCGCGCAGTTGTTGAAAGAGGAGCAACGCGCCGAAGCCTTGCAGAGGGAACTATCCGACATCGCCGCCAAGGAAACGTCTTTGCAGAAACGGCTCGATGAGATCGAACCACAACTTAGGCCGGATAGGATCGAGCAGTCGCTTGCCGGGGTTGGATCGACACGACCCGAAGAAAACCGGGACGCGGTGCGGAATCAATTGTCGAATGAAAAGCGAAAAATCCAGGCGCAACTCGATCAGTTTCGCCAAAACAGGATGCGACTACAGGCTTCACTCAGCACCGCCGAGGCTTCGATTGCTAATCTCCGGCAGCGACTGAGCGAAGCCGTTCGTTAACACTGCGCGTCTTTCATGAATTAATTGCAGAAGAGCAGAGACCCGGGCTCTGTTTGAACTCGCCTAATCGACGAGTAGCGCTATGCCGGTTCTGATTGCATCTTAGCGTTTCACGCCGATGGATCTTTGTCGATAATAAACAAGTACGCATTAATGCTTGGACCAGTTTTCGGCACGAATTCTACCTGCACCTTTCCGGTAGCCTGCGTGCTATCGGGGTTGAAGTAAACCTGTATCTTTTGGCCTTGATCGTAGGCGGCAAAGTCGGCGGCAGTCTTAGTAGCAGTAGGCTTTGTCGTAACGAGATTAACCGCTTCAATCGCGTCCAGGGCTGTTCCTGACCATTCTATTGGTCCAATAGTGCCCTTTTTGATCTGCGGCGGCTTGCCGCTCGTCACGACGCTGATCTTCGGTGGCGATTGAACATCTACCGAGATGTGAAATAAATATGGTTGAGCGCTTCCCGTCCTAACAACCAGATATGGGTATTGCGCTGCCAGCTTTTTGCTAATGGTGAAAGCGTAATCACCCTGGCCCTTTTTCACTAGCTCAACACCTACCGTATAACTCTTATCCAATTCCACGCTGAAAGGTTCCTGGAAGCCACTTGGGGAAGCAATCCGGAACACACATTTATCATCATCACCACCAATGCGCATGACATTGGGTTCTGAATAGATAAGCGGAAACGATGTCTGATATTCCAAGCCACAAAACGGCACGCGAAATGATACCGACTGACTGGCTGCGAGAGCTTTTGGAATCCAGGCGCCAACTTGAATATATTTCTTTGCAGGCGCGTCGGCACCGCTCGGTTTGGGATCGGCTGAAGACGGCTGAGGTTTTTGTTCTTTGGGATCGTTTCGGGCTGTATGACTTTCTGCCTGGTGGTCATTACCGGCGCCGCCAGTCGCGTGCGGGGCTTGGACCGATTCCGCTTCAACGTGCTCGTCGTCTGGCTTTGCCTGATCGCCGCTCTCTTTGGCGCCATCCGGCTGGCCGGGGGGCGGCATATCAAAATAATCGTAAGGCAACGGGACGGCGTTTGCACCCACATACAAAATCGGCTCGGGCAACTTTTGTATGTCCGCGATTTCGAAATCTGTCTGATCACCATCGGCATCGATACCGTTGACGTCGATTTTCAAATAGACGGTATTGTTATAATTAGTTGCCTCGATCGCGGCGCGAACAATCGATAAGGCTTGTGCTTTCTTTTTTTGTTCGACGCTCACTTCCTTTTTTT
>Ga0209471_1002256_pt1 | contig 11194 bp, 9 predicted proteins | sample GraSoiAngelo_128_FD_185885 | JGI IMG/M metagenome (GOLD analysis project Ga0209471, IMG submission 185885) | Grasslands soil microbial communities from the Angelo Coastal Reserve, California, USA - 14_0927_12_20cm (SPAdes) (version 2) | ecosystem: Environmental > Terrestrial > Soil > Grasslands ... | reverse complement strand
GAGGTTGCGTCGACGGAGGCGCTCGACGGCGGGGACGCCGTGATCGATTTCGAGATCACGGCGAACAGACCCGACTGTCTCAGCGTGATCGGTCTCGCGCGCGAAATCGCCACGACCTACAGCCTGCCGCTTCGCGACCGGGAACAAACACCGTCGCTGGCCACCGGCCGCTCCGACCGGCTCGCGATCCATCTCGACGACCAGGAGCTGTGTCCCCGGTACGCGTGCGCCGTTGCGGACGTGAAGATCGGTCCGTCGCCTGGATGGCTCACCGCACGGCTGCACGCCGCAGGCGTCAGGCCGATCAGCAACATCGTCGACATCACCAACTACGTGAATCTCGAAATCGGCCAGCCGATGCACGCATTCGATCTCGCGAAGCTTGCGGGTCCCGAGATTCGGGTACGGCGCGCGAAACGAGGCGAGAGCATCGTCACGCTCGACGACGTCGAGCGGAAGCTCGATCCCGACATGCTCGTGATCGCCGATCGCGACCGCGCACAGGCGATTGCCGGCGTGATGGGTGGCGCGGCATCCGAAGTGTCGGCGTCGACCACGGCCATCGTGCTCGAGAGCGCGTACTTCAAGCCCTCGTCCGTGCGGCGCACGAGCAAGCGCCTCGGGTTGAAAACCGAAGCCTCGGCGCGGTTCGAGCGCGGCGCCGACATCGGCGCGCAGGTGAGGGCCATCGAGCGCGCGGCTGCGCTGATCGCCCAGATTGGCGCCGGCCGCATTGCCGTGCCGGTCGTCGACTGTTACCCGCAGCCACGAGGACCGGTTCGCATCGTGCTGCGGCGAACGCGGCTCGGCCAGCTGCTCGGCGCGCAGGTGCCGGACGGCGACGTCGAACGGATTCTGCGCGCGCTCGGGCTCGATGTGAGGGCGAACGCCGACGGCTGGGAAACCGTCGCGCCAACCTTCCGTGTGGATCTGCTGCGCGAGGCCGATCTGATCGAAGAAGTCGGCCGCCACTACGGCTTCGATCGGCTCGACGCGACGTTCCCGGTTGCGCCGGCGCCGGCGCCGGCGCCCGACCCGCGCATCGCGCGCGATCAGGCCGTGCGGCGCGTCATGACGGCTGCGGGCGCGTCTGAAGCGATCACGTTCGCATTCATCGAGGCGAAGGCAGCGGAACCGTTCGCCTCGGTCCTCGGCGGCGCAATGCCCGTCGCCGTCGCGAACCCGCTCTCAGCGAAGTTCGACACGCTTCGTCCGCTGCTGCTGCCGGGACTGGTCGACGCCGTCGCGCACAACCGGCGTCACGGTCGCCGCGACGTGCGCCTCTTCGAGATCGGGACCAGGTTCGCGCCCGACGGCGAGACGCGCGCGCTCGGCGTGGCGTGGACCGGCAACGCGGCAGCCGAGCACTGGTCCGGAGGCGCGCGCGACGTCGACTTCTTCGACGTGAAAGGCGTCGCCGAACGGGTGTGCGACGCGCTCGGCGTGGGCGTGCGATGCGAACCGGCGTCGCAGCCTTTTCTCGTCGCCGGCCAGACCGCATCGATCGTCGTCGACGACGGTCCGGCGCGCGGCGAAGCGATCGGGCTCATCGGTCAGGTGTCGCCCGCGATCGCCGATGCGCGCGGCCTGCCGCGGCACGATCGCGTGTTCGTCGTCGAATTGAATCTCGATCGGCTTGCCGCGGTACGCGCGCCGGCGAGCGACGCAGCGCGCCCGATCCCGCGCTATCCGTTCGTCGTGCGCGACGTCTCGATCGTCGTCGCCGACAGCTTGCCTGCGGAAATCATTCGTGGCACGATTCACGGCGCCGCCCGCGCCGTGCCGGCGCCGCTTGCCGCGATCAGCTTCTTCGATCGGTACCAAGGCGAAGGCGTGCCCGAAGGCGCGGTGAGCCTCTCGATCCGATTGACATTCCAATCGAGCGAGCGCACGCTGACCGACGCGGAAGTGCAACAGAGCTTCGAGACGATTCTCGGCGCGCTCGTGCGCGAACACGGAGCGGTCCAGAGGTAGGCTCAATTGGGTAATTGGGTAATTGGGTAATTGGATAATCGGGTAATTGTTAATTGTTTTGCTCGATCGCCCAATTACGGCGATTGCCCAATTGTCGATTACTCGATTACTCGATTACTCGATTACCCGATTACCCGATTACCCGATTACCCGATTATCCAATTACCCGATTATCCAATTCGAGGATTGTTCGTATGGCAACGAAAACGGCAACGCGGAGCGTTGAGCTCGAACCGATCGATCGACTCGAGGAGAAGGTGAAGCTGCTTGTCGGCCTTGTCGAACGGATGAAGGCCGATCAGGCGCGCGCTGATCAGGAAAACCAGCGCCTCTCGCGCGAGCTCGACTCGATGCGCGCGCGCCTCGCCTCGAACGACGGCCTCACTTCCGAGCTGTCGACGCTGAAGGAAGAGCGCGACGTCATCCGCACGCGCGTGACCGAGATGCTCGAACAGCTCGAAGGGCTGAACCTCTAGCGTTCAGCTACCAGCTTTCGGCTGACGCTTTGGGCTGAAAGCCCGATGACGGCAGCCGAAAGCTGATAGCCGATAGCTGATAGCTATGTCAGAGGGACGTGTGATCCCTGTTGAAATCGCCGGGCAACGCTATCCGATCCGCAGCTCGCTGGATCAGGAGTACGTCGCGCGGCTGGCGGCGTACGTCGATGAGAAAATGCGGGCGGCGTCCGAGTCCACGCCCACGGGCGATTCGCTTCGCCTCGCCGTGCTTGCGGCGCTCAACATTGCAGACGAGCTCTTCCGTTGCCGAGACATCAACCGCGCACGCGACGGCGAGCTGCCGAACGCGCCGGCGAGCTCGAGCGCCTGCTCGATCGCGTTCTGACCGCGTGACCTTCCATGTTCGCCCGAGGGACGAGCCTGGCCGCGGCCGAACAGTAAGCGACGCACCCCTTCGACCCTAGACGCTCGACGACAACACGAAATACGCGGATCGGCCGATGTAATCCACGTGGCACGCTGTCTAGGCTCGCATCGGACATCGTGGCACAACCGCGATTCCGGACGGTGCTTCTCGGCGCGTTTGCGACCTTCGCAATCGTGCTCGCGGCGGTCGGGGTCTTCGGTCTGCTCTCCTATTTACGTGACGCAAAGAACGCAGGAGGTCGGCATCCGCGTGGCGCCGGGAGCGCAGTCGGGCGACATGGTGTGGATGATCGTGACGCACGGCTTGAAGCTCGTCGCGTCGGGCATCGCGATTGGCATCGCCGCGGCGATTCCACTGGCCCGTGTCATGCGCAGCATGCTCTTGGGCCTCCCCGACCGATATGCCGACGTTCGCCGCTGCAACCGCGGTGCTCGCGGCGGTAGCGGCAGCCGCGAGTTACATTCCTGCACGGCGGGCAACGCGCGTCGACCCGATCGCGGCGCTGCGGACCGAGTAAGCTCGGCAGATCCTTGCGAAGCCTGCGAACCTTACGCTAAGATCCTTCGAGCGTTTGAGTTCCCTGCTTTGCGCGTGATGGCGGCAGGCTCGTTTGAGCCAACGTATCACCCAAGTGAGTCGCGACGCCGCGTGGTGTGCATGCCTCTGTAGCGAGGAAGCCTGAAGCGCGGCTTTTACTAGCGGTTCCACCTGCTTTCGCAGGTTCATCGACCTCCCCACACGGCAAAGCGGGGCCTTCCTTCTCGTCCGCCTCAGTCGCGCGGCGCCTGGCGGGATCAGACGCAGGTCTGATCTCGAAGGGTCTGACCCCGGAGAACGCGAGTTGCCGACACTGACCAGCCTCGTCGTTCCCGCCGTCACGATTGTCGGCGCCATCCTCGTCTTTGCCGTCTGGGTCGCCAACCGCAAACGCATCGCGGCCGAAACCGTCGGCCGCGCCGAGGAGCAGGCGCTGCGCATCGGCAGGGACGCGGAGCGCGACGCCGAGACGCGCAAGAAAGAGGCGCTGCTCGAGGCGAAGGAAAAAGCGCACGACATTCTGATGAACGCGGAGCGCCAGGCGCGCCAGGAGCGACAGCAGTCGGCGATGCTCGAACAGGCGCTCGGCAAGCGCGAAGCGGGACTCACCGAACGCCAGGCCGCGATCGAACGGCTCGAAAAGGAGTTGAACGGGCGCGACCGCGCCGTCAGCGAACGCGAGAAATCGGCGGCGGCGGCGGCGGCCAAGTACGAGCAGCTGGTCGCGACGCAGCAGCGCGAGCTCGAACGGGTGGCGGGTCTGACGGCCGACGAAGCCAAAGAGCTCCTGATCAAACAGATGGAGAGCGAGGCCCGCCACGATGCGGCCAATCTCCTCAAGCGGCTCGACGCCGAGGCGCGCGAGACGGCGGTCGATCGCGCGAAGCATTACATCACCGAAGCGATTCAGCGGTCGGCGGCCGAGCATGCCATCGAGACGACCGTCTCCGTCGTCGATCTGCCGAGCGACGATCTCAAGGGACGCATCATCGGGCGCGAGGGACGCAACATCCGCGCGCTGGAGCTGGCGACGGGCGTCGATCTGATCGTCGACGACACGCCGGGTGCGATCATCCTCTCGGGCTTCGATCCCTACCGCCGTGAGATCGCGAAGAGAGCGATCGAGCGTCTCATCGCCGACGGCCGCATCCACCCGGCGCGCATCGAAGAGGTCGTCCAGAAGGTCAAGGACGAGACCGACGAAGCGATCCGAAAGGAAGGGGCCGCGGTCGCGTTCGAGCTCGGACTTCACGATCTGCATCCGGAGATCCTGCGGCTGATGGGACGCTTGAAGTTCCGCACCAGCTACGGACAGAACGTCCTCGCGCACTCGGCCGAAGTCGCGCGACTCGCCGGCATCATGGCGAGGGAAATCGGGCTCGACGCGCACTGCGCCGTCCGCGCGGCGTTCCTGCACGACATCGGCAAGGCGATCGACCGCGAGATGGAAGGCACGCACCTTCAGCTCGGCATCGACTTCCTGCGGAAGCACGGCGAGAACGAAGCCGTCGTGATGGCGATGGCGGCGCACCACATGGACATCGACTGGCCGTCGCTCGAAGCGATGATCGTGCAGGCGGCCGACGCGATTTCGGCGGCGCGCCCCGGCGCCCGCCGCGACATCCTCGAGTCGTACGTCAAGCGGCTGGAGAAGCTCGAAGGCATCGCCGATTCGTTCAAAGGCGTGTCGAAGTCGTTTGCGCTGCAGGCCGGACGCGAGATCCGCATCATGGTCGAGAGCGAGAAGATCTCGGACGAAGAAGCCGTCTGGCTGTCGAAGGACATCGCGCGCCGCATCGAGAACGAGCTCGAGTACCCCGGTCAAATCAAAGTGACGGTGATTCGCGAGACGCGAGCCGTTGACTACGCGAAGTAGCGCCTGCGGCCGGCGCGAGGAGAGCGAGCGCAGCGAGCGCCGCAGCGCCAGCGAGCGGGGGTGGGGCCCCGCGAGCAGTGAAAGCGCCTGCGGCCGGCGCGAGGAGAGCGAGCGAAGCGAGCGCCGCAGCGCCAGCGAGCGGGGGTGGGGCCCCGCGAGCAGTGAAAAATGAGGCCGGGCGCCCGGGTGCCACGGTCTCCGACTATACCGAGCGCGATCTGATCGCGCGCATTCAACAGCGCCTGCCGCCCGCCCCCGACTGGCTCCTCGTCGGCATCGGCGACGATGCCGCCGTCGTCGAACCAGAACCGAATCGCGTCGAGGTCCTGAGCGTCGATGCGATTGTCGACGGCGTGCATGTCGACCGCGCGTTCGTTCCTCCCGAGGCGATCGGCCATCGCGCGCTCGCCGTCAACCTGAGCGACCTCGCCGCGATGGGCGCATTGCCGCGACTCGCGCTGCTGTCGATGGCGCTACCGCGGGATTTCCGCGTCGACGATTTCGACAGCGTGGCGGACGGCCTCGCCGCGCTGGCGTCGCGCCATCACATGCACATCGTCGGCGGGAACCTGACGAACACCAGCGGTCCGTTGACCGTCGATGTCACGGTGATCGGCACGGTGAAACGCCGGCAGGCAATGACGCGCGGCGGCGCGCGCGCGGGCGACGAGATTTACGTCAGCGGATCGATCGGCAGCGCTGCCGCTGGTCTGCGGATACTAAAGAGCTCCACGGCGGAGTCGTCCGTGTCGTCCCTGGCGGAGAGATATTTGCGTCCCGAACCGCGCATCCGGCTCGGCCTCATGCTCTCGCGCAACCGCGCGGCGACGGCGTGCGTCGATCTGAGCGATGGGCTCGCCGACGGCCTGCACCAGATCGCGGACGCAAGCGGCGTCGGCGTGGCGATCAACGAGGAGATGCTCCCAATCGAACCGACGGCGCGGCGGATCTTCGAGCGCCAGACGGAGGACGCGACGCTGACCGCGATTTCCGCCGGAGACGATTACGAGCTGCTGTTCACGGTGCGGCCGCGATGGCGTCATCGCCTCGGTGCGGCCGCGCGCCACGGCGGCGCACCGCTCAGCCGCATTGGCGTCTGTACCGAACGTCGCGACGTGACCATCGTGCGTTCCGGCGCGGTCCAGCCGATTCCGCCCGGCTACAGCCACTTTCGATGATTCACCTGACGAAGTCGCTGGTTCGCCGGTGGATGGGCCAGCTCCTCCACGTCGACGACACGCCCGAACGGACGGCGGCCGCGTTCGCGCTCGGAGTCTTCATCGGCTTCTCACCGTTCCTCGGTCTGCACACGATCCTCGGCATCGTGTTCGCGTTCCTGTTGAACGTGAATCGTGTGGCCGTGCTGCTCGGCGTCTACTCGAATCTGCCGTGGTTCCTCGCGCCGTACTACGCGATCGCGACGACGATGGGCGCGATGATGACGGGCCATCGACTTCCGCCGGGATTCAAAACGCAGATCACCGCGCTCTTCGAGTTGTCACTTTTTCACGGCGAATTCTGGCGTCAATTGATCACAATTCTGAAACCGCTGCTGATCCCGTACGCCGTTGGCTCGACTCTTGACGCGCTGATTCTTGCGTGTGTCTCGTATCCGCTCGCGCTTGCGTTCGTGACAAGCCGCCGCCGGATTCATGACATGATCCAGCACAAACACTCATGATCATCGCCAGGTCGGTGTGGCGGAAAGTCATTCTGACGGCGGTCGCGGCGTGCAGCTTCGCCTCGCTGTACGAGGTGACCGCGCTCGATTCGAAGTATGCGGCGCGGCAGGCGACGATGCACGAGACCGTCGGCGTCCCGATTCCCGGCGCGCGCCTGGCGTTCAGCGCCACGGCGTACTGCAAAGGGATCGTCACGACGGCAGGCGTCGCCGTGCAGGCCGGAATCGCCGCAGCCGATCCCGAGCTGCTGCCCGTCGGCTCAGTGATCGAAATGGATTCGCTGCCGCCCAAATACAACGGCATCTACACGGTGCTCGACACCGGTCCGGCCGTGCAGGGGCGCCACATCGACATCTACATGTGGAGCTGCAACGAAGCGCTGGCGTTCGGCCGCCGCCCCGCCCACCTGAACGTGCTGCGTCTCGGCTGGAGCCCGCGATCGACGACGCCGAGCTTCCTCGATCGATTCTTCAAGCGATCGGCGCCGCTGCCGCTGGCTGCGCGTCCGCTGCCGCAGGCCATGCCGGCCGATCGCGGAAGTCAGAACTAGCAAGGTCAGGCGGTTGCAATCCTCGGCGATATGTGTCAACGAGCCGTCGCGCTTGCGCTCATCGCGCTGTTGACGGCCGCGATGCGCGCGCAGCGCACCACACCAACATCCGCGCTGCCCTCCCACGTATGCGGCTCAGGTCGCGCCGGCGCGCGATCCTCGACCTAGGCGGAGTTCTGGGTTCGTAGTTCGAGAGGCTCTTGTTGCCGTTCGCTCTTGTACTGCAGCTCGAACAGCTTGAAATAGATGCCGCGATGCGCGAGCAGCTCCTGGTGCGTGCCCGACTCGCGCAGCTTGCCTTTGTGCAGCACCAGAATCTTGTCCATGTCCTGGATCGTCGAGAGACGGTGCGCGATCGCGATCGTCGTCCGGCCAGCCATCAGCACGTGCAGCGCGTCGCGAATGATCAGCTCCGTCTCCGTATCGACGCTGGAGGTGGCCTCGTCGAGAATCAGGACACGCGGGTCGAACGCCAGCGCGCGGGCGAACGACAGCAGCTGTTTCTGCCCGACCGACAGCGTCGAGCCGCGCTCCGCGACTGCGCTCTGGTACCCTTCCGGCAGTCGCAGAATGAACGGCTCGGCGTGCACCGCGCTCGCGGCCCGCTTCAGCCGCTGATCGTCAATCGACGAGTGTCCAAGGCGGATGTTGTCCGCAATCGTGCCCGAGAACAGATGCACATCCTGCAGGACGAGGCTGAACAGCCCGCGCAGCTCGGCGAGATCGAGCTCGCGAATGTCGACGCCGTCCACCAGAATCCGGCCGCGCCTCACGTCGTAGAACCGGAGCAGCAGGTTGATGAGCGTCGTCTTTCCAGACCCGGTCGCGCCGACGATGCCGACACGCTGGCCCGGCCGCACCTCGAAGCTCACGTCTTGTAGGACGTATTCCTCATCCGTGTACGCGAACCACACGTGATCGAAGACGATGTGGCCGACGGGCTTCTGCCGTTTCACCGGCCGCTCGGGCGTCTTCACCTCCAGCGGCTCGTCGAGCAGCTTGAAGATGCGCTCCGAGGAGGCCATCGCCGACTGCAGCACGTTGAACTTGTCCGACATGTCGCTGATCGGCCGGAAGAAGCGCTGCGAGTACTGCAGGAAGGCGACGAGGGCGCCGAGCGTGAGCGCGCTCTGCATCACGCGCCCGCCGCCGTACCAGATGATCAGCGCGGACGCGAGGCTGCTGATCGCCTCAATCGCCGGATAGAACACTGCGTAGTAGAAGATCGATGAGATGTTCGCGTCGCGGTGTGTGGCGTCGATGTGGTCGAACTTCGCGAAATTGAGCGGCTCCCGTCTGAAGAGCTGCACCGTCGCCATGCCGGTGATGTTCTCCTGGAGGAACGCGTTGATTCGCGCGATGAGGCCGCGCACCACGCGGTACGACTCCCGCACGCTGCGGCGGAACCACTGCGTGACCAGCACGATGAGCGGCAGCACCGAGAAGGCGACCAGCGCGAGCCGCCAGTTCATGCCAATCATGATGATCATGATTCCGGCGAGCGCGAAGACGTCGCCGAAGATCGTGATCACGCCGGCGGTGAACAGATCGTTGAGCGCGTCGACGTCCGACGTGACGCGCGTCATCAGCCTGCCGACCGGATTCCTGTCGTAGTACTTCAGGTCGAGCCGCTGCAGGTGACCGTAGATTGACATGCGCAGGTCGAACATCACCCGCTGCCCGGTCAGCTGCATCGTCCACGTCTGCACGTACTCGGCCGCGAACGCGACGACGAGGATCACCAGATACAGGATCGCGAGCCGATCCAGATCGTCGACGCGGCCGGCCGCGATGTACCGGTCGATCGCCACCTTCATCAGGTAGGGTTGGGCCAGCGACGCCGCCGAACCCGCAGTGATCGCCACGAAGGCAATCGCCACGTCGGCCGAGTAGGTAGTGCAGCAGGCGACGCATCAACCGCGCGTCGTACGCCTTGCCGAGAACCTCCTCCTCGTGCATCGTCAATGAATCACCATCGTAATTGGGTAATCGGGTAATTGGGTAATTGGGTAATTGGGGTCGCCTCCATTTACCCAATTAGCCGATTACTTACCCGATTACCCGATTACCCGATTACCCGATTACCCGATTACGTTACCCGATTACCAGATTACTCGATCGCCTCGGCAGTCTCCTGTTGACGACCCACAGGAGAACCGCTAAAGTCCTGTGGCCGTTCTACAGGAATGGTCGCTCGCCTGAGGCACGCGCTGCGTGAAAGGCTCGCGAGCTCAAAGGGTCGCGCGACCGGAAAGGCTCGCACGACAAAGATATGGCCGAGGACAAATCGGAGATTCTGCGGGGGACCCTCGATCTGATGGTGCTGCAGACGCTCGACGCGATGGGACCGCTGCACGGCTACGGCATCGCGCGCCGCATCGAGCAGATCAGCGAGGACGTGCTGCAGCTCAACCAGGGCACGATCTACGCGGCGCTGCTGCGCCTGCAGCAGCGGCGGTGGATTTCCTCGAGCTGGGGCACGTCGGACAACAACCGCAAAGCGAAATTCTATTCGTTGACGAAGGCAGGCCGCAGGCAGCTCGCCACGGAGGCCGAGAACTGGCAGCGCGTCGCCGGCGTGATCGGGCGCCTGCTGCGCCTCTCGGAACGGTGACGTCGTGCTGACGCGCCTCAGCGTGCTCGCGTCGAGGATCTCCGGCGCCTTCAACGGCCGGGCGCTCGACCAGGACTTCGATCGCGAGGTAGAGTCGCACCTCGCGATGATGGCCGACGACTACCGCCGGCGCGGCATGTCGGAAGCGGAGGCACGGCGCACGGCGCGCCTGCGGTTTGGCGGGCCCACGCAGACCCGGGAGGACCAGCACGATCGCCGCGGTCTGCCGCTCGTCGAGACGGCGCTGCAGGACGTCAGGTACGCGCTGCGCACATTGCGCAGGAACCCTGGATTCACCTTTGTCGTCATCCTGACGCTGGCGGTCGGCATCGGCGCCGTCACCTCGATGTTCACGGTCGTCCGCGCCGTCCTGCTCCGACCGCTGCCGTACGCGCAGCCCGATCGCCTGATCGAAATTTCCGAGACGAACCCTCTCAAGGGCTGGACGCACGCGGTCGCAGCGCCTGCGAACGTGGCCGACTGGCGTGCGCGCAACACGGTGTTCACCGACATCGCCGGCTACATCGGCGTCGACAATCGCGGCGCCAGTCAGATGCAGCGGTTCCTGAGCGTCAACGGCGAGCCCCAGCCGGTGAACGGCATCGCGACCACCGGCAATCTCGTCGACGTGCTGGGCGTCCGGCCGCTGCTCGGTCGAACCTTCACGTGGAGCGAAACCTTCGACGGTAACGATCGGGTGCTCGTCCTGTCGTACGGAGCATGGCAGAGCGTGTTCGGCGGCGATCCGGGCATCGTCGGACGCGAGGTCGTCCTCAGCGGCCGGTCGATGACGGTCGTCGGCGTCATGCCGCGTGACTTTTTCTTCCCGAATCGCAGCGCGCAGTTCTGGGCGTCCATGGGCGTCAAGCCGGACGTGTTCGTGAGAATGCGGCGGCCGCACTGGCTGACCACCGTCGCGCGGCTGCGGCCTGGCGTGTCGCTCGCGCAGGCACGTGATCAGATGACCGCCATTGCGACGGAGCTGGAGCGCACGTATCCCGACACGAACACGAAGATGGGCGTCCGGCTCGAACCGCTGCACGACATCATGGCGGCCGACGCGCGCCCGACGATCC
>Ga0209471_1002255_pt1 | contig 11195 bp, 12 predicted proteins | sample GraSoiAngelo_128_FD_185885 | JGI IMG/M metagenome (GOLD analysis project Ga0209471, IMG submission 185885) | Grasslands soil microbial communities from the Angelo Coastal Reserve, California, USA - 14_0927_12_20cm (SPAdes) (version 2) | ecosystem: Environmental > Terrestrial > Soil > Grasslands ... | reverse complement strand
CGATAAGACCCGGTCCAGTACACGCGGGCCATGTGGAGTAGAACCATGATGATCAGCAGGTTGGCGCTCCAGAAATGGACGCCTCGGATCAACCAGCCGAGGTACACGGTGCTCTGGATGAACTGCACGCTGGTGTAAGCAGGCGCCGGATTCCCGGTCGCGTCGGGAACGTAGTACAGCGCGAGCAGCACGCCGGTCAGGAGCTGGAACGCGATCAGGATGAAGACCATCCCGCCGAAGCAGTAGTAGAAGGCATTGGCGAAGTTCGGCACACGCTGATAGAGCGCCTCGTCGACGGCCTTGGTGAACGGATACCGCTCGTCGAGCCAGTCCACGACCGCCATCTGGATGTCGCGCGGGTGTGGGATTGCCATCAGAAGCCCAGCACGATGCCGTCAACCACGATCTGGTCGGGAGTTGCTCCCTGCTTCCAGGTCAGGTGCGAAAGCGGGGCCGGCGCGGGACCCTGCAGCACCGTGCCGTCGAGGTGGAACCGCGATCCGTGGCACGGGCAGTCGAACGTCTTGGCGTCCTTGTTGAGCGCCACCGAGCAGCCGAGGTGCGAGCAGTTGATCGCGAAGACGTCGACTTTGCCCGAGTTCTTGACCACGAACCCGCCGAAGGCGAGCTCGCCCGGAGCGTTGTCGCCGCCCCCGTCGGCCATGATGAAAGCCGTGTTCGGGCTGCGGGGAGCGTCGAACTTGACCGCGTCCCCCTCCTGCAGCTGGTCGATGGGAGTTTGCAGGGCGACGTTGACGGGGCCTTTCTTCTGGCCTTTCGGAGGCGCGGGCCAGAAGTAGACCAGGATCGGCGCGACGGCGGTGATCACCGTCGCCGTCAGGAGGCTCGCCAGCCACCAGCCTAGAAACGTCCGGCGGGTGTATCGCCTTGGGGCCGCGGCCTCTGCCATGCGGCTCAGATTTTAGCGATCCCGGTAGGGCGGCAGACCGACCGCCTGGCGGACCTCGACCATGGTCCGGCCGGCAACATCCTGTGCCCGTTCCGCGCCAGCGTCCAGGACGCGGTCCACGTAGTCGCGAGTCAGGCCGGCCCGCCGCTCCCGGAACGGCGCGAACCGCTCGATGATCCGCTCCGCAAGCAGCTTCTTCTTGTCGTTGCACCCGATCTCCGCCTTCCGGCAGAGCTCCCAGTAGTGCTCCCAGTCGTCGAAGAAGAACTTGTAGAAAGCGCACACGTTGCAGGACCGCGGATGGCCAGGCTGTGACTTGTAGACCCGTTTCGTGTCGGTCACCATGCTGTGGACCTGCTTGCGGATGAGCTCAGGCTCGTCCGTGACGCCGACGATGTTCTTGAGGCTCTTGGACATCTTCGCCTTCCCGTCGGTGCCCTTGACCAGAGGCGCATCCGGGTTGAGGACGATCTGGGGCTCGGGAAACACCTCGCCGTAGGTGCGGTTGAAACGCCGGGTGATCTCGCGGGTGAGCTCGAGGTGCGCCGCTTGGTCGCGGCCGACGGGGACCACGTCGCCCTTGACGATGACGATGTCGGCGCACTGCAGCACGGGATACTCGAACAACCCAAGGTTGACGTTGTCCGGTTGGTCCCTGACCTTCTCCTTGAACGTGGGCACCCTCTGCACCCAGCTCAGCGGTGTGACCATGGCGAGAAGCAGCGTCAGCTCGGCCACCTTTGGGATCGCCGACTGGCGGTACAGAACCGTGCGCTCCGGGTCGATGCCGATCGCGATCAGGTCCATGACCATGTCGTAAAGGTCGTCGGTGAAGTCGTGAGCGTTGGGCTTGGTGGTCAGGGTGTGGTAGTCGGCCACGAAGATGTACGACTCGTACTCGTCCTGCAGCCGGACGTAGTTGATTCCGGCTCCGAGGTAGTTCCCGAGGTGGAAGCGGCCGGTCACGCGAATTCCGCTCAGAGATCGTTTCGTCTGCGCCATGCCCGGGAGGAGTCTAGCGAGACCAACATTTACGATTCAGTCAGTTGCCTGACAACGATCCACCACCTGAGCCGCAAGTCCCGAGCCTAGGCCTGGGGTCGCGGGCGCTCCGCAACACGATCGTCGTGCTCGCCGCCAAGGTCGTCGCGCGCCTGATCGCGCTCCTGACCGTCATCTACCTCGTCAACTCGTTGACGGCCGACCGCTACGGCTCCTTCACCGTGCTCATCAACCTCACCGCGATCGCGAGCGTCGTCCTGGACCTCGGCTTCAACGTGCTCTTCGTCCGCGAGGGCGCGCGCCACCACGACGAGATCCAGCGCTACCTCCGCAACGTGATGTCGCTGCGACTGCTGATGTCGATCGTCGCCTTCCTCGTGCTGGCCGCGTTGGTCGGACTGCTCGGACTCGGCGACCTCCTCATCCCGGGCTTCTTCCTGATGGTCCTCACCTCTTACGCCACGCTGCTGCGCAACGCGCTCTACGCCGTGCAGCAGCTGCGCTTCGAGGCTGTCGCGGTGGTGCTCGAAAGCGCCCTTCTGCTCGGCCTCGTGCTGTACGGCAGCCGCACGCATCAAGGCGTGACGTTCTACGTGTGGGCGTACGCCACCCAGAATGCGTTCAGCTGCTTGTACTTCGCCGTCGTCCTGGCGGTCAAGCGCATCGCGGTGATCGGGTGGAGATTCGAGCTGCCGCTGCTCCGGGAGTGGTTCTGGAAAGGCCTCCCGTTCGCCCTGACGTTCGTGCTCACGATCCTGTACTTCCGGATCGACCAGCCGCTGGTCTACGCGATTCAATCCAAGACCGCGGCGGGCTACTACGGCGCGGCCTACAAGCCGATCGAGTCCCTGCTGTTCATCCCGATGACCTTCCTGTCCATCGTCTTCCCGGTGCTGTCGGTGTATCACCGCGAGCGACCGCGCGAGATGGTCGACACGCTGAGCCGGTTCTACAAGGCTCTGCTGCTCATGGGGTGGCCCATGAGCGTCGGTATATACGTGCTCGCGGTGCCTTTGAACCATGCTCTGCATTTCCGCGATCAGTCCGCGCCGGCGCTCCAGATCCTCGCCCTCGCGCTGGGTTTCGCCTTCGTCAACAACGCATTCATCGGCGCCCTGAACGCCTCCGACCGGCAGTCGTCGTTCACGTGGGCCGCCGCATGGAGCCTGGTCGCGAACGTCGCGCTGAACCTCGCCCTGATCCCGCGCTTCGGCTACCTCGGTGCAAGCGTGGCGACCGTCCTGACCGAGGTCGTCCTCGGTGCCGTCGCGTGGATCCTGACGGCGCGCCACGTCGGCCGCGTGCCGGTGCTGGCGCTCAGCTGGCGGATCGTGCTGGCCGGCCTTGTGATGGGCGTTGCGATCTACCCGCTGAGCAGCCTGGAGGGATTGGCGGTCGCGATTCCGATCGCCGCCGGCGTCATCGTCTACGCCGCCGCGATCCTCCTGCTGCGAGCGTTGACTGGAGAGGAGATCGCGTGGGCCCGTCGGGCCCTCGCGCTGGCGCGATGAGCCCCAAACCCTTATTCCTCAAGCCACGCGGCGCCGCGGAGCTGGTGCCGTGGGAAGAGATCGCGGTCGACGCGCCGGAGGTGGGCGGGCGCACCGCTCTCGAGGACGCTCAGTTCGTAGCGCTCGACATGGAGACGACGGGCAACGCGCCCTTCCTGGTCCTCGAGATGGGCGCCGAGAGATTCACCCTCGAAGGCCCGCTTTCCTTCTTCGACACACTCGTCGACTGCCGCGCTCCCATCAACCCTTATGCCCGGAAGCGCCACCACATCGATCGGTCGATGCTCATCGGAGCGCCCGAATTCAAGGACGCTCGTCGCGCGTTCCTGCGTTTCGCACACGGCGCGGTGCTGGTCGAGCACAGCCACGACGCGTTCGACACGTGGCTTGTCGGCCGTGGGCTGGAGAGCCCGCTCGAGCATCCGATCATCGATACCACCGCCCTGGCGAGGCTGGTGCTAGACCTGCCCAAAGGCCAGACGCCGGGACTGGCTCGCCTGGTCTCTGAGCTGGGCCTGGACGTGACACCCGCCCACGCGGCGCTCGACGACGCGCGCGCCACCGCGATGGTGTTCCGCGCGCTGATCGCCCGGGCGCGCGAGAAGCTCGGCTGGTCGACCGTCGGGGACGTGCTGGCCGCGTTGCCGCGACCGGTCGTGGACCGGACCGCTCCTAGTCGAAGAGCGTCAGCTGCAAGTCGGGCTCAGGGTGTTCGAGCCCGGACAGCCCCACCCCAATCAGCCGCACCGGCCGCGACTCCACGTGCGACTTCTCGAGCGCCGAGCGGGCGGCGCGGAAGATCGTCTCGACGTCGTCGGTCGGGCTCGTCCGGCTCACCTGGCGGCTCACCAGGCTGAAGTCGGGTAGCTTCAGCTTCACGTAGACGGTCCGCGCGCGGACCCCGTCGGTCTTCAGCCTCTCGGTGACCCGGTCGGTCAGGTCGCGCAGCGCGTGTTCGAGCTGGCCGCGGTCGCTGACGTCTTTGTCGAAGGTCGTCTCGGCGGAGATGGTCTTGGCGGGCCGGCTCCCGTCGACCGGCTGCCGGTCGCGGCCCTGGGCGAGGCGCTGCAGCACGGCGCCGTTGGTGCCCAGCGCCTGGACGAGGCGCTGCGTCTCGTAGGCGGCAAGCGCGCCGACCGTGCGCAACCCCATCGCGCGCAGCCTCTCTTCGGTCTTCGGCCCCAGTCCCGGAATCACGTTGATCGGGAGCGGCGCCAGGAAGTCGGCCTCGGTGCCGGGAGGGACCAGCACCAGGCCGTCCGGCTTGCGCGTCCCGCTTGCCACCTTGGCGACGAGCTTCGACGTGGCCGCGCCGACCGACGCCGTCAAACCGACCTCGGTGTGGACCTGGAACTTGATCCGCCGCGCCACCTCGTCGGCGGTCGAGGTCCCGTGCCGGGTGCGGGCGGTCACGTCGAGGTACGCCTCGTCCAGGGCCACCCCCTCGACCAGCTCGGGCGAGGTGAAGCGCCGGAAGATCTGGTGGACGAGCCGGCTGGCCTCGCGATAGCGCGCTCCGTCAGGTGCGACGACGGCCAGCTGGGGGCAGACCTGGAGGGCCTCATGGAGGGGCATCGCGGACCGGACCCCATACGCGCGAGCCTCGTATGACGCGCCCATGATCACCGCGCGCCGGGAGCGTCCGGCGACTGCGACCGGGACCCCGCGGAGCTTGGGATCATCGCGTTGGTGGACGGACGTATAGAACGCGTCTAGGTCGACATGAAGGATTGTCCTGGGCCAGTTGTCCGGTCTCGCCATCTCGCTGTGGCGGCCAGTCTGCCACAACCACTTGTGGCCGGCCCCTGCTTGCAGCATAGAATCCGGTGGCGATGAGGGGTGTAATCCTTGCCGGCGGCACGGGCAGCCGGCTGCACCCGCTGACGCGAATCACCAACAAGCACCTGCTCCCGATCTACGACCGGCCGATGATCAGCTACGCGATCGAGGCCCTGGTCGGCTCTGGAGTCGGCGAGATCATGCTCGTTACCGGCGGGACGCATGCGGGCGAGTTCCTCCGCCTGCTCGGCAACGGCAACGAGTTCGGGATCGACCGTCTTTTCTACGCGTACCAGGAGAAAGCGGGCGGAATCGCCGAGGCGCTCGCCCTGGCGGAGAAGTTTGTCGCCGGGGACCGGTGCGTCGTCCTGCTGGCGGACAACCTGTTCGAGCGCTCGATCCGGCCGTGCGTCGACGCGTTCCTCAAGCAAGAGCGGGGCGCGCGGGTCGTCCTCTCCAAGGAGCCCGAACCCGAGCACCTGCGCCACCTCGGTGTGGCTCAGTTCGACGGCAACCGGAGGATCGAGCGGATCATCGAAAAGCCGGCCCAGCCGCCCAGCGAGTTTGCGGTCACGGGCGTGTACTTCTACGACCACTCGGTCTGGGACGTGCTTCCCGTCCTGCAACCGTCCGGTCGTGGCGAGCTCGAGATCACCGACGTCAACAACTGGTACCTCGAGCGAGGGTTGATGGAGTACGACGTCCTCGACGGCTACTGGGGCGACGCGGGCGAGTCCATCCAGGCCTACTACGCGGTGCATGATTTCGTCCGCGCGCACGGCGCGAACAAGAACGCATGAGCATTGACGGCGTCGTCCTGAAAGAGCTGGTCACGCATGTGGACGAGCGCGGCTTCTTCCGCGAGGTGATCCGCGAATCGGACGAGTTCTTCGATCACTTCGGCCAGTGGAGTCACTCGCTGATGTACCCCGGCGTCGCCAAGGCCTGGCACATCCACCAGCGCCAGACCGACTGGTGGTACGTCATCGGTGCGCTGAAGGTCGCGCTGTACGACACGCGTGCGGACTCGCCGACGAGGGGTCAGCTGATGGAGTTTCTGATGGGAGACGGGAAGCCAGGGTGCTTGAAGATTCCACCGGGCGTGGCGCACGGATGCAGGGCGCTGGCCCTGACCCATCTGCTCTACATCACGTCGAACGTCTACGCGCCTGACGACGAGGGGCGCATCCCGCATGACGATCCGACGATCGGTTACGACTGGACGGCGGGTCCTCCGGTCAAGTGACCCGGCGGCTGAAGCGGCTCCTGGTCGCGGGGGCGGCTGGTTTCATCGGATCGAATTTCGTCCGTCATCTTCGCCGCACGCGCCCAGACGTCGAGATCACTGTGCTCGACAAGCTCACTTACGCGGGGAACCTCGCCAACCTGGCCGAGCTCGACGGACAGCCCGGGTATCGCTTCGTCCATGGCGACATCTGCGACGAGAAGCTGGTCGACTCGCTCGCTGCGGAGACGGACGCGATCGTGAACTTCGCGGCCGAGACGCACGTCGACCGTTCGTTGATGGATCCCTTCGCCTTCGTCGAGACGGACGTTCGCGGCACCGCCGTGCTCTGTGAGGCCGCGCGCAAGCACGGCCACGAGGTGTTCCTGCTCATCAGCACGGATGAGGTTTATGGCGACGTGCGCGAAGGCCGCTCCACGGAAGCCGACCCGCTGAAGCCGCGCAGCCCTTACTCCGCGAGCAAGGCCGGCGGCGAGCACATCGCGCAAGCCTATGCGGAGAGCTTCGGGCTGCCGCTGCTCGTGACGCGCGGGTCGAACAATTACGGGCCTCACCAGTACCCCGAAAAGCTGATCCCCGTCCTCATCACCAACGCGATCGACGATCGTCCGCTACCGCTGTACAACGACGGGTCGGCGGTCCGGGACTACGTCTTCGTCGAGGACCACTGCCGCGCCATCGACCAGGTGCTCCACGAGGCGCCTGTGGGCAACGTCTACAACATCGGCACCGGAGTCGAGACGAGCGGACTGCAGGTCGCGGAGGCGGTGCTCGCGATCATGGGCAAGCCCAAGAGCCTGATCGAGTTCGTCGCCGACCGGCCGGGTCATGACTACCGGTACGCCCTGGACATCTCGCGCATCACCGCGCTGGGCTGGGAGCCGCAGGTCGAGTTGGGTGAAGGCCTGGAGCGCACGGTCCGCTGGTACGTGGACCACCCCGACTGGTGGCGGCCGCTCAAGTCAGGCGAGTACTGGGAGTACTACAGGCGCAACTACCGGCCGCTCGTCACGTAGACGTCGGTTGCGGCACCGTCCGCCACGTGCGACCGTCCCACCAGTAGTAGCCGTCGAGTGATCGCAGGGCGGCGGGCGGAGCTTCCCGCGAAGCGTCCCTCCACGCCTGGCCGTCCCACCAGTAGTTGCCGTCGGGCGACATCTGGATTGTGCCCTGCATCGGCATGAATGCGAAGGCGGTGTCGCGGCGTCGGCGCACCTGAACGACCACGTACAATGCGACGCCGGCCAGAAAGGCGAGGACGAGAGTCGCGAGAGCGACTGTCATCGGCAGCGCTGCAGACCGATTCGCCGTGGTGGTTACGTTCTCCGGCCACTGCGCGGGCGGAATCGTGCTCGGCGGCGCGAATTCGTACTGCTTCAGGGTCTGGGTTGACGCGGAGTCGGCCAGGTCGTCAGAGCCGGACAGGATCCCCACCAGGAAGTAGTCGTTGCCTTTGACGAAGGCGACGATGTCGGCGTAGGCGGGCGTCGCGGGATCCGCGAAATGGCCGCCATAGGAAGGGTCGACTCCACTGACGACGATCGCGCCCTTGAAGTACTGGTTGGAGGAGTCGGCGGCCCCCGAAGCCGCGAGCCAGCTCTTCGCGCCAGTGGCGCCCCTGAAGGCGACCACTATCTCGAGCAGCAGGTGGGTGGTGCCCTGCTGGGCCCAGCTGCGCCCAAAGCCGGAAACAAAACCGTCGTGTTTCAGGGTCGTCTCCATATCGGACGGGTTCGAGGGCGCCAGGAAGTTGACGTACTCGGCCACGTCGAAGGCGCCCTCCACTCTCATGAACGCCTGGGTGTCGACGACGTAGTTGGACGCCGGCGGGGCCGCCAGCAACGTCCCGAGCGAAGGCGACGGCGAAGGTGTGACAGCCGCGACCGGCGCCAACGAAACCGCCGTGACCGCGGCCAACGCGACGCCACGGATCATCGCCAGGCTCGCGGCGTCAGCTGGTCGGTGGCTGCTCGGGCTGGGCTGCCTGCGGAACCGGCCGCCAGGTGCGACCGTCCCACCACAGGGTGCCGTCGCTGGATCGCTGGGCCGCGGGTGGCGCTTCATGCGCAGCATCGCGCCACGTCTGGCCGTCGTACCAGTAGTTGCCGTCTGGCGACAGCTGGACCCCGCCAGCGCCCCCGACCGCTCCCATCATCGCCGGCCTCGCCGCACCGCGCCGCCTCATCACCAAAAAGACGACCGCGATCACGACGACGACGATGATCGCGGCGATGATGCCGAAGCCAAGTGCCGCGGACGATCCCGAGGTCGGGCTCGAGGCGTTCTCGGGCCAGTCCGCCGTCGGGATCGTGCTGGCCGGGGCGGCCGCATACTGCGCCTTGGCCTGGCTGGTCGCCACCGCCAGCACGTCATCCTTCTGCGAAGCCAGGATCACGAAGAACACGTCGTTGCCCTTGACGAAGACGAACAGGTCGCCGACGGTGTTGCTCGACGAGTCAGCGAAGTGGGCGCCGTAGTAAGGGTCGATCCCGGATGTGGTGTCGGCATGTTTGTAGCTCTTGTCGGACTTGTCCGAGGCCTCGAGCGAGGTCAGCGCCTTCCGGGCTCCCTGCCCGCCGGTGAAGGCCATGACCGCCTCGATCATGGCGTGGCCGGCCGACGCCTGAGCCCAGGTCTTGCCGTACCCGTCGACGAATCCATCCTTGGTCAGGGTCTTCTCGGTCTCGGTCGCATCCGAGCCGCTCGCGTTGGTCGTCGCCCAGTCATGGGCCGTGAACTCGCCGTGCAGCACCCCGGTCGTCAGCTCGGTGAAGTCAGAGCCGGGCGGCGCGGCGAGCACCTTGTCCAGCGACGGGGAGGGGCTCGGCGTGCTGGCCGCGGCGCCGGCGAGAGGAGACGTGGCGAGCGCGACGGCGACGACCAGTGTCAGCGTGCGGATCAGGCCCTTCACGCGGCACATCTTATCGATTAATCACCAACCTTCCGGCCATTCCGCGCCAGTACCAATGAAGGTAACGCGGCAGCCACTCCAAGAGCTTGAAACGGCTCTGGCCGGCGGTCCTGTCGCGCCACGTCGTCGGCACCTCGGCGACGCGCATCCCGAGCCGGTACGCCTTGACCGTCAGCTCGAGCCCCAGCTCGAAGCCGCCGCGCGACTCGATGGTGACCTGGTTCAGCAGGCGTTTGGAGTACAGGCGAAAGTTGCTGGTGGCGTCGTGCACCGGCAGCCCTCCCAGCCAGTGGAGGGACAGGCCGGCCGCGCGAGACATCGTGCGCTTGAGAAGGGGGCCGCCGACCTGCCGCCCACCGCGCATGTAGCGAGACCCCGCCACCACGTCCGCGCCACCTCGCCCGAGCTCGTACATCGAATCGATGTCGGAGGGATCGTCGGACCCATCGCCCATCGTGATGAGGACGTAAGGCGCGCGCGCCGCGCGCAGGCCCGATTTCATCGCGTTGAGCACGCCGCGGCCGAGCGTGTTCTTGTGCAGCCGCACCTGCGGGAGCTCGGCTTGCAAGCGCCGGACCACCGGGACCGTCGTGTCTTCGTCGGAGTCGTGCACGACCAGGACCTCGAGCGGTCGCGTCCTCGTGTGCTCGACGACGCCGCGCAGCGTCGGCACCACGTTCTCTCCCTCGTTGTAGACGGGTATGACGACGCTGAGCGCCGGCGTCTCCTGGCTCATCTGGGAGCCTAGATCCGGCCGGCCCCGATCTCTTCGCGGATCCATGGGATGACCTCGTCCAGCACTTCCTCGATGGGCGTCGTCGCCTCGAAGCCGAGCACCTCGCGCGCCTTGCGCACGTCGGGCACGCGCATCTGCACGTCGTGCTCGTAGGGCGCGTCGGACACGAGCCGGACCGGCCTGTCGGGCCCGTGGACCTTGCGCCAGATCATCTCCGCCAGCTCGCGCACCGTGGTCGACCGGGCGGTCGAGAGGTTGAAGTCCTCGTTGAGCGCGCGGTCGGACTCGATCGCAAGACGGATGCCGTGCGCGAGGTCGCCGCCGTACGTGTAATGCCTCACCTGGCTGCCATCGCCAAGGATGTGGAGCGGGTCCTGGCCCTTGAGCACCTTCTGGACCAGGTCCGGCACGACGTGGCTCATCGCCAGCTTCACGTTCCCGCTCATCACGTCATGGTCGCGCAACGCACGCCGTTCACCGATGCCGACGCAGTTGAACGGCCGCACGATGGTGAACGGCAGCCCGTACTGCTCATGCGCGCCACGCGCGAAATACTCGGTGGCGAGCTTCTGAAAGCCGTAGGTCGAGCGGGGTGGAGGGCTCGTGAGCTGCGCGCCCTCGGGCGTCGGGAAGACCGACGTGGATTCGAAAACCATGCTGCTCGAAAGGACCGTGATCTTGCGCAGCCGTCCCAGGCGGAAGGCGCTCAGCGCCGCGTCAAATGTGGCGGCGCAGATTCGTTCGTTCTCGGCCAGCAGGTCGTAGGCAAACTCGTGGAAGTACGAGATGCCGCCGATCATCGCGGCGCCGGCGACGACGTGGTCGCAATCGACCGCAAGCGCCGTCAGCAGCTCAGCGTCCTTCGCGTCGCCCTCCACCAATCGATAGCGCGGATCGCTGTCGAAGGTCCGTCTGACCGGGCCGTACTTGCTGAAGTTGTCGACGCCGACCACCTCGTGACCCGCGCCCAGCAGCTCGGCGACGAGGTAGCCGCAGATGAATCCTGCGGCGCCGGTCACGAGAACCTTCAAAGGCGAATTGGGCCTGTGATCCCCCAGATGTCGACCACTTCGCGGCCGTCCAGCTCCAGGCCGCGATAC
>Ga0209471_1002253_pt1 | contig 11202 bp, 7 predicted proteins | sample GraSoiAngelo_128_FD_185885 | JGI IMG/M metagenome (GOLD analysis project Ga0209471, IMG submission 185885) | Grasslands soil microbial communities from the Angelo Coastal Reserve, California, USA - 14_0927_12_20cm (SPAdes) (version 2) | ecosystem: Environmental > Terrestrial > Soil > Grasslands ... | reverse complement strand
GTCGCGCCGCACGGCGAACCCCTCGCTCTGGCGCCGCACGGCGACGCGCATCAGGTCCACACTGGGGCCACCGAGCGGCGGGTTGGGGCGGAAGCTCCCCGTCGCCGGCGTCGTCGCGACGGCGAGCGAGGCGACGGCTTCGCGGCCCAGCGCCGCACTCCACTCACCGCGGGTCCCGAGACGCCGGCGGTACGCGAGCCGCGCACCGGTCGCGAGGTAGTAGTCCCCGTAATCGTCGCCCAGCTCCTGGGACGCGAACGAGTTGAGCACGGGCGCGATGACCGGCTGGTCGGCCACGTCGCGCACCGCGCGATACGCGCTCGCCTCGAGCGTCACCCGCCCCCGGCGCTCCGTCACCGTGACTTCGCCCTTGGCCCTGTCATCGGCCATGCCGTAGCTGGCGAGCGCGCGCAGCTCGCGGGCCTCCCCACCGCCGCGCCACACGAACCCCGCGCCCACGGCCAGCCCCTCGACCCGATTCGCGTGCACCACGTCGGAGAGCCCGCGCACGCCGAGGCGCCGGGGCGGCAGGCCCGACAGCGCGCGCCGGCCCGCGATCTCCTGCACCTCGGCGCGCACGCGCTCGAGGTCGCCGCGCCGCACCGGCTCGGCCACCGCCTGCACCGCCGCATCGAGCGGCTCGGTCCAGGGGAAAGAGTCGCGCTCCGCCTTCGGCAGCGCCGTGATCTCCTCGCCCTGGAACCAGCTCGTCGCCAGGCCCAGGTTCAGCGCGTAGCCATCGATCTCCCACCGGCTCCGGATGATCCCGCGCGCCGGCATGTCGAGCCAGGCCGCGCGGCGCCGGATCTCGATCTCCTGGCGGAACGGCAGCCAGAAGCGGCCCTCCCACAGCGCGTTGTCGAGTGCGATGCTCACGTCCTCGAGCGAGGGATCGAGGTAGGCGCGCGGAGTGAAGTTGAAGGCCATGCGGACCAGGTCGGCCGTTCCCACGTCGAGGTACAGCGTGCCGACGATGCGGGGGGCGTCGTAGCTCTTGGGCCGCACCGCGAGGCCCACGACCCGCATCTCGCGCTGGGGGAAGGCGATGATCGTGGTGTCGCCGAGCGCGTAGTCGTACACGTCGGGGCCGACCGGGGCGAGGGGATGCGGGACGTCCCGCACCTCGTCCCCCTCACCCAGGCGCAGCGCCGCGCCGAAGTTGTTCTGGATGATGCCCAGGTGGTCGCGGTGGTAGCTGATGTCGGTGGGGAGCTCGGCCCGGTCGCGCCAGCCGACGATGCGTTGCTTGCTGAGCCCCGGCGCCTTCCAGTACACTTCCAGCTCCAGCTGGTCGGCCTTGATGAGGCGCGGCGGCTCGATCAACCCCTCGCCGAACTGTCCGAGGAAGAAGAGGAACCCGTGGGCCTGGGCTTTGTAATCGCGCAGCGCTGTGTCCGCCGCGGCCCGGCTGCGCCGCGCGATCGCGCGGCGGGCGAGCGCGAGCGCCGCCGGGCCATTCCAGGTCTGCGCGTGGAGCGCGGCGGGCCAGCCGAGGAGGGCGACGGCCGCGGCCCAGGCGAGCGCGACGGACGGAGCGCCGGTCGTTCGCATCCCCCTCGTGTACCCCGCAGGCCGCGGTTCCGGCCCGCGCCGCGGCATGCCTGACCGCCGCGCCGAGTTTCTCGCCCGCAGCGAGCGCGGCGGCGTGGTCGTGCCGCTCACGCGCGAGGTCGTGCTCGACGCCGACACGCCGCTCGCGGCGTTCGCCAAGGTCGCACGTCCGCCGTTCGCATTCCTGCTCGAATCGCTCGTCGGGGGGGAGCGGTGGGCGCGCTACACCTTCTTGGGGACCGAGCCGCGCGAGGTGTGGCGCTACCGCGACCGGCGCGTGGAGCGCTGGACCCGGGAGACCGCGTGGCGCCCGGCCGGCGAGACGGACGACCCGATCGGCCACCTCGCCCGGCGCATGCGCGAGCTCCCCGGCGTCGACGTCCCCGGCCTGCCGCGCTTCACGGGCGGCGCCGTGGGCTACCTCGGCTACGACCTCGTGCGCACCATCGAGCACCTGCCACGGCCGCCCGCCGACTCGCTCGGCCTGCCGGACGCGATGGTGATGATCGCCGACACGCTCGTCATCCTCGACAACCTGTTCGGCCGCGCGATCGTGGTGGCGAACGTCGAGGTGCCGCGCGGAGCCTCGAGCGGCGAGCGTCTGCGGCTGTACGACGCGACCGAGGCCCGGCTCGACGAGTGGGTCGCCCGACTCGGCGCGCCGCACCCGCTCGCGCCGCTCGCGATCTCGGACGGCGTCGCGCCGGTCCCAACCGTCTCGCGCTATCCGCGCGACGCGTTCGAGCGCGACGTGCGCCGTATTCTCGACTACATCGCCGCGGGGGACACCTTCCAGACCGTGCTGTCGCGGCGTCAGGAGGCGGCGGGCCGGGCCGATCCGCTGCTGTTGTACCGCTACCTGCGCGCCCTCAACCCGGCTCCCTACCTCTTTTACCTCGGCTTCGACGAGCTCACGCTCGTCGGCAGCTCCCCCGAGGTGCTGGTCCGGGTGGAGGGCGGTGAAGTCACCGTGCGACCGATCGCCGGCACTCGGCCGCGTGGCGAGACGCCCGAGGAGGACGAGGCGCTCGCCCGGGCGCTCGTCGCGGACGAGAAGGAGCGCGCCGAGCATCTGATGCTCGTGGACCTCGGGCGGAACGACGTGGGGCGCGTAGCGCGCTACGGCACGGTGCGGGTGACGGACCTGCTCACGATCGAGCGCTACTCGCACGTGCAGCACATGGTGAGCGAGGTGCGCGGCCGCCTGAAGCACGGCTACGACGCCCTGGACGTGTTCAAGGCGTGCTTCCCGGCGGGAACGGTGACGGGCGCGCCCAAGGTGCGCGCGATGGAGATCATCGACGAGCTCGAGCCCGAGCGCCGCGGGCCCTACGCCGGCGCGGTGGGCTACGTGGGCTGGGGCGCGGCGAACCTCGACACGGCGATCGCCATCCGCTCGGCCGTCGTGCTTCCCGACCGCGTCGTGGTGCAGGCGGGCGCCGGGATCGTGGCCGACTCCGATCCGGCGCGCGAGTTCGAGGAGACCGAGGCGAAAGCCCAGGCCGTTCTCCGAGCGCTCGCGCTCTCGAAAGCGGGCGACTAGCGAGGCTATCGCTTATATTTTCGCCTGTGTTCAAGCTGCTGAGCACCACGGGCGAACAGTCGATCGACTTGCAGCCCGGGCGCACCATCGTGGTCGGGCGCGCGGTCACGAGCGACATCCCCATCTACGATCCCACCATCTCCCGCCGGCACGCGGAGCTCATCCTCACCGACGGCGGCGTCAAAGTGAAGGACGTCGGCTCCTCGAACGGCACATTCCTGAACGGGGCCCGGGTGACCGAGGCCGTCGCCGCCGAGAACGATGTCATCACCTTCGGCAAGGTGGCGTTCCGCGTGAAGGGGGTCTCCGCTCCCGTCCAGCGCCCTCAGGTGGTGCCCGACTTCACGAGCCCCAAGCCCGGCGCGGCCGGGGGCACGATCCTGCGGCAGCTGCCCGTGAGCGTCTCGGGCGGCGTGCCCGCCATCGTGGACGCGAGCCCGTCCGGCGCGTCCCACCTCAAGGTGAAGGCCCAGTCGCTCGAGGAGCGGCGTGAGAAAAAGCTGTCGCTGCTGCTCGAGATCTCGAAGGAGCTGTCCAAGCAGCAGGAGCTCGACCGGCTGCTCGACAAGGTCGTGGACTTCACGTTCCAGATCATGAACGTGGACCGGGTGTCGATCCTGCTGCTGGAGGAGGGGACGGGCGAGCTGGTGCCGCGGGTGTCGAAGGGCCGCACCGCCCAGGCGGGGGCGGCGAAGCACGTGCCGCAGTCCATCGCCCGCAAAGCCGTGGAGGAGCGGGTCGCGATCCTGTCCGACAACGCCGTCGCGGACGAGCGCTTCAAGGGCAAATCGATCCTCATCCAGAGCGTGCGCAGCGCGATGTGCACGCCCCTGATGGGCACGGATCAGCAGGTGCTCGGCATCCTCTACGTGGACAACCTCACCGCCACGCACTCCTTCGCGGACGAGGACCTCGAATTCCTGATCGCATTCGGGTCGCTCGCGGCGGTGGGGATCGAGAACTCGCGACGCTCCGAGCGGCTGCGGCGGGAGGCGCTGGTGCTCTCGAATTTCCAGCGCTACTTCGCGCCCAACCTCGCGGCCCAGATCGCCCAGCAGGAGGGCGCCGTGCAGCTCGGGGGCCAGAAGCGGCCCGTCGTGATCTTCTTCTCGGACATCCGCGGCTTCACGACGATGTCCGAGACGATGGGCCCGGACGACATCGCGACCCTCCTCACCGAGTACTTCACCGAGATGGTCGAGATCGTGTTCGAGCACGGCGGCACGCTCGACAAGTTCATGGGCGACGCGATCATGGCCCTGTGGGGTGCGCCGATCGCCCACGAGGACGATGCCGACCGCGCGATGCGATGCGGGGTCGACCAGCTCGACGCGCTCGAGAAGATGAACGAGAAATGGAAGGCGGAGGGCCGCCCCGAGCTGGGCATCGGGATCGGCATCAACTTCGGCGAAGTGTTCGCGGGCAACATCGGCTCGGATCGCCGACTCGAGTACACCGTGATCGGCGACGCCGTGAACACGGCGAGCCGGCTCTGCTCCATCGCCGGGCCGAACGAGATCCTCATCTCGGAGGCCTTCTACGGGCAGCTGAAGAAGCCCCCGAAGGTCGAGACCCTCGATCCGATCGAATTGAAAGGGCGGTCGAAGAAGGTCCCGGTCTACCGCATGAAGCGGTAGGGCATCCCGAAACGCTCGAGCAGCTCCAGCGCGAGCCGCAGCGGCAGGCCCATCACCCCGAAGAAGTCGCCGCGGATCCCCTCGACGAGCGCCGCCCCGCGCCCCTGGACCGCGTAGGCGCCCGCTTTGTCGAGCGCCTCTCCGGTGGCGACGTAGTCCGCGATCATCCGCTGCGGCAGGGTCCGGAACGTCACGTCGGTGATGTCGATGGCGTGCTCCACGCGCTCCCCCTGCGCCACGGCCACGGCCGACATCACCTGGTGCGTGCGCCCCTCGAGCCGCTGGAGCATCGCCACCGCCTCCTCGGGCGAGCGCGGCTTCCCGAACACCTCCTCCGCCCGCAGCACGACCGCGGTGTCCGCCGCCAGCACCACCGCCTCCGGCTCCCGCCGCGCGACGGCGAGGGCCTTGTCGCGCGCGATGCGCACGACGTAGCGGTCGGGGACCTCGCTCGTCTTGCGGGTCTCGTCCACCGCGGGGACGACCACGCGAAAGGGCAGGCCGAGCATCGCGAGCAGCTCCCGCCGCCGCGGGCTGCCGCTCGCGAGGATCAAGCTGTGGTCCCCGCGGGGCGCGCTCACTTCTCCAGGATCAGCGTGACCGGGCCGTCGTTCACGAGCTCCACCTCCATCATCGCCCCGAACTCCCCGGTCTCCACCTTCGTGCCGCCGCCCCGTTCCCGCAATAGGGCGACGAACCGTTCGTACAGTGGAACGGCGACCGCGGGCGGCGCGGCGTCCACGAAGCTCGGGCGCCGGCCCTTGTGGGTGTCGCCATAGAGGGTGAACTGCGATACCACGAGCAGCGCGCCCCCCACGTCGTCCAGCGCCAGGTTCATCTTCCCCGCGGTATCTCCGAACACCCGGAGCGTGAGGATCTTCTCCGCCATCCACTCGAGCGTCGGATCGGTGTCCGTGGGCGCGAACCCGACGAGCACGACGAACCCGACCCCGATGGATCCGGTGACGCGACCGCCCACGCCCACCTCGGCCCGCGAGACGCGCTGCAGCACTACCCTCATTCCACCGTAACCGACTTCGCCAGGTTGCGGGGCTGGTCCACGTTGCAGCCGCGCCGCACCGCGATGTAGTAGGCGAGCAGCTGGAGCGGCAGCACCGTGAGCACCGGAGTGAGGAGGTCGAGGGTCTCCGGTACCTCGATCTTCTGGTCGGCGAGCTTGGCGACGCCCGCGTCGCCCTCGGTGACGACCGCGATCACCCGCCCACCGCGCGCCCGCACCTCCTCCACGTTGCTCAGGATCTTCTGGTACACCGCATCCTTGGGCGCCACGAACACGACCGGCATGAGGTCGTCGATCAGTGCGATGGGCCCGTGCTTCATCTCGGCCGCCGGATAACCTTCGGCGTGGACGTAGGAGATCTCCTTGAGCTTGAGTGCGCCCTCGAGCGCCACGGGGAAGTTGTACCCCCGGCCGAGATAGAGGACGTTGTTCGCCCGCATCACCCGCTCGGCGATGCGCTCGACTTCGGGGGCCTTCGCCAGCACGCGCGCGACCAGATCGGGCAGCCGGCGGAGCGCCCGCACGACCTCCCGCCCCTGCAGGATGGAGAGGGCCCGCAACCGGCCCATCGCCAGCGTCAACAGCGCGAGCGCCGCGATCTGGCTCGTGAAGGCCTTGGTGGAGGCGACCCCGATCTCGGGGCCCGCATGGAGGTAGATGCCGCCATCCACCTCGCGCGCGATCGTGCTTCCCACCACGTTCACGAGCCCCAGGGTACGCGCGCCGCGCCGCTTCGCCTCGCGCAGCGCGGCCAGCGTGTCCGCCGTCTCGCCCGATTGCGAGATGCCGACCACGAGCGTGTGCTCGTCCACGATCGGGTTGCGGTAGCGGAACTCGGAGGCATACTCGACTTCCGTGGGGATGCGGGCCAGCTCTTCCATCATGTACTCGCCGATCAACGCCGAATGCCAGGAGGTGCCGCAGGCGGTGAGCACGATGCGGTTCACCTGGAGCAGCTCCTCGTCGCTCAAGTTCAGGCCGCCCAGTCGCGCCGTCCCCTCCTCCTCGAGCAGCCGGCCGCGGAGCGTGTTCCGCAGGCTCTCCGGCTGCTCCATGATCTCCTTCAGCATGAAGTGCGCGTGGCCGCCGCGCTCGATGGTGGCGAGGTCCCAGTCGACCTGCGTGATCGCCTTCTCCTTCTCCACCGCGTGGAGGTCCAGGATGCGGTAGTCGCCGGGGCGGACGATGGCGATCTCTCCCTCGTCGAGATAGACGACCGAGCGCGTATGGGCCAGTACGGCGGAGGCGTCCGAGGCGACGAAGTTCTCCCCCGACCCGATCGCCACGAGCAGCGGCGAGCCGAGCCGGGCGGCGACGATCGTGTCCGGCTCGCGCGTCGAGACCACGGCGATCCCGTACGTGCCCTCCACCTGGTGCAGCGCCCCGGCCACGGCCTCGACCAGGCTCGCGCCCTTGGCGAGCAGCTCCTCGATGAGGTGGGGGAGCACCTCGGTGTCGGTCTCGGAGCGGAACACGTGGCCGCGCTTGGTCAGCGCGGTGCGCAGCGCCCCCGCGTTCTCGATGATCCCGTTGTGCGCCAGGGCCACGGTGCCGCCGCAGTCGGTGTGGGGGTGGGCGTTGACGGCGTTCGGCGCCCCGTGCGTCGCCCAGCGCGTGTGCGCGATGCCGGTCGTGCCCAGCGGCGGGTGGTTGCCGAGCTCCTGCTCGAGCACGCTGATCTTCCCCGGCGCCTTGTGGACTTCGATCTGGCCGTCGTGCACGAGCGCCAGGCCGGCCGAGTCGTAGCCGCGGTACTCGAGCCGCTTCAGGCCGTCGAGCAGGAACTGCGCGGCCTGCCGCGCCCCGGTGTAGCCTACGATGCCGCACATGAGAGTCGCCCCGCGTTGATGAGCTGCTCGGCCTCGGCGCCGCTCGGTGCTTCGGCGATCAGCCGAATGATCGGCTCCGTGTTCGAAGGCCGCACGTGCAGCCAGCGATCCCGCCAGGCGAGCCGCAGCCCGTCCTGCGTGTCGGCGCTCGCTTCCGGAAAACGGCTGCGCAAGGCCGCGTACACGTCGTCCAGTCCGCGTTCCGCGTTCCGCGTTCCGCGTTGCAGCTTGGCCTTCACGATCGCGTAGCGGGGCGCGGCCGCGACCCACTCGCTCACGCGCCGTCCAGTACGGGCGAGCAGTGCCAGCACCAGCGCGGCCGCCACGGGGGCGTCCCGCCCCACGTGCAGCGCCGCGTACATCACCCCGCCGTTCCCTTCCCCCCCGATCGGCGCCCGCAGCTCGACGATCTTGCGGGCCACGTGCACCTCACCCACCGGCGTGCGGACCACCGTCGCTCCGCAGTCCCGAGCCGCGTCTTCGACGACGAGGCTGGTGGAGAGATTGCAAACAACGACGGCCGGCAAAGGCGGCATAGGCGGCAAAGTGCTGCCCTTGCCGCCCCTGCCGTCCTTGCCGCCCAACACAGCCCGCACCGCGAACGCCAGCGTGTAGTCCTCCCCGATCGGCGCGCCGGTCTCGTCCACGAGCGCGAGGCGGTCCACGTCGGGATCGACCGCCATGCCGATGTCCGCGCCGCTCCCGCGCACCAGTGCCGCGAGCTCCCCCAGGTTCTCGGGCACAGGCTCCGGGGCGCGGGGGAATCGACCGTCGGTCTCGAGGTTCAGCCCGACGATCCGGCAGCCCAGGCGCTCCAGCAGCGCCGGCATGATCGCGCCGCCCGCGCCCCGCACCGCGTCGAGCGCCACGTTGAAGCGACGTGCTCGAATCCGCTCGACATCGACGACGGCCAGTCGGAGGACACCCTCGAGATGCCTGGCGATCGCCTCGTTGTCGTGGACGACCCGAGACCCTCGCCCGGCACCACCCTTCCATTCAGCCACCAAGGCCGCCACGCGAGCGCCGTCTCGCCCATCAAGAAAAATGCCATCCGGTCCCACAAATTTCAGTGCGTTCCATTCGATGGGATTGTGGCTGGCTGTGATGGCAATGCCGCCACCCGCGCCGTGGTGCTCCACTGCCAGCTGAAGCGTGGGTGTAGGCACGAGCCCGACGTCGATGACCTCGCACCCTGCCGCGGTAAGTCCTTCAGTAGCGGCCTCCGCGAACCCGGGGCCGGACTCGCGTGCGTCCCGCCCGATCACCACCGCGGGCCGCCGCTCCTTCGCCCACAGGCCGAACGCCATGGCCCAGCGCGCGACGACCTCCGGCGTGAGGTCCTTGCCGACGATCCCGCGCACGCCGGATACGCCGACCATGAGGGTGTCGGACATGGGGGGCAACGTAGGAACCGGAGTGGGGCGCGTCAATCGGACGCGCGTCAGGCGCGTCGGACCGCGACCGGGGTGGGGAGGTGCAGCGGGCGCACCTCCGGACTGGCGACGGGGAGCGACGTGGCGTCGGGGAACGCGCGGAGGAACGCCTGGACGGCGCCCGGGTCGAACTGCACGCCCTTCCCCTCCTCGAGCTGCTCCAACGCGTTCGCCACGGACAGTGCCGGTCGATACGGACGGAGGCTCGTCATCGCGTCGAACGAGTCAGCGACGGTGACGACGCGGACCTCGGGCGGAATCTCCTCCCCCTTCAGGCCGTCTGGGAATCCCTTTCCGTCCAGCCGCTCGTGGTGGGAGCGCACGATGGCGAGTGCGACCGGGGCATCGCGCATCAGGGGGCCGAGGATCCGTGCCCCAGTCACGGGGTGCTCCATGATGTGCCGGTACTCGACATCGGTGAGCTTCCCCGGCTTGTGCAGCACGGCCTCGCTCACGCCGATCTTCCCGAGATCGTGGAGCTCGGCCCCCATGGAGATCAAGTCGAGCGCTGCGGGCGCCAGCCCCAGTTCCCGGCCGATCCCGAACGCGTAGTTCGCCACCCGCATCGAATGACCGCGGAGGTAGGGGTCCTTCTCTTCGAGCGCGTGGACCAGGGCCTGCAGGCGCTCGAGAGACAGCTCCTCGATGCGGCGCGCCTGCTCCTGGACCCGCTGCTCGAGCTGCTCATGATACATGCGATTTTCGAGAATGAGGCGCCGCTTGTCGAGCGCCTGCATCACGCGCGCGCGCACCTCGTCGAGGTGGAACGGCTTCGCGACGTAGTCGAGCGCGCCGAGCTGCAGGCAGGCGACCGCGCTCTCCACCTCGGCCACGGCCGTCACCATGATGACCGCCGTGTCGGGCCAGCGGCTGATGACCTCGCGCAACAGCGTCACGCCGTCCATCTGGGGCATCCGCAGGTCGGAGATCACGAGCGGCACGGGCTCGTGCCGCATCAGCGCCAGCGCCTCGGTGCCGGATCCCGCCTCCTGGCAGCTGAACCCCTCGCCTTCCAGCAGACGCACGAGCACGCGGCGCAGCCGCGGCTCGTCGTCTACGACGAGGCAGCGCATGGCGTTGGGTTGGGGCATGCGTGCTAACGTATAGGTCGCTTGCTCGGCACGGAAGGCGCCCTTACGTTCCCGACCATGACCGAGGTTCTCAAGGACGACCTGGCCCGCCGCTTCGCCACCCGGGCCGTCCACGCCGGCCAGGTCCCCGATCCCCTCGCCGGCGCGGTGATGACGCCCATCTATCAGACTTCCACCTACGTGCAGGACGGCCTGGGCCGGAACAAGGGGTACGAATACGCCCGCACGCGCAACCCGACCCGAGAGGCGCTGGAGCGGAACGTCGCGGCGCTCGAAGGCGGCCGCCACGGCTTCGCCTTCGGCTCGGGACTCGCCGCGGTCGACGCGGTGCTGAAGCTGCTCTCGGCCGGGGACCACGTCGTCTCCGGGGAGAACGTGTACGGCGGCACCCACCGCCAGATGACACACGTGTGGGCCCGGCTCGGCCTCGCGTTCGCTTTCGTGGACGGCGCGGACACCGACGCCATCGCGGCGGCCGTCACACCCGAGACCCGGATGCTCTTCGCCGAGACGCCGACGAACCCGATGATGGGGTTGTGCGACCTCCGGGCGACGGCCGACATCGCGCAGCGGACCGGTGCCCTGCTGGTCGTGGACAACACCTTCGCCACGCCCTGCTTCCAGCGCCCGCTCGAGCTCGGTGCCGACATCGTGCTGCACTCGACCACCAAGTACCTGAACGGCCACAGCGACATGGTGGGGGGGATGGTGGTCGCGAACCGCGACGACCTGGCCGAGCGGATCGGCTTCATCCAAAACGCGTCGGGCGCGGTGCCGGGACCGTTCGACTGCTGGCTGGCGCTGCGGGGCACCAAGACGCTCGCGCTCCGCATGCGGCAGCACGACACGAACGGCCGCCGCATCGCCGAGTGGCTCACGCACCAGCCCAAGGTGCAGCGGGTCTACTACCCGGGCCTGCCGTCGCACCCGCAGCACGAGCTCGCCTGCCGCCAGATGAAGGGGTTCGGCGGCATGATCAGCCTGGAGCTCGGGACCCTGGAACGGGCGCGGCGCTTCGTCGAGCGCACCCGCATCTTCGCGCTCGCGGAGTCGCTGGGCGGCGTGGAGAGCCTGGTCGGGCACCCTGCCTCGATGAC
>Ga0209471_1002252_pt1 | contig 11205 bp, 8 predicted proteins | sample GraSoiAngelo_128_FD_185885 | JGI IMG/M metagenome (GOLD analysis project Ga0209471, IMG submission 185885) | Grasslands soil microbial communities from the Angelo Coastal Reserve, California, USA - 14_0927_12_20cm (SPAdes) (version 2) | ecosystem: Environmental > Terrestrial > Soil > Grasslands ... | reverse complement strand
AGCCATCGCCGCCTGCATGATGTTGTACTTCTCCGCGAGGTCGCCGATCGGCTGGAAGAACCGATCGACGAGCTGCCAGAACGCGAGCAATGTCCCGATCGTCATCTCGCCCCTCAGGATCCAGAACCCGCCCGCGACGAAGAGCGCCGCGCTCGTGGCGGCGCGCGTGAAGCCGACAGCCGGGAAGAACATGGACATCGCGCGAATCTGGCCGCGGTTCGCGTTCAGCAGATCGGTGTTCAGATCGTCGAACTGCCGGAAGGACGCGCGCTCGCGAGTAAATAGCTGGACGATCGCCATGCCCGAGAGGTTCTCGTTCAGGTAGGCGTTGATCCGCGCGAGGCGGATCCGGATGGAGCGGAACGAGTCGCGCATGATCCGGCGGAAGTACATCGTCAGCCAGATCAGGAGCGGCAGCGCGGCGAAGGTGACGAGTGCGAGGCGGAAGTCGAGCACCAGGAGGACGATCGCGATCGTTCCGATGACGACGATGTCGCCGAAGATCGCGACGACGCCCTGCGTGACCATGTCCGTGAGAGCGTCGATGTCGTTGGTGATGCGGGTCATGAGCCGGCCGACGGGATTCCGGTCGAAGAATGTCAGCGAGAGGCTCTGGAGATGCGCGAAGAGCTGGACGCGGAGGTCGTACATGGCCTTCTGTCCCACGTAGCTCGCGATCAGCGTCTGCGCATAGCGAAGGCCCGAGCCGAGCAGCAGGACCGCGATGTAGGCGATCCCGAGCGGAGCGAGGCGAGCGAGACCTTCGGCCGTGTCGATCTGCCCGTTGACGGCGGGCGCGATCGCGTTGTCGACGATGAACTTCGCAAGGACGGGCGGCGCCGCCTCTGTGATCGAGATGCCCAGGATGATCGCGAGAGCGACGATGACGAGGCCGCGGTACGGCCGCAGGTATCCGAGCAGGCGGCGCATGAGCCGCGCGTCGTAGGCCTTGCCGAGGATCTCGTCTTCGTCAAAGTTTCCGCGGCCTCCGCCGCCACCGTGCATCACGGCTCGCCGCCGATCCCGCCGAGCCTCGGGCGCATCCCGAGCCGCGGGTCTTCGTCGGACTGCGCCTTGACCCGCTTGGAGTGCTCCTCGCGCTCCTCGTCGACGTCGAGCTCCTCCTCGAGCAGCTGCCGGCGGTACATCTGCGCGTAGAGGCCGCCGTGCTCGAGCAGGTCGCGGTGCGAGCCGCGCTCGACGATGCGCCCGTCATCGAGGACGAGGATCTCGTCGGCGTCCTTCACGGTGGAGATGCGGTGCGCGACGACGATGCTCGTTCGCTCGCGCATCACGCCGCGCAGGCGGCGGAGGATCTCGGCTTCGGTGTACGTGTCAACCGCGGAGAGCGCGTCATCCAGGATGAGGATCCGCGGATCCTTCGCGACCGCACGCGCGATGGCCGCACGCTGCTTCTGGCCGCCCGAGAGCGTCACGCCACGCTCGCCGATCATCGTGTCGTAGCGCGCGGGGAAATCCTCCACGTCCTTGTTCAGCTGCGAGACGTCGCCGGCCCACTCGAGCTGCGGATCGGTGAGCTTTTCATCGAGGCCGAACCCGACGTTCTCGCGCAGCGGGACCGAGAACAGAAACGTCTCCTGCGGGACGTATCCCACCGCGCGACGGAGCTGCTCGAGCGGGCGACGCCTGACGCTGATGCCGTCGATCAGGACCTCACCCTGCTGGACGTCGAAGAGACGCGGAATGAGGTTGACCATCGTCGATTTCCCGGAACCGGTCGGACCCACGATCGCGAGCGACCCTCCCGCCGGGACCTTGAACGAGACGTCGTGAAGCTCGATCGTCTGCCCGTACGCGAAGCTGACCCCGCGGAATTCGACCTCTCCTTTGATCGGCGCGGTCACCGGGTCGATCGGTTCCGTGATCTTTGGCTCGGCGTTGAAGATCTCCTGGAGGCGTCCGAGCGAGGCCCATCCGGCCTGGAACATGTTCGAGATCCAGCCGATGTTGATCATCGGCATCTGCAGCAGATAGAGATACGCGACGAACTGGACGAGCGAGCCGATGGAGAGCTCACCGCGGATCGCGTCCTGGCCGCCCACATAGAGCACCGAGAGCACGGCGATCCCAAGGATGAAGCTGATCGAGGGCCAGATGAGCCCCTGCATCACGCTGAGCGACACCGCGCGACGGAAATACTCGTAGTTGACGGTGGCGAAGTCCTTCGTCTCGGCGTCCTCTTGCGAGAACGCCTTCACCACCCGTATCCCCGAGAAGTTCTCCTGCGCCTTCGTCGACAGGTCGCCGAATTGGGATTGGAGGCGCTCGAAACGCTCGTGAACGGTCCGCCCGATGTACCAGAAGGTGAGCGAGGCGAGGGGCATGAGGATGAGGGCGATGATCGTGAGCTTGAGGGAGACCGAGATCATCGAGAGCACTGCGAAGGTGAAGACCATCACCGTGAACGAGCCCTGCATGATCCCCGGGCCCATCATCTGGCGGACCCAGGTGAGGTCGTTGGTCATGCGGGCCATGAGGTCGCCGATCCGCTGATGCTGGAAATAGGCGAGGTGCATCTTCTGGAGATGCGCGAAGAGATCGTTGCGCATCCGGTACTCGGCCTTGCGCGACGCGTCGAGCATCACGTAGCGCGCGCCCGCGCGCAACGCGGCCTCGATCGCCGCGAAGAGGACGATGAGAAGCGCTAGGTGCAGGACGTCATCGAACTGCACGCCGGGTCTCTGCAGCGCGTCGATGATCTCGCCGATGAAACGCGGCGGAACCACCGCCGCAAGCGAGCTCCCCGCGGCCAGACAGACACCTACCAGGAGCTGGAGTCGGTGGCCGGCGAGGTAATGGAAAAAGGTCGCGCGGGCGGAGGTCACTCGCTAGCGAGTTTAGCTTTCCCTCGCCGCATCTCACGTGTCGATCTGCCACCGATCCAGACGATCGCCACGATCGTCGCGAAGCCCACGAAGACCGGCGCCACGCCCCAGAGATCGGCGATCGGGCCGACCACGATGAGGGGGATGAGGCTGAAGATGGACACGAGCATGTTCAGGAAGCCGAACACCCGGCCGCGGATCTGGTCCGGAAGCTCCTCTTGCAGGAGCGTCATCGACGGGACCGTGATCAGCGCGTAGGACACGCCAAAGACGAAGGCGGTGCCGGCGATCAGGGCGACGAACACCGGAAACGCGGCGCCGAGACCGGGCGATCCGACCCTCGAGAACAGATCGGTGAGCGGTCGCGCCGCGGCGAGGAACACGAGCGCCGAGCTCGCGACGATGAGCCCGGTGCCGATCGCGTTCGGCCGCGGCCAGCGCCGACCGATGGCGTTGAGCAGCCCGAGTCCGGCGATCACCCCGATGCCGGCCGGCGCGACGATGATGACCACGTTGCGCTCCCCCACCCGCAGGACCTCGCGCACGAAGCCAGGGGCGAGAGCGCCGGCGACCGCGACGAGCGTGTACGTGAGCGCGATGTAGATGAGGGACCACGTCACGATCGGCGCCTGCCGAAGGTAGTGGAAGGCCTCGGTGATCCCGGTGGCGGTCTGGGCGACCGCCATCTCCGCCACGCGGCGCGAGAGATGCTCGCTCGCCGGCGGTGCCTTCGGGAGCGTCACGCACAGGATCGAGGCCGCGGCGAACATGAACGCGATCAGGACCCACAGGATCTCGTAGCCGAAGAGGCTCACGACGATCGGCGCGAGGATGATGAACCCGACCAGGAACGCGCCGTTGAACGTGAACGTGAAGAGCGAATTGGCCACCATGAGGTAGCGGTTGCCGACGATCTTCGGCAGCAGCGCGGCCTCCGCTGGAACGAAGAAGATCGTGACTGTCGCGACGAGGAAGTTCACCAGATAGACCACGGTCAGGCTCGTGCCGAACAGCAGCAGCGGAACGATGGCCGCCGCGCGAAGAGCATTCGTGATGATGAGCACGAGCCGGCGATCGCTGCGGTCGACGATCACGCCGCCCGCGATACCGAAGAGGATCGCCGGGAGGACCGCGAGGAGGATGAGCACCGACGACGATGTGTTCGAGTGCGTGATCTCGGCGACGAGGATGATCAGCGCGCTCGTGACGGCGTTCGAGGCGACCTGCGAGAGGATCTGGGCGCCCCAGATCGCGAGGAAAGCGCGATTACCTAGGAGTCCGCGATCCTCCGCGGCCATGGCGGTGTCGGTCACGCGCTCCTAGTCGGCCGGGGCGAGCGGCCCGCGTCCGGCGAACCGCTTCATGTCCTTCTCGAGGTCGCGCCTTGCAACGAGGACACGCCGCCCGCACGTTCCACACCGAAGGCCGATATCCGCACCGAGGCGCACGACGCGCCAGGTGTCGCCGCCGCACGGATGCTGCTTGCGCAGGACGACGACGTCGTCCAGATAGAACGGCACCGGGCCCTTCGCCCGCGTCTGCGTCATGGCCGCGAAGTCTAGTGGGCGCTCGGGCTCATCTGGCCGCAACCACCTGTGCCGGAAGGTCCAAAGCGGTCTCTTTGGTGACGTCGAAGTGGGTGTTCCGGTATATGAGCTGGAACTGACCGATGATCCCGCCGGTGCGGGTCATCGCGACGTACACGACATCGGCCGCGCCGATCGCCCGCACCGTCCATGGTCCGCGCAGCGGCCGATTGTCCACCGCGATCGCGTGATCGACGGTCCCCGTGAAGTAGCTCTTCGGCCCGACACGCATGTCGTTCACCGCGATCGCTTCCGCGCCGGCGTTTCGCAGCTCGTTCACGAGATCAGACAGCGCGCGCTCATCGAAGCCACCGTCGATCCGTACTGAGATGCCGGGACCCGAGACGGCGGACGCGGCGCTGAAGACGCGCAGCTGCGCGATCTGGCGCTGGGCTTCGGTGACGGTGCCCTTCCCGCTCGACACGGAATCCTGCGCGTCGGAGAGGTCTCGGCGAACGTCGAAGATCTCGTTGCGGAGCTCGTTGTTGGTCTCGGAAAGATTCGCGATGAGCGTGGTGAGCGACGATGGCGTCTCGAGATTGAGACTCCGCGAGAAAACGTCCTGCGAACGGACCTGGGTCACGGCCGCGAAGCCGAGGAAGAGCGCGATGATCGCCGCCCAGATCGCGCCGCTGTTGGTCCGCATCAATGCGGCACCGCGTAGCGAACGTTGAGGGCACCGTTGTATCCAGGCACATGGACGGCGCTCGCGCGTGTGACCCGGAAGCCAAGACCTTGGACGTCACGGCGCTGCTTGATGTCCTGGAGCTGATTCGGGTCGTCAAACGCGCCGAGCAATGAGTTCTGCGGCCCGATCGCAGTGACATTGAAGGGTGGAGACATCAGCGTCCCGTTCACCATGATGGTCGAGCCGACGCAGTAGACGCTCGAAGAGTTCACGACCCGCTCGTCGTTGACTGCGATCGCCTGCGCGCCGCCTTTCCACGCGGTGTTGACGATGTCCGTGAGATCGGTCGCATGGCAGATCGACTTGTCGACGTCGCGCGAGGAGACGCTCACGTTCCGAGCGTCGTCGAGCTGCACCACCACCCCGTCGCCGCTCTGCGGCGTGAGACCGGCGGTCGCCTTGAGCTCGTCGAGCCGCGTTTGGAGCTCCTTCGCGGCGCCGCTCTGCGATGAAGCGTTGCGCTGGATCTCGTCCAGGCGGGCGCGAAGGTCGGCCAGCTGGGCCTTCAGGTCGTTCTGCTCCGTCTGGAGGGCGTTCGCGGCGTCGATGAGCGGAGCGTTGTAGCGGACGGAGAGCTCGCTCCGCTCGGCCTGCGTGCGCCACTGCAGCGTGACGAGAAGGCCGAAGAGGACCGCCGGGACGAGCAGTACGAGCGAGTGCTGCAGCTTTCGCGGAGCGGGCGGGGACGCGGCGGTCACACTGGAAAGTCTCGCACGCGGTGAGTCCGGATTGGCACGATGTGAAAGCTAGGGGCTGGGGAGAATCGAACTCCCGACGCCGGCCTTAGGACGGCCGCGCTCTATCCACTGAGCTACAGCCCCGCGCCGCGTGAGCCTAGCGACGGCCAAGCGGGGAATCCAGGGATGGCTTGTCGGGGCGGAGAGACTTGAACTCTCGACCTCAGCGTCCCGAACGCTGCGCGCTACCAAGCTGCGCTACGCCCCGAAAGTGTCTGGGAAGCGTGACGAAGTGTAACCGGTAACCTTTCAACGGGATGGCCGAGCTCGCGCAAAGACGGTCGGTGGGACTCAGCAACCCGGGAGCCTGGATCGGCCATGTGCTCGACGGGGAGAGGCTCTTCGGCTTCGTTCTCGTCGCTCCGGCGATCATCTACATCGTCCTGCTCGTTGGATATCCATTCGCGATCGCGCTGTGGTTCACGGTCAGCAACGCGACGACCGCACATCCGATCGCCGAGTTCACCGGACTCACCAATCTGCTCGCCGTCTGGGATGACGACATCTTCCGTCGCGCGCTCGCGAACACGTTCATCTTCACCCTGACCTCGCAGGCGCTGCAGATGATCCTCGGGACGGGGCTCGCGTTCCTCCTTCTCAAGCAATTCCGCGGGCGCCGGTTCGTCCGCGGCCTGTTGATGATCCCGTTCACGATCCCGATCGCGATCGGCGCGATGGCCTGGACCTGGATGCTCAACCCGACCTACAGCGTCATCAACTGGATCGGCGTTCACGCGGGCCTGTTCACCCAGGGTCCAAACTGGCTGGGCGAGGAATACCCGGCGATGATCTCGATCATCCTCGTCAACGTCTGGCGGAACCTGCCGTTCAGCGCCGTTGTGCTCACTGCTGGGATCAGCGCGGTGCCTCAGGAGATCCTCGAAGCCGCGAACCTCGACGGCGCCAACTGGTGGGTACGCTGGCGCAAGGTCATCGTCCCGATCATCGCGCCCATCCTCTACATCGCTCTGCTCTTCTCGCTCGTCTTCACGTTCACCGACATGACCGTGGTCTGGCTGATGACCAGAGGCAACCCCGTGGGCGCGACGCATGTGATCGCCTCGTACGCATTTCAAACCGGCGTCGTCGCTGGATCGCTCGGCCGCGGAGCCACCATGTCGCTCTTCCTCTTCCCGGTGCTGCTCGTCGGCGCCCTGCTCCTCCTGCGGAACCTGAAGGCACGGACGATCGACTGATGGCGACCATCGCTCAGCATCGGGTCACTCACTCGACGGCCTTCCGTGTCCGGAGGCTCCGCAACCAGATCCTGTTCTGGTCCGTCATCGCCCTCTTCGTGATCTTCGCTTGCTTCCCGGTGTACTGGATGTTCGTGACGACGTTCAAAGAGGTGAACGACCTCTACAACCTCCAGAACAACCCGCTCCTCTTCCATCTCCCGCCCACGCTGGATCAGGTGCGCTACCTCTTCGAGCAGACGAATTTCGCGAAGTGGGTCGAGAACACGGCCGTGGTCGGCGGCGCCGTCGTGATCATCACCGTCCTCATCTGCGTGCCGGCCGCCTACGCGCTGGCGCGCGTCCGCTTTCCCGGGTCGGATAGCCTGGGCATCGGTATCTTCCTCACGTATCTCGTTCCGCCGACGCTCCTCTTCCTCCCGCTCTCGCAGCTCGTCGCGGGATTCGGCCTGAACGACAGCAAGTGGTCGCTCGCGCTCGTCTACCCGACCTTCACGATCCCGTTCTGCACCTGGCTCCTCATGGGCTTCTTCAAGAACGTCCCGCGCGAGATCACCGAGGCCGCCCGCGTCGACGGCTGCAGCCGGCTCGGCGCCATGTTTCGCGTGGTCCTGCCCCTCTCGGTGCCGGGGATCCTCACGATCTGCATCTTCGCGTTCACGCTCGCGATGCAGGAGTACGTCTACGCGCTGACGTTCGTGTCCTCATCCGACGAGAAGATGATCACCCTCGGCGTCGTCACCGATCTCATCCGCGGCGATGTCTTCTTCTGGGGTTCACTGATGGCCGGAGCACTCATCGTCTCGATCCCCGTGGCGATCGTCTACAACCTCTTCATGGACACGTTCGTCCGCGGGATCACCGGCGGCGCGCTGAAGTAGCGGCTGCGCGTGACACCGGCTCCAGTCCTCGACAGAAGCTGGTACGAGCTCGAGGTCGCGGACGAGTTCACCGGGCGAAGCCTGAACGATCGGCTCTGGATCCCGAGCTACCTGCCCCACTGGAGCTCATCGGCGGCTTCCGCGGCGCGGTACGCCCTCCGAGACGGCTTCCTGCACCTCCGTATCGAGGCTGACCAGCCACCCTGGTACCCGGAGCTCGACGGATGGACGCGAGTCTCGTCGCTGCAAACGGGCGTCTTCGCCGGGCCGCTGGGTAGCAGGATCGGCCAACACCGCTTCCGAGAAGGCCTGGTCGTGCGTGAAGCCGTCGAGAATCGCGCGCTCTACACGCCGACGTACGGGCTCTTCGAGGTCCGCGCTCGAGCGCTCCAGGATCCCAACAACATGGTCGCGCTGTGGATGATCGGCTACGAGGACCAGCCAGAGCGCTCGGCCGAGATCTGCATCGTCGAGATCTTCGGACGCGACGTGGGCGCCGGCCACGCCGCGATCGGCATGGGCCTGCACCCATTCGGCGATCCCGCTATCCGCGATGACTTCACGAGGGAGCGCGTCGCGATGGACGCGACGGATTTCCACACTTATGCCGCGACGTGGACGCCCGACGATGTTGCTTTCTACGTGGACGATCGGCTCGTCAAGGTCGCCGACCAATCGCCGGACTACCCGATGCAGTTCATGCTCGGCATCTATGAATTCGCCGACGGTCCGGGTCGTCGTTCGAGCCTTGAGCGCTATCCGAAGGAGTTCGTCGTGGACTTCTTCCGCGCTTACCGTACCCGGCTCTAGAAAAGAGGGCCGGGCTTTTGGAGCCCGGCCCTTTCTCCCCACCCGCGTCATGCGGGTCCGTTAGCGAGCTAGATCACACGGGGAACTTCGTAAGCGAATCCTGCAGACGCTTCTTCGCGTCGGCGATGGTGTCGTCGATGGTCTTCTTGCCCGTGATGAAGTTCGCGAACATGTCGGAGACGTGGTGGTTATTGAGCGAGTCGTATGCAGCCTGTGACGACGGGCCCGGATACCCGACCGGCTGAACGAAGCCAGCGATGTCCTGCAGGTGCGAGAGCTTCGTGTCCGCCCCGAGGACGGGCATCGGCTTCTTCTGGTGCGCCTTCAGGAACGGGTTGTTGTAGCCCTTGCTCGCCGTGAACTGGGCCTCCCAGTCGTCGCTGTAGTCGATGAGGAACCAGCGTGCCGCATCGATGTTCTTCGAGAAGTTCCAGATCCCGTAGACCGTGAACTGGATCGACGCGATCTGCGCCTTCGTGCCCTTGAGCGGGTTGTCGACGTTGATCTTCGCGGCAAGGTCCTTGTTCTGCGCTTCGATCGTGCGGTACGCGCTGATCGGGTTGTAGATCCACGATCCCTTGCCCGACTGCAGGTACGTGTTGTTGTCCACGTCGGCCCACGACAGGACGGAGTTCTCCATGCTCCCGTAGAGCGTCTTCGCCATGTTCAGCACAGTCCTCGTCTCGGGGCTGTCGATGGCGACAGTCTTTCCGTCGGCGCTGAACTCCGCGGCACCGTGGGACCACATGAGCGATCGCCACGTGTGCTCGGCATCGGAGGTCTGTGAGACCGCCGTGCCGACGGGGTTCCCGGCAGCCTTCAGCTTCGGCGCGAAGTCCAAAAGATCTTGCCACGTCTCGAGATGATCCTTGGTGTAGCCGACGGCCGCGCTCTTCCACACGTCGGTGCGCCATGACGAGAGGAACGGCACGAGGAAGTCCGGGAAGCCGTACCACTTGCCCTGGACCTTGCCGATCGCCTCGCCGGCAGGGATCCATCCGCCATATTTGTCTGCCGCGCGGTTGGCGATGTCGGTGATGTCGACGAGCGAGTCCTTGAAGAGCGCCGGCAGTCCGTTCGCGAAGTGCGCGATGAGGTCATGCCCGGACTTCGATCCGGCTTCGGTCGCGAACCGCGCCGGCAGGTCCGCCTGCGGGATCCGGTCGATCGTGACCTTCACGCCGTTCGTCGTGCCCCACTTTTCCGCCCACCCATTGAGATAGGTGTCGAAGTCGGGCACGAAGTGACTCCACTGAAGGATCTTGAGCTCGCCGCTGAGCTTGGGCCGCGTACCTACTCCGCTCGCGCCGGTCGCACCGGTCGCGCCGCTCGTTGACGGAGTCGGGCTGCTGCCGGCTTGCTGTCCGATGCACGAGGCGAGGACGGGAGCCGCTGCCGCTGCCGCCGCGCCCTTTAGAAGCGTGCGCCGTTTGATGCCCTCGGTCGTTCGATCTTTGGTCACATCCACCTCCCGTACGTGTTCTCGCGAATCTATACCTGCGCGGGCGCGAAGCGGAACAACGTTTCCGCGGTTCGCAAGTCCGCCCGGGGAAGGGAGGCTAAGGCCTCTGGATGGCGATCGAGTCCGCGGGCGCCGCGAGCCTCAAGGTGGCCGACGGGCGTCCGGTCCGGGCGTCGAGCACGGTGACGCTTCGGCCGTCGGCCGCGAGGGCGTACAGGGTTGAGTTGTCGGGCGAAACGGCCAGCCCGCGGAAGGCGGAGCCCTGAGCGAAGGTCGCGCGCATCGACAGGTCGCTCGTATCGATCAGGAAGATCCCGGTTTCGCCGAGTGCGTAGAGGCGATATCCGTCCGGCGACACAGCGGCCCCGGCGTGCGGCACGAAGGCGGCCGGTCCCGGCGCCGGCGCGGGCACCTTGAAAGTCGCGGAGCGCTTCACCTTGATCTCGTACGGGTCGACGAGCGCGATCCGGCCGAGCGCCCCGTTCACCGCGTACAGGCGCGCGATGCCGTGATAGTCATCGGCGGCAAGCGACCAAAACGGCTGTTTGGCCATCTCGACCGCGCTCGCGTTTCCGAACGTCGGTAGGTCGAGGATGCATTCGGCGATGCGGGTGTGGGTGTTGAGGGCGTGGATGTAGGGACCCTTGGTCGGGTGCTGGTAGACGCTGAAATACCACTCGCCGCCCGGTCCCGCTGTCGCCGTTGTGTAGCTCCCGTTCATGACGCCGTTCTCGTCGGCGGTCGTGGCGACCTGCTTGACGTCGATGACCGCGCCCGGCACGAGGAGGCCCGACCGGACATCCGCGACGCGCACGCGGTACTTGGTGCCGTCGAGCCGTTCGACAAGGAAGAGCGACTCGCCGTTATCCGAGATCGCGTCGAATGAGAACCTTCCCGGGATCTCGATTCGTTTCGGCTGAGCGGATCCCGTCGTGTCGATTACCTGGAACACCGCCCGGTCGGCTTTGGGATCGGCCAGCACGAGCCACCGTCCGTTCG
>Ga0209471_1002244_pt1 | contig 11229 bp, 7 predicted proteins | sample GraSoiAngelo_128_FD_185885 | JGI IMG/M metagenome (GOLD analysis project Ga0209471, IMG submission 185885) | Grasslands soil microbial communities from the Angelo Coastal Reserve, California, USA - 14_0927_12_20cm (SPAdes) (version 2) | ecosystem: Environmental > Terrestrial > Soil > Grasslands ... | reverse complement strand
AAGGCGACGGGCTACGCGGAGCGGGCGCGGGGCGCGCCGAACGCGACCATCACGCCCTTTAACGTCGCCGCGATCACGAAGGTCTTCACCGCCGCGGCGATCGGCGAGCTCGTCGATCAAGGCAAGGTGTCGCTCGACGACCCGCTCACGAAATACCTGCCGACGTATCCGCGCGCGACCGGCGATCGAATCACGATCGCGATGCTCCTCGGTCAAACCGCCGGCACCGGGAACTATGCGAACGACCCCGGCTATCTGCGCGTGCGCGACAGCTTCGAGTCTGTGTCCGATCTCATCGGAGCGGTGAACACGGCCGTCGCATCCGGCGCCGTGCCCGGAAGGACGTTCAGCTCGAGCGACACCGGCTATCTGCTCCTCGGCGCGGTCATCGAGAAGGCCTCGGGCCGGGACTATTACGCGTACATGGACGACGAGGTCTTCGCGAAGGCCGGTGTCGCCGGGGGCTTTCTGCCGAACACCGAGGACGAGCTCAAGGATCGCGGGTTCGCGCTCGGCTACCTCGCGGACGGAAGCAAGAACTGGAGCAGCCTGCCCGCCCGCGGAACGCCGGCGGCAGGCGCATACGCGACCGCGCCCGATCTTCTCTCCTTCCACAAGGCCCTTGCAACCGGCGCGCTCGTGAAGGCGGAGACGCAGAAGCGGCTTGTCGTCGTGCCGCCACCCACCGGTCAGACTTCAGGGGGCATCTCATCAGGCATGTTCGCGGGCAACGACGCCGGCGCGAGCGCGGTGTTCGCGATGACGTCCGCCGGCTACACCGTGATCGTTCTCGCGAACGTCGGCGACGCCGCCCAGCCGGTGGCAAACAGGATCCTCAAGCTCATAGGGGCGTAGCGGCGGCTCAGCGCTCGCGCAGCAGGATGCCGAGATCCGTCGCGAGCGTCTCCGGCGAGACGTCGCTGTGCAGCAGCACTCTTCCATGCTCGGTCTTGTCGATGAGGTAGATCGCGTCGGAGTGAAGGACGTCCTTGGTGCTCACGGCCTGGCCGATCCCGTAGGCCTGCCATACACGAGAGAGCGCGGCCTGCGAGCCGATCAGATAGCGGAGGGTCGAGTCGAGCCCGTGCTCTGATACGAAGCGCCGGGTCGTCGCCGGCGTGTCGCCCGCGGGATCGACGCTGACCGCGATGAACGCGACGTCCTGCGCCGAGTTGCCCATCCGATCGCGCGCGCTGCGGATGACGTCCGCGGTGAGCGGGCAGACGTCGAGGCACGAGGTGTAGAGGAACGTCAAGAGAATGACGTTGCCCCGCAGCGCTCCCAGTGAGACGACTTGACCCGTCGGGCCGTCCGTGAGCGTGAAGTCCGGTGCGATGGCACCGGGCAGGACTTCACCGACCAGCTTGGTCGGGGTGCAGGCGAGCACCACTGCCAGTACCAAAGACCAGGGCCACCGCATGCTCGCGCTCCGCACGCGCCGAATTTACTTGACCGCGTCGGCAGCGGCGCGCATGCTCCCGCGCGGCACAACGGGAGGGGAAGTCGCGATGATTCGTCTCGTAGGCGCCGCAACAGCGGCAGCCGTTCTCAGCATCAGCGGAATCTTCACATCACCCGCACTCGCAAAGACGGTGGCCCCTGGGCACACCTGGGCGGTCCAGGCCGGCTCGGCCCTGACCTTCGACGGAGGTCCCGGTCCGAGAGGCGTCGGCAACCGTTTCTATCCGGCGGCTATCGCGATCCATCAGGGAGACAGCATCAGGTTCACGCCGATCGGTCCGCACACCATCACCTACAACCGGCCGGCCGGTCCTGTGTTCGCGATGTTCGCGCCCTCGGGAGGTACGACGCTCGCCAACCCGAGCGCGACGTTGAACTCGGGGTTCATCGGGGCGGGTCCCGGGACGTTCACGGTCACGTTCGCTTCGACCCTGCCGGCGGGCCGCTACAACTTCATCTGCGCACTGCATCTCGGCATGAAGGCGACGGTGGACGTCATGCCCGCCGGAGCCGATCTGCCGAAGGTCGACGCCGACTATGCCGCCATTGCGCAGGCGCAGGTCACTCGCGACCTCGCGACGGCCGGGCGCGTAAGTGCCGCGGCGACCGAGGATCTCGAGGACGAAGACGGTAACCCCACGGTCCTCGTGGGTGCAGGCACGAAGCGCGTTTCAAACCTCCGGTTCTTCCCCGCGGCGCTCACGGTACGCGTCGGGCAGACCGTCACGTTCTTGAAGACGAAGGATCCGACGGAGCCACACACAGTGAGCTTCAATCTGCCGGATGGTTTGGATCCGGTCGCCGAATTGCTCGCGATGGGAGGCTCAACCTTCGATGGCAAAGGGGTCGCCAGCTCCGGGTTTCTCTCGACCAAGGAGCAGTACGCCTACTACCAGTTGAACGGGACCCCGTTACCGGTGGCGATGACGAAGTACAGCCTCACATTTACGAAGGCGGGGGACTTCAAATATGTCTGCGCCCTCCATGACGGCGCGGGCATGTTCGCGGAAATTCACGTGCGCTAACCGGACCACACCAGACGACTACGAGAGCGCGCCGGCGGATTCGCCGGCGCGTTTTCTTTCCCAAATGTTGACGTAACGGGCACGTAACGTGCGGCGCGACGCCCGGCACACCTCAAACAACCGGGAGGGTCGAATGCGTCGCGCCGTCACGTGCTTCGCCGTGTCTGCCCTGGTTCTCTCTTTTGTCCTCGCCTCTCCGCCATCCCATTCAGCCACTGCCGCGACGGGTACGTATTGGTTCCACGGCAATTCGACGGACCAGGTCGATAAGCAGGCCGCGTTGACGAGCGACACGGCAATTTCGGGCGCGACCTTCAACCAGACAGCACCGACTGGCCTCACTCCCGTGACGCAGACGACCACAGGCATCGCGAACGAGGACTTCGTCGGCAACCCGCTGACGCTGTACTGGCACGGACCCTTCACCGGCACGATCTCGGGCCAGCTCGTTCTCGACTGGTGGTGGACAGTCCCGAGCCCATCGGGGACGACTGTCTCGGTCACTGTCTTCGCCGATCCGGTGTACGCGGCACCGCGCGGCCAGCCCCAGAAGGTCATCGGCCGTGGGCTCGTGTCGCTCTCGGGCGCGGCTACTCCGAAAGAGATGAGCGGCGCGGTCTTCGTGAGCGGCACGATCCAGAGCGAGCTTCTCATTCAAGTGGCGGCGGTCTCGCTCGTCACCGGAAATGGCATCAACGTCCACTACGACGCGACCTCGACCCCATCGAGCTTCAAGTTCATCGATGCACCACTGCCCACGACGCCGACAGTTGCCTTCGACACAACAACGAGCCTCGCGTTCGCCCCCTCGACGACCGTCTCGGCGCACTTCCTCGGCGCCGAGCCGCAGACGACGATCGAGCGAACGGTCGCGGGGTCGCAGCCGAGCCGAATCGACACGAACCGCATCTTCGTCGACTGGCCGCTGTCGACCCGAACGGAGATCGGTCAGCTCTCTCGATCGCTCGATGGAGGCGATTCGTTCCGCCTGCTCTACGACCCCACCTGCGCGGCGCGGAGCCGGCCGAACTGCCACACCGGTGGCGGTGGCGACACCGAGGACGAGGTGAACCTCGTAAACGGCGATCTGTTCTTCGCCGATCAGGAAGCGGTCGCGAACGAAGCGCTCGCATCCTCGACCGATCACGGCGACACCTGGCCGGCGACGCGCGAGTTCGCGGTCACCAATGCCGCGAGCGCCGTCGACCGGCAGTGGGTCGGCTGGGCCGATCCGTCGCTCCCCAACTCGGTGGGCATGCCGATCGAGGCCTTCCTCTCGTACCACGTCCCGCTCGTGGGCGTCTATGTCCAGGGCGTGACCACCGCAGGCACACCTGTGCCGCAGCCGGCGCCGCAGCTTCTCGAGGTGAGTCAGTCCGGCAACCTCCGTGTCGACAACACAAGCGGTCCGGGACGCGGCTGGATCTACGTCCCGTACCGGAAAGGCGGCGGCTATTTCGTCGCGACCGCTCCGGTGTCCGGCTACCAGGTCCCCGGCAGCTGGACCTCGACCAACGTCAGCGGCGACACCCCCGCGATCTTCCCGTGGCTCAACCTCGACGCGCACGGCAACGCGTACGCGGTCTGGGTCACGAACGGGATCGTCTACCTCTCGGTGTCGCCCATCGACGACAGCCGCAACAAGCCACCAGCCGGACGTCCCGCGACGTTCTGGACACCGAAGGTCCGCATAAGCCTTCCCGCAGTCGGCAGCGCCGTCTTCCCTGCGGTCACCGCCGGCGACGCGGGCCGCGTCGCGATCACCTACATGGGGAGCGAGGATTGCACCGGCGTTTCGGACGGCTGTCCGGACGAGGCGCACTGGAACACCTACGCCGCGATCATCACCGATGCTCTTGCGCTCGCGCGTGCCGGTGCGACGACGACGGTGGTCTCCGGAAAAGTGAACCACCGCATCGACCACCGCGGGCAGGTCTGCACGTCCGGAACGGCGTGCACCGGCGACCGCTCGCTCCTCGACATGATCGACCTCGGCGTCGACCAGACCGGTCGCGTCGGCGTGGTGTTCATGGACAACAACAATGGTCTCGCCGCGAACCCCCGCACGAACGCATCGAAGGCCGGACCCTTCGTCGAGTTCGCGAAGGAGATCTCCGGACCTTCGCTGCTCGCGCCGACGGGGACGACTCCGTCGACGATCGCAGTGACGGTGATGGACTCGACCAGCAGCGATGCCGCGGGGGATGCCACGTGGCCGAACACCGCGGCCGGCACGAACCTCGCCTCGCTCGACCTCCTCGGAGCCCTTTCGTTCGCGAACAACGGCGACCTCGTCGCCCGCATCCGCCTGGGGGACACGACGCGTGCCGGAATGGCCCGCGACCTCACCGCCTACAACGCCGTGACCCAGGTCGGCGTCACCGCTGCGGACCGGCTGCAGTACGTCTTCCGCTTCTCCACCGCTGAAGACGTGTTCCACATGTCGGCCGAGTACAGCTCGAACGGCGAGTTCCGCTTCTTCGGCGGCAAGCTGGACGCGAACGATGGCCTGACCAACGGGACGTCGATTCTCGGGGCCGGCTATCACACGGATGCGAGCTTTCCGGTCGTCGGCTCCTTCGAGAGCGGCACGCTGACGCTGCGTGGGCCGCTTGCGGCTTTCGGCCTGGCCGTCGGCGCGCAGATCACGGGCGCGAGCGTCTTCACCATGGCCGGTCCGGCGGAGAAGATCGAGAAGGTCATGACCAACCCGATGCGGACGATCGACGCGACGCCGCCGTTCGACTCCACGCTCGTCACGCAGACACTTGGCGCGACAACCGTCGGGTGCTCTGACCCCAACATTCAGAGCCAGGGCGGGTGGCAGGAGATCATCGACAGCCGTGCCGACGGCGGCTCGTACTGCCGCGACGTCGGGACGGGCAAGACCGCCGATGCGCTCGCGTTCAGCTTCTCAGGGAACTCGCTCGACCTCAACCTCATTACCGGCCCGCGCGGCGGCATCCTCGGCGTGACGATCGACGGCACCAAACAGGCGCCGATCAGCGAATTCCGGCCGGCGACCGACCCCCAGAAAGTCGACAAGACCGGACGGAAGGACCTCACGTTCGGCGTGAAGGCGCACTACAACCTCGCGCCAGGCACGCATGCGGTCCGCATTACGAACCAATCGACCGATGCATTCCGCGACATGGTCTACGTGGACAGTGTCACGATCGGCGGCGGCGACATCCTGACGCCGGCCGGTCCCACCGTCCAGGCCGTGACGGGACTTGTGCTTGGAACGGCGCTGGCAGGAATCGACACGATCAGCGCGGTCGTGGTCGATCCCGCGACCCAGCTCCTCGACGTCGTCGTTGAGACGGTCGCCGGCACGCAGGTGACGATCGTCGACCCGAACGGAAAGGCGATCGCGACCGCCACCGTCGATGGCGGCGGGGTGCTCGACGTCCAGGCGCTCCCAGACGGCGTCGGCACTTATGCACTGGTACTCCACACGAGCGTCGCCGGCGACGCGGCATTCACGATCTGGGAGATGCTCACCGAATCGCGATGACCCGATCTCACTACGCCCGGCGGCGACAGATCGCCGCCGGGCTTTCCTATCAGATAGGAGGCCCGAAAATGCGTCGTTCGCTCGTCATCCTCAGCGCGGCCATGGCCCTTTCGCTCTCGCTCTTCGCCGCCGCGGTGCTCGCGGACATCTCCGGCTTTATCGAAAGAGTCTCTCCGGATAGCGAGACCAACGCGACGGAGCCGTCGGTCGCGGTCGACCGCTCCGATGGAACGATCTACGTCGCGTGGCAGGCGAGCGGCACACACGTCGCGCGTTCGGATGACGGAGGCCGCAGCTTCGTCCAGACGCCGATCGCCGACTTTTTCGGGCGCGACATGGGTGACGTGCACGTCCGCGTCGGTGGGGCGACGCCGTGCACGACCCCGACCACGACATGTCTCCCCGGTGCGCATCGCGTCTACGTCACATCGCTCGAGCGCCTCCCGCTGATCCTCCAGACGCATCTCGCGCGTACCGATGACCGGGGTGCGCACTGGACCGTGAACCAGATCGCTGCGACAAACCCGTCGCTCATCGACCGGCCGTGGCTCGCGGTGTACCCGAGCAAGATCTCGGCGAACGAAGACCAGGTGTACATCAGCTACCACGACTTCTCGGTGAGCCAGATCAACGTCGCCGCATCAAACGACGGCGGAGCGACGTTCGGCCCGTCGGTCGACGTGCTCGCGCAGAACGCCATGGCGTTCGCGAACTCGTTCTGCAACACCGTCCCGAGCGACATCGAGGTCGATCCAGAGACGGGCGAGGTCTACGTGCAGTGGATCACCGCGGACCCGGTCGCAAACGTCGGCATGGGCTGCAACCTCACGCAGATCCAGAACTTTCACCAGGTCTGGGTCGCGCACTCGAAGCCCGCGGTCGGCACAGGCCTCGCCACGGTCACGAGCTGGGTTGGGGATGCACACCTCGTGTTCGACGGCGGGGCGAACACGAACACCGACGACATCTTCGCGACGCTTGCGGTGGACGACTCCGGCCAGAGCGGCGTCGCCGGCAATATCTACTCGGTGTTCCCCGACAACCTCAAGGGCGCCAGCGTGTTCGACATCTGGTTCAGCCATTCGAGCAACAAGGGCGGCACCTGGAGCCCACCAGTGAAGGTGAACAGCGACAAGGGAACGCATTTCTTCCCGTGGATCGCGGCGGGGTCGAGCGGGCGGGTCGACTTCATCTGGCTCAACTCCCCGGACTACACGCCGACGGACGCCGAGCTCTCGCCGTGGTACGTCACCTTCGCACAGACGACGAACGGCGCCGACCCAGCGCCGAAGTTCAACCAGGCCTCGGCGTCGAGCGGCGTGATGCACGTCGGAGGGATCTGCACGAACGGCATCTTCTGCAGCATCACCGGCGGAAACCGCGATCTCGCCGACTCGATCTCGATCGTGATCGACCGTGGCGGAAGCGCGGCGCTCGTCTGGACCGATCAGGGGAGCGTGCTGAACGGTGCGACCCACATCACGTATTCCTGCGTGACGGCACAGCAGTCCGCGATCGTCGGCGCGAAAGCGGGAACGAGCTGTCGGGGGCCGGCCGGGCCGTAGAGCAGTGGTGGCCGTCAGGGAAGAACTTCGACGGTCGCGCTGAAGACCGCGAGGAGCATCGGGCAGAGGGAGCCGCTCGGGCAATTTACGCCGCCGCTCGCCTGAATGGTCGACCGCCCCGTGGCTCGCGCGAGCCAGATCGCCTGGGTGCCGCGCACGAGCATGTAGTTGCGATTCGGTTCCTGCATGAGGACCGTGCCATCGGGCGGCGCGAGCTTCCAGCTGATGTCGTCGCCGAGCGCGATCTGAATGTGATCGCCGACGTGAGCGGTGACGGTCCGCTGGTTGTCGGCCTTCGTGACCATGACGCTGGTCGTTGGCGTCGGCGACGGATCGGAGCCGCCCGATCCAGCGACGCTGCCGCACGCGGCGACAATGATCGCGAACGCGACAGCGAGCAGGCGAGCCTTCATGTGGCTAGAACGACGGTCGCGTCGGCAAGTTCCCGCGGCCGGTCGAGCGGGACGTTGTGGCCCGCGTCGAGCTCCATGAGGCGGCCGTCCGCGAGGGTCTGGGCCATCTGGCGCGCTGTGTCCTCCGAGAGGACGTTCGAGCGCGTGCCGCGCACCACGAGGGTGGGGCAGGCGATGGCCAAGAGTGCGTCCCAGCGGTCTTCGGCGGGCATCCGGCCGGTCATGATCCTCTTGAGCGCGGCGGCGTCGGATCGCCAGACAAGCCCGTCGCTCTCCTCGCGGAAGGCGAACGCGAGCCGGTTCTCGTAGACCGCGGCCGAGTAGCCCGGCGAGGTCCGCTCGAGATAAGTGCGCGCCGCGTCGCGATCGGCGAACCGCGCTGGCCGGCCGGTCAGGAGCCGCTGCGCGCGCTCCGCTCCCTCTGGAAGCGGATCGGGGCTCGCGTCGACGATGACGAGCGCCCGCACTCGCTCAGGGTGACGCGCGGCGAGGTTGATCGAGTGGAGGCCACCCATGGAGTGGCCGACGACGGCCGCGCGCTCGATGCCGAGCTCATCGAGCACGGCAAGTGCATCCGCCACGAAGTCGGCGGGCGCGTAGCCGTCCGCGGGCCGCCCACTCTCGCCGTGGCCGCGCGCGTCCGGCGCTATGAGTTGAAGGCGGCCTGCGACCGCATTCGCGAACAGATCCCAGTAGCGCCCGTAGTTGCCGATGCCATGGAGGAGCAGCGTCGGCGGACCGTCGCCGGGCCACGTCCAGTAGACGAGCCCGGTCCCATCGCGTGTGAGGGCGCGGCGTGTGGGCATCACCCGAAATACTCTTCCACAGTGATCGCCGACCTCCGCGTGCTCGTCGACCGGCGCGAGCTGCTCGTCGACTTCGCGTGGCGCGAGCTTCGCGCCCGGTACAAGGGCTCGGCGCTCGGTTTCATGTGGAACTTCGTCAACCCGCTGCTCCAGCTTGTCGTCTTCTGGATCCTGTTCGGCGTCGTGCTGCGGACCCGGCCGATCACCGCATCAGGCGAGCAGCCGTATGCGATCTTCCTCTTCGTCGGACTTCTGCCGTGGACCTTCTTCGCGACGTCGCTCCAGTCCGGCGCCTCCGCGATCCTCGCGAACGCACCGCTCGTCAAGAAGGTGCGCATGCCGCTGCAGCTCCTGCCGGCAGCGAGCGTGCTCTCGGCGCTCGCAAACTTCCTCCTCAGCTTCGTGGTGCTGCTCGCCATCCTGGTGATATTCGGACCGCGCCATCCGGAGGGCCTCCTGTGGATCCCTCTCCTGGTCGCGCTTCAGATCGTGACGAATCTCGGATTCGCATATTTGCTCAGCGCGCTCGCCGTGTTCTTTCGCGACGTGCAGCACATCCTCGGGATCCTGCTGCTCGCCTGGTACTTCCTCACCCCGGTGCTGTTCCCGGTCGCGGTGCTGAACGACCGGCCCGAGCAGCTGCGCCTGCTGTACCTCAACCCGATGACCGCGATCATCGTCGCGTACCAGCGCGCCCTGCTTGACGGCCTCGCGCCGCAGTGGGACGCGCTCGCATACTCGGCCGGGATCGCGCTCGTTCTCTTCGTCGTCGGCTTCTGGTACTTCGATCGCGCCAAGGATGACTTCGAGAGCGCGCTGTAGTGGCGCAGGCCCGGAAGAAAGCGCGACGGGAACGGCCCGTCACGCGGGGCGTGTTCTGGCGCGAGCTCGCGCTCCTCATCGTCTGCGTAGAGATCGCGATCTTCATCCTCTCCTTCGACGCGTCGATCCTGAACGTGTTCGATCTCACGAAGGCGAGCTTCACGCATGGACTGGCTTGGGCGCTGTTGGGTGCGATCGTCGTCATCGCGCTCAGCGACGGCGTTCGCGTCCCCGCTTCGCCGCTCTTCCTCGCGTTCTTCGCAGTCATCGCGACCGAGGTCATCGCGACGGCAACCGCGGAGAACCAGTACGTCGCGCTGTACGGCGAGGTGGGCCGCTACCTCGGTCTCACCACGCATGCCGTTCTCGCGCTCATCGCCGTGGCCATCGCCGTTTCGATCGACTACCCGCGACGCACGTCGTGGCTGGCGTGGACGATCGGAGCGGGAGCCACGCTGGCGGGCGTCTACGCGATCCAGCAGGCGACCGGCCACGACCCGGTGCAATGGGTCGACCTCGATCCGCGCTTCCGTCCGTTCGCCACCTTCGGTAACCCCGACTTTTATGGGCAGTTCCTCGCCGTCGTCGCGACCGCGTGCGTGGCCATCCTGGTATTCGCGCGCCAGCGGTTGTGGCTGACGGTGGTCGTCATCCTGCTCGCGGTCCTGAACATCGCGCTCATGCTGATCGTGCAGACACGGGGCTCATTGCTCGGGATCGCCACGGGAGCTCTCGTCATCGCGGTGCTCTGGCTGCGAAGAGCGGGGCTGTCGCGCCGCGCGCTGACCCGCTTCGCGCTCGCCTCCGCGGTGGCCGCGCTCGCGCTCGTGATCACCCTCGTCGCGACGCCCCTCGGTGGCCGTCTTCTCGACATCGGTCGCGGGATCGGTTTGCGCGACCGCGTCCTTCTCTATCAGTCCGCGTTTCAAATGTTCGTCGACCACCCCTTCCTCGGGGTCGGTTTCGAGAATTTCGCGGTCGCATATCCGCGGTACCAGCAGGCCGAGTGGTTCGGCATCGCCGGCATGAACACGACGAACACGTCGGCCCACAACTGGGTCCTTCATGTCGCGGCCACGACGGGTGCCCTGGGCCTGCTCGCCAACGTCGCGCTGCTGGGCGCGTTCGCCTTCCACGCGTGGCGTCGCGCACGGGATGCCGACGCAGCGGGGGTCATCGTCGCGCTCGCCGCGATCGCTGCGTTCTATGGAAGCGGCCTCGTTCTCCCGGGCGCGCAGAGCATCCAGTGGATCCCGTGGGTATGCGTGGGCGTCGCGCTCGCAAGCGACCTGCGGTCGTCTCGCGTGGTGGCCTCGATCCCTCCGCTGCGGCCGCCCGCGTTCGTCGGGCTGCTCATCGTTGTCGCCTTCGCGAGCGTGGCGTTCGGACAGCTCGGCAGCCTTGACGCGAACCGCGCCGCGAAGGCGGCCGAAGCGGCACTCGCCGGCTCGAACGCGGCCCGCGCTGTCGGGTTCGCGCGGACCGCGACGACGATCGATCCCGGACGCGCCGTGTACTGGAACGACCTCGGCCGCGCTCTCGAGCTCGTCCCGGATCTCGGCGGCGCGCGCACCGCGTACCGGCAGGCCACGACACGCTCCCCGTACACGCCCGCGTTCT
>Ga0209471_1002242_pt1 | contig 11234 bp, 8 predicted proteins | sample GraSoiAngelo_128_FD_185885 | JGI IMG/M metagenome (GOLD analysis project Ga0209471, IMG submission 185885) | Grasslands soil microbial communities from the Angelo Coastal Reserve, California, USA - 14_0927_12_20cm (SPAdes) (version 2) | ecosystem: Environmental > Terrestrial > Soil > Grasslands ... | reverse complement strand
GGTGATCGCGGATGACCAGGTGGCGCCCGAATCCGTGCTGCGCAGCACGCCGCGGCCCTGGGTTGCGGCGAGCCAGACCGCCGGATGCGTCGGGGATACGGCGATCGACCAGACGGGACGGTCGGACGACCCGGGTTGCTGGGCACCGGTCGAGGTCCAACGCGTGTCCGCCGCGGAAACGGCGACGACGGTGGCGAGCAACCCGGCGGCCAGCGTGATGGGCGTAAGCAGCGTAATGCGGCGCGGAAATGTCACGTGGGTGCCCGGAAAAACGGAGTAAGGATAGCAGACGTTTCTTCGCAGGATCTTCACCGCGGCTTTGGACGCAGCGTCCAAGTCCGGGGCCAAATTCGCTCGAAGCTCGACTACAATGCTCGTCGTGCGACAGCTCTGGCGAGCGCTGCATGGTGTCCCGCAGCTGCTCCTGGTCCAGCCGGAGCAACTCACCTTCGACCTCGCCTACGCGCTCGCCCTCTTGCCGCTGGTGATTGCCGGCATCGTCTTCTTCCTGCAGGACGCCATCCTGCTGTTCGCGATGTCGTTTCTCGCCGGCATCGTTTGCCTGCTCGCACTGCAGCTGGCGCGGCTCACTTTCGGGCTTCCCGCCTGGATCGGCTTTAAGGCAACCCATCCCTTGGTGGCGAGCATCCTGGTCGCCTGCTTCTTCCCACCGCGGACGCCTGCCTGGGTCGCGGCCGCCATGGTGATCCTCTTCGTCGTGATCGATACCGTTATTTGGCCGCAGCTCCAGCGCGTCATGCTGCATCCGGCCCTGATCGTCTTCGGCATTTTGTTTTTGATCCAGCGCCAGCTCGGATTCGGCTACGTCAATCCGTTCGATGGGCGGCATCTCGACGATCCCCTGACGCTCTGGTACAAGCTGCAGCTCGTGATCGACCCGGTCAAGTTGTACGTCGGCAATGTCTCAGGACCGATCGGCGTCACCTCGGCCGGCGCGGTACTGATCGGTGTTACGTATCTCTGGTACACGCGGAAGATTTCACTCGGGATCGTGACCGGATTCCTGTGCGGTGTCGCCGCACTCGCTTTGGTGATCCGATCGGACCTCGGTTTCCAGCTCGCGTCCGGACCGTCGCTCTTCCTCGCCGGCTACATTGCCGCGGATCGGCGCCGCGTGCTGATCCCCGAGCGCTTGACGTTCGTGTTCGGCCTCGTCGCAGGCATGGCAACCATGGTCCTGCGCTGGTACGGCGAAGGGCAGCACGCCGCCTGGCAAGGCCTCCTGCTGGTCAGCGTGGTGGCGACCATCGTCTTGCGAGCCCAGGATGTCGTGCGCGGTCGCATTCGAATTCGAACGCCGAGCCGACCCGCAGCGCTTCGCACCCTCACGGTCGAGTCGGGTGAGCCGCCGGACCCGCATCGGCTGTGGGCACCGGCGCGCCAAGAGGCTCGCCAACCGGTGATGGCGATGTCGCCGGTGGCGACCGCTTACAGTCGCACTGCGAGCAGCCGCCCGGTTCGATCCTTCGACATGCAAACGGATTCCAACGATCTCGTTCGCCAGATGCGGCATGCGGCGACGCACGGCGGTCCCATGCGCGGCGGTATCCGCAGTCCGCTGGCAATCGGCCTCGCCCTGGCGATCATCAACCCGGTCGGCCTGCTCCTGACCTGGACGACCCGCTCGCTCAATCGCCCCACCCGCCTGTTGCTGACCGGCGTCTCGGTCCTGTGGTATCTAGCGGTGGCTGGCGCGGCCTTCCTGCTGCTGACGCACCGCTAGCTTTTCCGGTCCGCCCTGCATCCAGATCGTTTGGTCGCGCGAGGGCCCGACCGACACGATGTCGATGGGGGCACCGCTGAGCTCGCCGAGCCGGTCGATGTAGCGGCGAGCGGCCTTCGGAAGATCCTCAGGGCGGCGCACGTCGGCAATCGATGAGCGCCAGCCCGGCAGCGTCTCGTAGACCGGCTCCGCGTGCTTGAGGTGACTGATGTTCGACATTGGAAATGACACCAACTCGCCCTTGTTGAGGTACCCGGTGCAGATCCGAAGTGGATCGAACTCCCCGAGCACGTCCAGCTTGGTCAGGGCGATCGAGCCGATCCCATTCAGCGCCACGCTGTAGCGGGCAACCACGGCATCGAACCATCCGACGCGGCGCGGCCGTCCGGTCGTGGTGCCGTACTCGACGCCGATCTCTCGGATCTGCTCGCCCAGCGCATCGGTGAGTTCGGTCGGCATCGGTCCGTACCCAACCCGGGTGGTGTACGCCTTGAAGACGCCCATCGTCAGGTCGACGGCCGTGGGCGGAATGCCGGACCCGGTCAACGCCCCGCCCGCTGTGGGCGACGATGAGGTGACATAGGGATAGGTGCCGAAGTCGAGGTCGAGCATGCTGCCCTGCGCCCCCTCGAGCAGGACGCGATCCCTCTGCACCAACGCATCCTGGACGATCGGAAAGATGTCCTTGATGTGCGGGCCGAGCCGCTCCCCATAGGCGGTGTACTCGGCAAGCACCGCCTGCGGGTCGAGTGGTGGCACGTGGTAGAGCTCTTGCAGGATCGGATTCTTGATTTTGCTCAAGACGAAGCCGAGCTTCTTCTCCAGGAAGCGCGGTTTCAGCAGATCACCGGCGCGGAAGCCGATGCGCCGGATCTTGTCGGCATACGCGGGACCGATGCCGCGCCAGGTCGTGCCCAGGCGATCATCGCCGCGCTGCTCCTCCTCCAGCTTGTCGAGGATCGGGTGCCACGGCATGATCAGATGGGCGCGGTCGGAAATGACGAGCCGGTCGATACTGATGCCGCGTGAGCGCACCTGCGCCATCTCTTCGAGCAGCACTCGCGGATCGAGGACCACGCCGTTGCCGATGACGCAGGTCGTGTTCGGATAGAGAATCCCTGACGGAATGAGGTGGAACCGAAATTCCTGGCCGGCATTGACGACCGTGTGCCCGGCGTTGTTGCCACCCTGAGAGCGGATGACCATGCTGGCCTTTTCCGAGAGAAGGTCGATGATCTTGCCCTTCCCCTCGTCGCCCCACTGGCCGCCTACGAGGATCGTGACCATGCGCTAGCGCCCGCGGGCCCGGTCGAGGTTGGCGAACTTCGTTTGCTCATCGATGAAGAGCAGCTCGAGTTTTCCGGTAGGACCGTTGCGGTGCTTGGCGATGATGATCTCCGCGATGTTGCGCCGGTCCTCCGCGACGTTGTCGTTGTAAAAACGCTCGCGGTAAATGAAGAGCACGAGGTCCGAGTCTTGCTCGATGCCGCCACTCTCTCTCAGGTCCGCAAGCTGCGGACGGTGGTCAACCCGCTTCTCCGGCTCGCGACTTAGTTGCGAGCAGGCGATGACCGGAACTTGCAACTCGCGAGCCAGGCCCTTCAATGAACGCGATATCTCAGAAACCTCCTGGACGCGGTTCTCCTGATTACGACCCTGCATCAACTGAAGGTAATCCACGATGATCAAGCCGAGGTTGTTGGCTGACTTTAGCCGTCGCGCCTTGGTTCGCATCTCCATCACGGAAATACTCGGCGAGTCATCGATGTAGATCGGCGCCTCGGATAGCGCCCCCATCGCTTGAGCAATACGCGGCCACTCAGCATCTTTGAGTAGGCCGGTCCTGAGGCGATAGGAATCGACCGCGGCCTCACTGCACAGCAGCCGCGTCACGAGCTGCTGCTCGGACATTTCAAGCGAAAAGATCGCCACCGGAATCTTGTATTGAATCGACGCGTGCTGTGCGATGTTGAGCGTTAGCGACGTGTTGTGGACGATGACGTCCTCGGTAATGAAGTTGGCCCCCTCAGGAACCGTCAGGTCGTAGACCTGGTGGTTACCAGTCGACTCGATTGAAACGATTCGATCCCAGTACAACTCGGGATTTGCCAGTGCCGCGAGCTGCGGGTCTTCGAGAACTTCGTTGAAGATTGCCAGGCGTCGCTGGGACAGGCCATGGTTGGTTCTCGGGTTATAGGTTTCAAATTTGGAAGTGCGAACGCGCTCGCCGGAGGCAACTGCGAGCTTCGCCCACGAGAGATGACGTACCGAAGCTGCCTGACCGACCAGCTGCCACACGGAGGCGGGCAGATGCCCGTTGTTGCCTCGGAACTGAGGTAAATCCTTCGGGAAGCGACCAGCCTTCTCGCCGAGCCATCCAATCTCGGCTTGATATCGGGCAACGGACTCGGAGTCGGTGATTTGGACTCGCCAGCAGCGGTCGGACTTTCGGTAGAGGCGCGAGACGATGCCGAAGCGTACGAAAGCGTGATGCACGTCCTTCGCTAACCCTTCCGAGGCCACCGCGAATTCGATTCGCGGGTGACCATTTTGCGTTGCGAATATGCTGCCGTCGCAAGACATCAACGCTCGCAGGAAATCCCGAAGCGTTTCACGGTTCCACCGCCACACTTGATCTGGGAAGCGCTTGACGTCCGCCTTTTTTCCCCAGAGACCGAACTGCGTCAGCCAGGCGATGATTGGGCTCCTCGCACGGTGGAGATACGCTGCAAGGCGTTCTCTTACCTTGAGGTTGCGCACACGCGGCCAGGCAGCGACGAAGTACGTTATGCCCCGCTGCGCAACGTGGCAGCTTGGGAAGTGCGACGTAACGATGGTTTTGAAGTCGTCGATGATGACCGGATCGATATTGGTGAACGCGGGCGACCCACCCGATAGACCCCCATCCCCAATGAAATACCCAAGCAGCCGAGCTCGCTGCGGATCGATCGATTCTTTACCGAAACTCGGTAAAGCTCGCGGCACGCCGATCGCGTCGCCAACGACCAGATCGTGAAGCGGTTGCCAGCCGCTGACCGTCATAAACGGATGATGGCCCGTCACCTCGATGCGTCGCCCGGTCTGCGTCGTCACGGCGAAACATGGCTGGATGCCACTGTCAACCCAGTCGCCAATGTGACGCCATTCGATGCGTCCTCGCGGAGACAATCCAAAGACGATTGGTCTACGTTCACGAACGATTTGTTCGATGCTCACGCGAGCGCCTGTGACCGGATCATCAACCAGGCTGTTCGCCCGAACGCACTTTCCGACCCCTGGGCGAGCAGCAATGATGATCAGATCTGACTTCTGGAAGCCGCCGGTTTTCGCATCGAGGTCGTTGAAACCACTCGGCACGCCGGAGATGACGGACGAGTCCTTGTGGATCTGCTCGATCTGGTCCCAGGTCGTCTTGAGAATGTCTTTGAGGGCGACGAAGTCCTGCGTGATGCGGCCTTCGGCGATGTTGAAGATGACGCTCTCCGCCGTATCGAGCGCCTGGCTCGCGGGCGTGCTTTCATCGAAGCCGAGGGCGGTGATCCGCCCGCCGGCGCCGATCAGCTTTCGCTTGGTGGCGCCTTCTTCGACCAGGTGGCCGTAGTACTCGACGTTGGCCGCCGTCGGGACGCCGCTCTGCAACTCGGCGAGGAAGGCCTGGCCCCCGATCCGCTCCAGCACGCGCATCGTCTCCAACTCGGCGGCGAGGGTGAGCAGGTCGATGGGATCGGCACGGTCATAGAGATTCAGCGCCGCCCGGTAGACCTGCGCGTGGTGATCCAGGTAAAAGTCTTCGGGCCGCAGGAAGTCGGCGACGCGCACGATCGCATTGCGGTCGAGCATCAAGGAGCCGAGCACCGACGCTTCGGCTTCGAGGTTGTGGGGCGGCACGCGGCCGCCGGCCGCCGGCGGGGCCGGCGAACGTCTCAGGTCAACCGTCAAGCCGAGGCGACCATCAGGGGAATGCGGGCCGTGACTTCACGGTGCAGCTTGACGTGCGCGCTGCCCGGCCCCATCGCCGTGACCTTTTGCTCGAACTCGATCTTGCGCCGGTCGAGGGTGATCCCATGTTGCTGCTTGAGCGCCGACGCGACGTCCGCATTCGTTACGGCGCCGAACAGCTTGCCGTCCTTCCCGGTTCGGAGCTTCAACACGACCTGCGCAGCCTCGAGCCGCACCGCCAAAGCCCGGGCGTCCGTCAGCTCCCGCTCCTCGCGCTTGGCCTCGGTGGCCTTCTGGCGATCGACCTGATCCTGCGCGCCGCGGGTCGCCTGCTGGGCGAGCTTTTGCGGCAGCAGGAAGTTGCGAGCATAGCCGTCGGCGACGTCTTTCGTCTCGCCGGCTTTCCCGGTGCCTTTCACGTCCTGGATCAACACAACCTTCATATCGCGTTCCTCCGCGCGCGGGCGACGACAACACGTCCCCGCCCCCGCAAATCATTCAGTCTCGCCTGCAATCCTTGGCGGCCGTTGCGCAGGTCCTGGTCGAAAACGCTGGTCCCCAGCGAGATCTGTTCCTGGTGTTCGGCTACCACGTCTTTGGGTGCCTTCTCCACGAACACCCGAATCGCGAGCACCGTGAGGGCGACCGCATCCATCTCGCCGAAGATCGGCAACCGCAGCGGCACGTCGACCACCGGGTTGAGGATCAAGGCCATGGCCGCCGCCAGCGCGATCTTGTTTCGCTGCGGGACGCGCGGGTCGCGGTACAGGCAATAGGTGAGCTTGCCGTAGCGCGGGAGTTCCCGCGCGATTCGCCGGAGCAGCCGAAGACTGAGCAGCATGCGACCCCTATATCCGCGAGCCTTTGGGCGCGTCGAGCCTGCTCCGACGCGTCCGTGGCGACGCAGAGTTTAGCAGAGCATCAGGCTAACGAAGCGTTGTGACAGCTGTCTGTCGCGATATCCCCAGGAGCCGGAATATAGGGCCTGTGGAAAGACCCTGAACAACCAGCGAGAGGAAGACGAAACCGAATGCCAGGGCCAGGATTTCGTCATGCCCCGTCAGATCCGCGGGTAGCGCCAGCGCGAGCGCCAGCGAGAGGGCGCCCCGCAGTCCGGCCCAGACCAGGGCGGCGCGCCAGGACCACGGCCAGAGATCGCTCCTGGTTAACGTGACCCCGGTCACCATCAGCGCCCGCGCCAGCGTCACCACCGCGACCAGCAGCAGCAAGCGGCCGCCGACCCCGACCACCTGGTCGAGATGAACCTGCAGGCCGACCAGCAGGAAGACGACACTCGACATGGCAAAACCGAGCTGGCGCCAGAACCGATGAACCTGATGGTGGGTCGTGGGTTGATAGGCGCTGCCGAGAATCAGTGAGAGCGCGATCACGGCGAGCAAACCGCTGGCGCCGACTCGGTCCGCCAGCAGGTACGAGGCGTAGGCAGCCACGACCGTGACCGCGATCTGCACCGGCCTGGGCACGCTCGCGAGAAACCGGCGTGTCACCAGTCCGAAGACGGCGCCGACCGCCAGGCCGCCGATCGTCAGGAGCAGGAAGAGGCCGATAACACCGGGCGGGGCGAGCACGCGGCGCTGAACCACGGCGAGCGCGACGACGAAGAGCACCACGGCGACGCCGTCATTGACCAGGCTCTCGCCTTCGAGGGCGACGCGAAGCCGCTCGGGCGCATGCAGGCGGCGGAGCGCGGCGAAGACCGAAACCGGGTCGGTCGCGGCCAGGATGGCCGCCAGCAGCAGCGCTTCGTCCGAGGGAAAGCCGGCCGCACGAAGGAGAAGGAAGACGAGGGCGGCCGCCAGCAGGGCACCGCCGACTCCGAGCAATAAGATCCAGGGCAGCTCGCGCCGCACGGCCGCGACCCGCAGCGAGAAACCGGCGTCAAACAGGAGTGGCGGCAGGAAGACGGCCAGCACGAGGGTCGAGCTGACGGTGAAGGCCGGCACCACGCGCGCGGTCGCGAGCAGCGCGCCGGCCAGCAGCAGCAAGAACGGCCACGGCCAGCGCCGCATCGCCATCACGCGGAAAGCAGCTCGGGGTGTGCCTCCAGGTAATCCCAGGCGGCCTGCGGATCGGATGGAAGCGCGCCATCGACGATCGCCTCTTCCAGCGCCGACTTGACCCGCTTGATCCACGGGCCAGGCGGCCGCCCAAAGCGTTTCATCAGCTCCTCACCGGTGAGCGGCGAACGGATGGCCGCGATGGCGTCGGCATCGAGCCGGCGGATCCGTGCCTCGAGGTCGTCGATCTTCGTCACGTCCGGGTAATGACTGGCGCGCATGTCGGCGCGCGCCAGCGCCAGCAACCGGTCGAGCTGCTCACCCGCATCGCGGACCAGGCGGCGCACCGCCTTGTCCTCCCAACCCTGCGGGTCGTACTGGATGGGGCGCATGTGCAGGCGAACCAGCGTCGTCACCGCGTCGACCAGCTCGCCCGGATAGCGCAGGTGGCGCAGAGCAGCGCCGGCCATGACGGCGCCGACTTCCTGGTGGCCGATGAATGTCGGCTTTCCCTCGCGCAGCTCGTGGACGGCGGGCTTGCCGACGTCGTGCAGCAGCGCGGCCAGCCGCGTGGTCAGGTCCGGCGGGGCGAGCGTGGCCCCCAGCAGGGCATGGCCGAACACATCGTGGCTGTGCCAACCGCCCTGTTGCATGCCTTTGCCCGCCTCGAGCTGGGGCACGATGCGGACCAGCAGGCGGGTGGCATCGAGCAACTCCAGTCCACGCCCCACCTGCTCCGCCACCAGTAGCTTGGAGAATTCGTCGCGGATCCGCTCCATGGAAACCGTCGGCGGTTGCAGCCGGCCCGATTGCTCCCGGATGGCCGCCTCGACCGAGGGATCGAGCGTGAAATCGAGTGTGGCGGCAAAGCGGATCGCGCGCAGCATGCGTAGCGGGTCCTCGTCGAAGGTGGACTTGGGGTCGAGCGGCGTGACGATCCGGCGCGACTCGAGGTCGGCAAGCCCGCGCCCGGTCAGGTCGAGCACGCTGCCATCCCAATCCATCAGCAGCGTGTTGACCGTGAAGTCGCGCCGCATGACGTCGTCTTTGAGCGTGCCCGGACTCACTTGCGGCTTGCGACTCGATGGATCGTAGGTCTCGACGCGGCTGGAGACGAATTCCAGGGCGAGGTGATCGAAGTCGAGATGGGCGGTCCCGAATCGCTCGAAGACCACCGGCGGGTGGAGCTTCATCGCGGTGGCCACATCGGTCGCCATCTGGATCGCCCCCTTCCCTTCCACCAGGATGTCGACTTCGCGAATCTGCTTTTCTCGGTCTCCTCCGAGCAAGCGGTCGCGCACGTAGCCGCCGACCACGAGCGCGCGCAATCCGCGCTTGCGGGCCTCCTCCTGCACGGCGGCGAATGCCGGCTCCCATCCCGGGAGGGCCGGCGGATCAAGCCGGACGGGCATGCCCCGCGCGGAGCCGCGCGAACTCAACCGCCCCAATCAGTCCCACGTCGTCGCCCAACGCGGGCCGGACGATTCGAAGACCCCGCCGTGCGGCCTTCCACGAGGACGCCAGCATGGAGCGACGCATCGGTGTCAGGAGGGGCGCACCAGCTTTGAGGACGCTGCCGCCGAGCACGATCAGCTGGGGGTTGAAAAGGTTGACCAGCGTGCCCATCGCGATGCCTAGGTAGGCGCCGGCGGTCTCCAGGATGCTGATCGCCAGCTGATCGCCGGCGCGAGCAGCTCGCACGACATCCTCGGCCGACGGCGAGTCCAGGCGGTGAAGCGCGCTCTCAGGGGTCTTCGCGCCCAGCTCGCGCGCCGCCCGTGCGATACCCGTGCCGCTGGCGAGCACTTCGACACAACCGCGATTGCCGCAGGTGCAGAGTGGCCCGTCCTTCTGGACGACGATGTGGCCGATCTCCCCCGCACTCCCATGGGCCCCCGCGTAAAGCTCGCCACGAATCAGCAGCCCGGCGCCGATGCCGGTGGAGACGGTGACGTAGATCAGCTCACTGGCGCCGCGGCCGGCCCCGCGCCGGTGCTCGCCGAGGGCGGCCAGGTGCGCGTCGTGATGGAGGTAGCTCCGGATCCCGGTCCCGCGGGTGAGGATCCGGTTGAGCGGCACGTTGCGGAATCCCGGCAGGTTGGCCGGGCTGATGACGAGCCCGGCCGAGGGGTCGACCGGGCCAGGCAGGCCGATCCCCAGTGCCCGCACCCGGCTGGCGGGTGTGCCATCTTCCGCCAGCGCGTCCGCGACCGCCGCCACGATCCGGCCGATGACGTGCTGCCGTCCGCGTGCCGCCTCGGTCGGACGGCGCACGACCGTGCGCACGCGACCGCGGTCGTCCGCGACCGCGACGCGCAGCTGCGTGCCGCCGAGATCAATGCCGACCAGGGCCATTGGTATCGCGGCTCAGAATAGACCCGCTATTGCCAGCGAGGTCGAGCCAGCGGCCGCAGGGTCGCCGCGGCCACCGCGGCGCCAACCAGCAGCGCGATCGCGGTGGCACGAAAGATCAGATGGTACTCGTCGAAAATCGCCTGCTTGACCTTGAGGGTGTACAGGGCGAACTGTGTCGCGAAGTCTAAATTGAGACCGGGCAAGGGCGGGAGGAGATGCGCGGTGGCGCGATGGAATTCCCAGAGGCCAAATCCCGCCACCAGCGAGAAGCCGACGAGCATCCCGACCAATCGCATGACGATCAGGAACGATGCCCCCGCGCCCCGTTCGGCCTCCCCCACCGCGTCCAGCAACGCCGCGCTGACCGGCGCGATCTCCATGCCAAGCCCTAGCCCGGTGAGAAACAGCTCGCCGTCCGCGAGCGTCAGGGGTCCAATCAGGTGCGGTTTGAGCGATCCCTCGTTCCAACCCGACAGCATGAGGAATCCGATCGCCGCGAGGACCAGGCCCAGCGCGGCGACGAATCGGTAGCTCCGCAGCCGGTAGGCGAGCCAGCCGCCCAGCAGCGCGCCGATGGGGATTCCCAGCATCAGCCGTACCAGCAGCAACGCCGACCCGCTGGCATTCATGGAGAAGACCGCATTGGCGAGCACCGGGATATAGACGAGAGCGACCATCAGTCCGGCGCCCGCGATCGCATTGGTGAGCGCCGACCCACTGAAGGACGAATCGCGGAAGCGGCGGACGTTGATCAACGGATGCGACGTGCGCCGCTCGTACCAGATGAAGAGGGCAAAACACAAGACCGCCAACGGCGCCTGCCAGATGAACCCGGCGCCCACCGGACTCTGCTCGGGATTGGCGGCGTACAGCGCCAGCGTCAAGAGGGCCAGTCCGGCGGTGGCCAGCAACGCCCCGACCCAGTCGAGGCTGGTCGGGCGGCGCTCCTCGCGGCGGGAGCGAACCTCGGGCCAGAGCGCCCAAATGATCAGGGCGGCAGCCGGGATGTTGAGCCAGAAGATCCAGGTCCAGCCGAACGATGATGCCGTGATCAGGCCACCCCAGAGCGGGCCGAGGACGCTGCCGACCTCCTGGAGGGCGCTGACCGCACCCAGCACGGGGCTCCGGTCGCCGGCCGGGTAGAGGTCGGCGGCCAGGGCCAGCACGGCCGGAACCAG
>Ga0209471_1002237_pt1 | contig 11243 bp, 13 predicted proteins | sample GraSoiAngelo_128_FD_185885 | JGI IMG/M metagenome (GOLD analysis project Ga0209471, IMG submission 185885) | Grasslands soil microbial communities from the Angelo Coastal Reserve, California, USA - 14_0927_12_20cm (SPAdes) (version 2) | ecosystem: Environmental > Terrestrial > Soil > Grasslands ... | reverse complement strand
CCGCTTCCATGCGCTGCCGTCGCTGTAATGGGTCCTTCGAAATCGCCTGGAACGAATCGGACCGCGCCGCGGGGTAGCCGATCGCGGTGGCGGACGTGGCTACGGGGCGAAGATGGTGAATGAAGTGCTCGACGCCGAGCGCGCGCCCGGTGCGGCTGCTTGGAGCACAAATCCCGCGCCCGACTGGCTAATGACCAGGTCGCCGAACAGTGCAGTGCCGTTGACCGGCGTGACGGTCAGCGTGCCGGACAGCCGGCCGCCGACCGGATTCACGCTGATCGACATGGTGATGCCATTGGCGAAGGCTGAGTCCGGGCGGCCCAGGCTGTCCCGCACCAACACTTGCATGGCGGGCGTGATAATGTTGCCCGCGGTGGCGTCGCTGGGCTGAACAGTGAAAGCCAGCGCGTCAGGACCGGTGCCACCGCCGCCGCCTCCCCCGATGGCAATCCCGAGCGGCCTGTTAAGGCCGTCATACGGGCACGCGGCCGCCACCAGCGCCGTCAGCACGACGGTCACACGCCAGAGTCTCATGTTCATAACAGAACCGCTCGCCTTAGGCCCTCACATGATTGTAAAACGCTCCGTACGCCGCAAGGGCCCGGGCGACTCCCTTGTCCACTTCTCCAGCCACGTAGGTCGCCAGATTGCCGGCCCGGCTCGCGATCCCGGCAGCCCCCCGCGGCGCCTCCCCGCCCGGCTTGAGCCCGCGATAGTAGTCGGTGAGCCCGGCAGCAACCGCTTCGAGCACCCAGGGCTTCATCTCGATCGTCGCCTTCGTGACGACCACACCGCGCACGGCGCCCTGCGGCGTGAAGCCCACCGCCACCTCGATCGGCCCGTGGGGTGTGTCCACCCGCACGAACTCGAGCGCGCCGACGGACGTCGATCCCGCCGTGCCCCCGTAGAACACCAGCACGCCGTCCTCGGGACTCCAGTCGACGCCCTCGTGCAGCCGGTGGGCGTCCGTGGCGCTCAGGTGTACCTCGCGGGCCACGTAGGCATCGGCCCCGGGCAAGAGCGTCTGCACGGCGGCCGGACGCTTGACCAGCACGACGACCGGTGTGATGTGGAGCAGCGCGGCGATCGCCGTCGCGCGAATCAGGAAGCTCATCGATCAACTCCTCTCTCGGGACAACCACATCTGGTGGATGGCCAGCGCCGTGACGATGAGGTAGGCGACCCCCATCGCCCAACCACCGGCGAGGGTCACGATCGCAAAGCGCGGCGAGGCGAACTTGGTGAGCCACATGCCGGCGAAGTCGAGCCACGGCGCGGCAAACAGCAAGACGATCAGCCCGAGCGCCCAGCGCCGTGACACCGAGAGCCCGACGACCACGACGCCCAGGGCAGCCGCGATGAGACCGTACATCGGGACGTGCACGTGGGTATCCTGGATCAGGAGGGCGCTATCGACGGTGTGGACTTCGGGTTTGGCGAAGTCGGCCATCGCCATGGGACGCTGCACGACCACCGTAGTTTCGGGCGGCATCGCCATCGACATTTCCGGACCGGCGTAGGTCGCCGCGACGCGCTGCGGCGTGAACCCCGCGTACAGCGCGACCATCACGGCCCCGAACACGTAGGACAACCCCAACGTGGCCAGGAGGCCCGTGACGAGCCACTTGATCCGGATGTCCGCACGCCGCAAGTCGTACAGCATGGATGGCTTTCCCTCTCCTAGAACACGTACACGAGCTCGAGCACGGCCTTCGTGTTCGAGCTCTGCAGCGCCCCCGTGGCATCGGTGAAGAACGGCGCGGACGACCAGTCGGCCCGGACGGCGGCGCGCAGCGCGACCTGCGGGAGGTGAAACCGCGTGTGCTCGATGTTGCTGAAGATTCCCTCGCGGGCGCTCGAGAAGTACCACATCGGGCCGACCGTGACCGAGCGCAGGATCTGCGGCGTCCCCGTGAGCAGGCCGTCGGTGTCTTCCATTTGATCGTACCGCGCGGTCAAGCCGACATGGCGGCTCATCTTCAAGAATGCCGTGACCGCGGCTCCGCGCCACGAGGGATTGCCGCCGCTCTGCTGCTCCCGCCCGAGGTTGGCTTCGGCGCCCACAATCAGGCGTCCCCGGTCGATGGTGAGGTCGCTCGAGAACAGCGACCGCTGGTTCGCATCGCTCGAATCCCGCTCCGGTCCGTACACACCGGTGAAGCCGAGCGTGACCCAGGGGATCGGGATCCACTGGATTCTGGCCAGCCCTGTCTTGGCGCGATTGTTGTCCACCGTCACGTCCCAGCCGTTGGCGACCACACCCCACACGTCGACCCGCGACGACGCGGTGTAGTGAACCTGGATGCCTGTGAGCTTGCCGGGCCGGGCATAGGTGAAGTTGAACGAATTGGTGGGCATCAGGTTGAGGGGCTCGTCATCCCGCTCGAAGCCGATAGGTGCGTCGAACCGGCCGAACGCCAGGGACCACTTGTTCGCGGTGTGCGGCGTCCAGCTGACGAGCAGGTTGTCGATCTCCGTGGACGAGGCGCCGCCCTCGAGGGCCGTCGTCAACTGAGCAAACAGGTAGGCGTCGCCCACCGGCTTGAAGAAGCTCACGCCCAGCTTCCCGGCCGTGAACGTGTTGCTGCGGGTGACGCGATCGTAGTCCGTCCGCTCGACTGCGAAGCCCGTCACATTGACGGATGACGGCTCTTCGAACGTCACCGCCCGCTCCTGCGCCGCGGCGCTGATCCCGACGCCCCAGAGCAGAGCGCTCCAAAGCGCACTGCGCATAAAGTCCTCCGAGTTGTGGGTGGCTAACGAATCAGGTCAGCCGAGCCCGTTCGGAGGCGGAGTGGTGGGGCTGAAAGACGGGGAAGGGGGAAGCGGGAAGAGGGACGGGTCAGCCAGAACCTGCTCCGGCATCGCGATTGCCGACGACGCGGGCAGCGGCGCCGGCACCGCCACCGACAGCGCGAGGTCTGCGCTGCCGGTCATCTCGCCGCAGAAACACGGCCCGTCGGATGGAAGCGTGTGGTGGCCACCCGCCGCGTGGTGCGCCGCATGGTGGCGGCACGCCAGCAGCGCGCGGGTGGTCGCGCCGCCCGGCCCAGCGGCGAGCCAGCAGGCTGCCGCGAGCGTGAACAGGATCAGCCGTCGTGTGCTGCGCATCGCCTCAAGTGTACGGTGATCGTTTCGCCTGGCGCAACCCTGGCTGCGTCGTGTAGACTCCACCCACCTTACCGCTGACAGAAACCGGATATTCCCGCAGGGAGCGTCGTAACGATGGGAGAGCGGATCGACTTCCGGGACGGGCGCTGGGTGGTGCCGGACCACCCCATCATTCCATTCATCGAGGGAGACGGCACGGGACCCGACATCTGGCGCGCCGCGCGGCGGGTGTTCGACGCCGTGGTCGAGCAGGTCGCGCGCGGCAAGCGGCGGATCGAGTGGCTCGAAGTGTTGGCCGGAGAGAAGGCGTTCAAGCAGCTCGGGACCTGGCTCCCGGAGGCCACCCTCGACACGATCCGGACGCACCGCGTGGCCATCAAGGGCCCGCTCACGACTCCGGTGGGGGGAGGGATCCGATCGCTCAACGTCGCGCTGCGGCAGGTGCCCGACCGGTGCGCTATTTCGAGGGCGTGCCCAGCCCGATGCGCGAGCCGCAGAAGCTCGACGTGGTGATCTTCCGCGAGAACATCGAGGACGTGTACTCCGGCGTCGAGTACAAGGCCGGCAGTCCCGAGGCCGATCAGGTGATCGCGTTCCTGACCGAGCGATTCGGTGCCAAGATCCGTCCCGGGAGCGCGATCGGCATCAAACCGATGTCCAAGTTCGGCTCCCAGCGTCTCGTCGTGAAAGCGATCGAGTACGCGCTGCGCGCTGGTCGCCGGTCGGTCACGCTGGTCCACAAGGGCAACATCATGAAGTTCACGGAGGGCGGATTCCGGGAGTGGGGGTACGAGGTGGCGAGAGAACGGTTCGGCGACAGGACCATCCCGGAGGCCGATGCGGGAGACGGGAAACGGGAAACGGACAAGGTGATCATGAAGGACCGGATTACCGACGCCATGTTCGCGCAGCTCGTGCTCCGTCCCGAGGAGTACTCGGTGATCGCCGCGCCCAACCTGAACGGCGACCTGCTCTCGGACGCCGCCGCGGCGCAGGTGGGCGGGCTCGGGCTCGCGCCGGGGGGCAACGTGGGCGACGGGTACGCCGTATTCGAAGCGACCCATGGCACCGCACCGAAATACGCGGGGCAGGACAAGGTGAACCCGGGGAGCGTGATCCTGTCGGGGGCGATGATGTTCGAAGAGCTCGGGTGGGACGACGTGGCGACGGCGATCGGACGTGGCCTCGGTGGAGCGATCCGGTCGCGACGCGTCACGTACGATCTCGCGCGGCTGATGCCCGGCGCGACCGAGGTCTCGACCTCCGCTTTTGCCGAGTGCATAATCGAGCATGCCTAACATGACGAGCGGCGCCGCCAGCGCGCCGCTGTCCCAGGTCGACACGCCGCTCCTCGCCGTCGCCCTCGCGCAAGGCAGCGCCGTGCCGGCGTCGCTCGCCGAGCTCGATCGCGCGGTGGGTGGTGTGGTGGCGCGTGTTATCACGACTGGCGACTTCAAGGGAAAACGCGACGAGACGACACTGCTCTATCCGAGCGGCGCCAAGCCGGGGCGCGTCCTGCTCGTCGGCCTGGGGAAGCCAGGCGATGTCAGCCGCAACACCATCCGGCGCGCGGCTGCGGTCGCGGCCAAGCGCGCGCGCGCGCTCGGCGCCAAGCAGCTCGCCTTCACCGTCGCCCCCGAGGCGCGAAACGGCGTCTCGGCGCGCGACCTGGGTCAGGCGGCGGCCGAGGGCGCCGCGCACGGCGCCTGGGCCTTCACCGAGCTCAAAGCCACACCCGACGAGCCGAAGCCCGAGGTCGAGGGCGTCACGCTCATATGCGAACAGAAGGAGATGAAAGAGGTCGCGATCGGCCAGCGGGTGGGCGACGCCGTCGCCGCGGGCCACCGGCTGACCCGCAACCTCCAGATGCTGCCGGGCAACGTGTGCACCCCCAGCTATCTCGCCGAGCGAGCCAAACAGCTCGCCGACCAGTACGGCTTCACCCTCACCGTGTTCGACCGCGCGAAGCTCGAGCAGGAACGTATGGGCGCGCTGCTCGCCGTGGCCCAGGGCAGCGACCAGGAGCCGCGCTTCATCGTGCTCGAGCATCGCGGGGGCGGGGACGCCGCCCCGGTCGCGCTCATCGGCAAGGGCGTCACGTTCGACTCCGGCGGCATCTCGATCAAGCCCGCGCAGAACATGGAGGACATGAAGTTCGACATGTCCGGCGCGGCGGCCGTGCTCGGCACCTTCGAGACCCTGGGGCTGCTCAAGCCGAAGGTCAATGTGGTGGGCCTCATCCCGGCCACGGAAAATCTCCCCTCCGGCCACGCGGTGAAACCGGGGGATGTCGTGAAGAGCCACTTCGGCAAGACGATCGAGATCATCAACACCGATGCCGAGGGACGACTGATCCTGTGCGATGCGCTGTCGTACGTGCGACGCTTCAAGCCGGCGGCGGTGATCGACATCGCGACCCTCACCGGCGCCGTGGTAGTCGCGCTCGGCCAGGTGGCCATTGGCGAGATGGGAAACGATGAGCCACTGCTGGCCGAGGTGCGGGAGGCGGGCGAGCGGGCGGGGGAGCGCTGCTGGCCGTTGCCGCTGTGGGATGAGTACCGCGACCTGCTCAAGTCGGACATCGCGGACCTGAAGAACTCGGGCGGGCGGGGCGCGGGGTCGATCGCCGGGGGGTGGTTCCTGCGAGAGTTCGTCGAGGGGTATCCCTGGGTGCACCTCGATATCGCGGGCACCGCGTACACCGACGGCGAGGGGCCGCAACAGGCCAAGGGCCCGACGGGCGTCGGCGTCCGCCTCTTCACCGAGTTCATTCTCAAGCGCGCGGGGGCGTGACCCGCGGCCTCGTGCCGTTCCAACTTGCTTGGCTCTGCGCACGACACGTCGCGTGAGAGTTGGAACGGCACTCGCGAGCGCCGCCGCGTTGCTGCTCGTCGCGGCCGGAGCCGCCGCTCAGGTCGACAGCATGGCGCGCCCGGACACCGTCCCGCGCGACTCCACCGCCCGCCGGGACAGCACCGCCCGCGACACCCTGCCGCACTACCTGCCCGTCTTTCCCGAGGCGATTCTCGCCGGGCCCCTGCCGCGCGGCACGCGCTACACCTTCAACGCCGATTCGCTCGTTCTCTCGAACGTCCAAACGCTGTCGGACCTGCTCGCCCACATCCCCGGCGTATACGTCGCGCGCGGCGGCATCTACGGCGCCGGGGAGACCGTCATGTACGGCGGGCGCGGGGCGGCGGGGCTCGAGATCTACTGGGACGGTGTGCCGTACCTGCCCCTGGGACGCGATTCGCTGTTCCTCGACCCCGCACGCATTTCGCTGGCACCGCTCGAGCGCATCGACGTGTTCGTGCTGCCGGCCTCGCTCCGGGTCTATCTCGTCACCCTGCGCCAGCGCTCCACGGAAACCGCATCGCAGGTCGGCGTTGCCACGGGAGAAGTGAAGACGGCGAACTACCGGGGCGCATTCTTGCGGCGCTGGCGCTCGGGACTCGGCCTCTCGCTCGTAGCCGATTACAACAACAACGACGGCATCGAGGGTACCTCGAGCACCGCATTCAACTCCGTGGACCTGTGGCTCAAGGCCGAGTACGTGCCGAGCGCCCGGTTCGGGGCTTCGTACCAAACGTTGAGCTCGCGCTGGCACCGCACTGCGGGACCGCTCACGGCGGACTGGCACCCCCAGCGACGCGACGGGATACTCCGCCTGTTTGCGGCCGCCCGTGACGACGGCCTCGGACTCTCTGCCCGGGCGACGCTCGCGACGACGAGCGTGAGCCTCGATACCGCGGCGCCGGATCGCAGCCTGTCGCAGGCCGCGGTCGAGCTCGCGAACGGCTGGTCCCGTGCCCACATCGGGCTCGCGATCCGCAGGCTGGACCAGGCTCGGCCGTGGCTGTTCGAGGGCACCGGCGCCTGGAGTCCGTTCCCCGGTCTCACGCTCGCGGGCGATGCGCGCCACGCCGCATACAGCCGGGGGCGCTCCGGCAATCGCGCCCATCTCGCCGCCGGACTCACCCTCCCCGCGGGGTTGTCGCTCCGCGGCGAGCTCGCGTGGACGCACGACCTTCAGGCCCCACTCGATTCCTTCGACGCCGGGCAGCGAACCGTGGACGCGTCCGGCGCGGTGCGCTGGGATCGCAGCTGGGTGAGCCTCGATCTGGGGGCGGGGACCCGCGATCCGTTCGTGCCGATCGGCTTCCCCGTGGCGATCACGGCGATCGACAGCTCCGGTCCCGTACGGCTGAGCCCGACCCAGCGCACGCGCTACTTCACGGCGCACGGCGCGCTCCGGATCCTGCCCGGGCTCCAGCTCTCCGGCTGGTACTTCAATCCACTGGTTCGCACCGGAAACGACTTCGAGCCGCCTTACCACGCACGCTTCTCGCTCACGTTCTATTCGAAGTTCTGGCGCGTGTACCGGAGCGGGATCTTCGCGTTGCGGGGCGAGCTGGCGATGGACACGTGGAGCCGCGGCACCGCGGGCCTCGACTCGGCGGGCGCACTGCGTACCCTCCCGGAGTTGAGCATCGGGGAGGTGAACGTGGAAGTACGGATCGCGGGCGTCACGATCTTCTGGGTCCAGCGGAACGTCACCTTGCAGCGCGCCAGTTACGTGCCCGGGCTCGACTACCCGCGGCGCTTCCAGTTCTACGGCGTGCGGTGGCTCTTCACCAACTGAAGTTGACCTAAGTGCTTTGCGCGACTAGGTTTAAAGTCTGTGCCGCGGAGCATGACGGGTTTCGGTTCGGCCGAAGGGAACGTCCTCGGCGGGCGGCTCTCGATCGAGATCCGCAGCGTGAACCACCGCTACTACAATCCCCAGCTCAAGCTGCCGTTCGAGCTCGGTGGAATAGAGGGACCACTGCGCGAGCGGCTGCGCCAGCTGCTCGAGCGCGGCCACGTGACGGTCACGGCCCGCTGGATCGACGCCCCCCCACGCGAGGGGACGGTCGCGGTGGACCTCGGCCGGGCGCGCCACCTCGTGGCCGCCGCGAAGGAGCTGAAGAAGCGTCTGAAGCTCAAGGGGGACGTGGATCTCGCGTTCGTGGCCCGGCAGCCCGAGGTCCTGACGTCGCATCAGGACGGCGCTGCCCCGGCCCAATGGAGCGACGTCGAGCCGATTGTCGAGCAGGCGGTTCGCGAGCTGCTGGGGATGCGGGTGCGGGAAGGAGCGGCGCTCGCGGCGGAGCTGGCCGGACGGCTCGGCGCGCTCGAAGCAGGCGCGCGGGCGATCGAGCAGCGGGCACCTGAGCGGCTCACGGCGGAGCTCGCGCGGTTGAAGAAGGCGGTGGCGGAGCTCGCGGCGGGCGTGCAGGTGGATGAGCAGCGGCTCGCCGTCGAGGTCGCCCTGATGGCCGACCGCGTGGACATCACCGAGGAGCTCGTGCGGTTGCGGACCCACCTGGCGGCGTGCCAGGAGGCGCTGCGGTCCGACGGGGCCGTGGGGAAGCAGCTCGGGTTCCTCGCGCAGGAGCTGCTGCGCGAGGTCAACACGATCGGGTCGAAGGCGAACGATGCGGCCATCACGCAGACCGTCATCGCGATGAAAGGCGAGCTCGAGAAGTTTCGAGAGCAGCTCGACAACCTGGAGTGACGCCTCGGGTCGTCGTGCTCGCCGCCCCGTCCGGGGGTGGCAAGACGACCATCGCGCGTGAGCTCCGGACTCGGGCTCCCGAGACCTTCGGGTACTCGGTGTCCGCGACGACCCGCAAGGCGAGACCAGGCGAGCGAGACGGTGAGGCGTACCATTTCCTCACCCGCGCCGAGTTCGAGCGGCGGCGCGAGGCAGGCGAGTTCCTCGAGTCGACCGACTATGCGGGGGAGCTGTACGGCACGCTGCGTCATGAGGTCGAGCAGGTACTGCGCGGCGGCAAGCATGTGGTGCTCGACGTCGAGGTGACGGGAGCCCGACAGGTCCGGAAGGCGTACCCCCGTCCGGCCTCGGTCGTGCTGTTCGTGATCCCGCCTTCACCCCGTGTGCTGATCGAGCGGCTGCGCAAGCGGCGCACTGAGTCAGAAGCGGAGCTGTCGCGGCGGATCGACATCGCGACGCGCGAAGTCGAGACCGCGCGACGTGAGATCGGGGACGTGTACGACCACGTGCTCGTGAATGACGACCTGGACACGGCCGTGCGTGAAGTCATCGACCTGGTGCAGGGCGGGGGAGGTGGAGGGCGCGACCGCGTGCAGCGCGAGCCCGGCGCCATGGCTAGCTTGCTGTCGGATTTCGTGCGACAGCTGAGGAGCGAGGTAGCACAACTGAAGCAATCTACCGGAAGGAGCAGGTGATGCGGATTGTGACCCCGAGCGAAGTCGCCACGCAGACCCAGAACAAGTATCTGGGTGTCCTCGTGGCCGCCAAGTTCGCCCGGTTCGTGAACGAGTTCCCGCGCGACCGCTCGGTGGACTTCGAGGAGAAGCTCACGACGCGGGCGCTGGACGAGATGGTGCGCGGCCGGCTGACGTACAAGCTGGTGCGGCGGCGGCGCCAGGAAGGCTGATGGCGTTCGCCGGCCGGCACGTCGTCCTCGGCGTGTCGGGCGGGATCGCGTGCTACAAAAGCTGCACGCTCGCCCGGCGGCTGACCGAGGCGGGAGCGGCGGTGGACGTAGTGCTCACCCACGCCGCCGCGGAGTTCGTGCGGCCGGTCACGTTCGAGGCGCTCACCGGGCGCCCGGTCCTCACCTCCTTGTGGGAGCGGGACCGGGCGCTCGCGCACATCGGGCTGGCGCGCGAGCCGGACCTGGTGATCGTCGCGCCGGCCACCGCGCACCTGTTGGCCCGCGCGGCGATGGGCCTCGCCGACGACCTGCTCACCGCGTTGCTGCTGGCGCGCAGCGGGGCGGTCCTCGCGGCCCCCGCGATGAACGACGCGATGTACGCCCATCCCGCAACGCGCGCCAACGCGCGCGCGCTCGCCGAGCGCGGCTGGTCCTTCGTCGGGCCCGAGACGGGGCCGCTCGCCGAAGGCCCGAGCGAGCGCCCGGGTCGAATGAGCGAGCCCGAAGCGATCCTCACGGCGGCGGAGCGGCTGCTGCTGCAGCGCGCGCCCTGGCAGGGGAAGAGCGTCGTGGTGACCGCCGGCCCGACGCGCGAGCATCTCGACCCGGTGCGGGTCGTCACCAACCCGTCGAGCGGCCGCATGGGCTACGCGCTCGCCGAAGCCGCCTATGCCCGCGGCGCGGACGTCGTCCTGATCTCGGGACCGAGCGACTTGGCGTTGCCGTTCGGGGTGACCGCGCATCGCGTGGAAACCACCGCAGAGATGCAGCGCGCGGCGCAAGCGTTGGTGACGCGCGCGGACCTGTTCGTCATGGCCGCCGCACCGGCAGACTATCGTCCCACGCAGCCGTCCGCCGCCAAGCGCCCCCGCGCGGACGGCGGCCTGACCATCGAACTGGAAGCCACCCCCGATATCCTCGGCTCGCTCAAGCGCCCCAAGAAATGCGTTGTGATCGGATTCGCGCTCGAGGTGGGAGGAAACGGACTGGCCCGTGCCCAGGCCAAGTTGCGGGAGAAGGATTTAGATGCGATCATCCTGAACGACGCGCACGAGCCCGGCGCGGGATTTGAAGTGACCACGAATCGCGTCACCATCATCCGGAGGAACGGTGAGCCAATCGAGCTGCCGCTCCTCGCGAAGCGGGACGTGGCCGACAAAATCCTCGACGCGGTGGAGCAATCGCTGACGTGACCGACGGGCGGGCACTGGCGCGCGAATTCCTGGAACAGCAGCGGCTGCTAGGAGGAGATCCCGTTATCCTCTCCCACCCATCGGGAGCCGGGAGGCGGGAGACGGGAGCGGTGCACCCGGCGCCCGCGGCGGTGCCTCCCGCCTCCCGCCCCCCGAAGTCCGATGTTCCACCTCCCGGGCTTTCGTACGATCCCCCCGGCGGCGATCTGTTCTCGAACGACCCGGTGCCGCAAGCGGTCTCACTCGAAGTGATCGCCCAGCTCGTGGCGGGTTGCACCAAGTGCCGGCTGTGCGAGGGTCGCCGGCACACGGTGCCTGGGGAAGGGTCGGCGGAGGCCCGCCTGGTCGTGGTCGGCGAAGGGCCCGGACGGGTGGAAGACGAAACCGGGCGCCCGTTCGTCGGGCCGGCGGGCGAGCTGCTGACCAAGATCTTGGGGGCGATCGAGCTGCCGCGCGAGCGGGTGTTCATCTGCAA
>Ga0209471_1002236_pt1 | contig 11244 bp, 11 predicted proteins | sample GraSoiAngelo_128_FD_185885 | JGI IMG/M metagenome (GOLD analysis project Ga0209471, IMG submission 185885) | Grasslands soil microbial communities from the Angelo Coastal Reserve, California, USA - 14_0927_12_20cm (SPAdes) (version 2) | ecosystem: Environmental > Terrestrial > Soil > Grasslands ... | reverse complement strand
CGAGCGACATCGCGCCGGCCGTCGCCAAGGGCGAAGCCGAACTTGGCATATTCCTCACCAACGTATTGAACGCCGCTGGTGTCGAGCTCGTCGGCCCCTTCCCGGCCGATTTGCAGCAGGAGTTGCTTTTCAGCGCGGCGGTCGCAGCCGATAGCGAAGAGACCGACGCTGCCAAAGCGTTCATCGATTATTTGCGAGCGCCCGCTGTGACCGCAGCGATCAAGGCTGCCGGCTTGAATCTCCCCTGAGCAGGAATTTCATGATTTTACATCGCCTCGCAACCTATTCCACCGGCGGCAAGACCGGATATGGCGCCGTGGTCGATGGTGGCATCGTCGATCTCTCAACACGTTTTGAAAACGAATATCCAACGCTGCGCGAAGCGATTGCCGCTGGCGCGTTGACGAAACTCGCCGAGGATGCGGCGCGGCGCTCGCCGGATCATGCGCTGGAGGCAGTCGCTTTTCTCCCGCCGATCCCCTCACCGGAAAAGATCATCTGCATCGGCGTGAACTATCCCGACCGCAACGCCGAATATAAGGACGGCGAGGCAGCCCCGAAATATCCGAGCATGTTCATGCGCACGCCGCGTTCTTTCGTCGGCCATGACGCGCCGCTGGTGCGCCCGCGCGCCTCGACGCAGCTCGACTATGAAGGCGAAGTAGTGGTCATCATCGGCAAGGCCGGCCGTCACATCCCAGAGAGCACGGCGCTCGATCACATCGCCGCGGTGACGCTCTGCAACGAAGGCACTATCCGGGACTGGGTGCGGCATGCGAAATTCAATGTGACGCAAGGCAAGAATTTCGATTCCACCGGAAGCCTCGGCCCCTGGCTCGTACCTTATAGTGAGGAAGCGCAGATTGCCGACATCCGCCTGACGACGCGGGTCAACGGCGAAACGCGGCAGGATGATCGCACCTCGCGATTGATCTTCGGCTTCCGCTATCTCATCAACTATATCTCGACCTTCACCACGCTCGTGCCCGGCGACGTCATCGTCACGGGGACGCCGACCGGTGCCGGCGCACGGTTCGATCCGCCGCGCTATCTTAGGCCTGGCGATGTCGTCGAGGTCGAAGCCGAAAATATCGGCGTGCTGCGTAACGCCGTGGTCGACGAAGCCTGAATAAAATCGCAAGCGATTGGACCCCACAATGACTTCCATGACCGGCGGCGAAGCGATCGTAAGGGGCCTCGTGGCGCATGGCGTCAACACGGTGTTTGGGCTGCCCGGCGCGCAAGTTTACGGCCTGTTCGACGCCTTCCAGCAGGCGCAGTTGAAGGTGATCGGCGCGCGGCACGAACAGGCCTGCGGCTACATGGCCTACGGTTATGCGCGCTCGACCGGCCAGGTGGGCGTGTTCAGCGTCGTGCCCGGTCCCGGCGTGCTCAACGCCGGAGCGGCGCTGTTGACGGCGTTCGGATCGAACGAGCCGGTGCTTTGCCTCACCGGACAGGTGCCGACGCAATTCCTCGGCAAGGGCCGCGGCCATCTGCACGAGATGCCGGACCAACTCGCGACGCTGCGAACTTTCGTAAAATGGGCCGAGCGCATCGAATATCCGGATGCCGCGCCGACGCTGGTCTCGCGCGCCTTCCAGGAAATGCTGTCGGGCCGCCGCGGGCCGGTAGCACTGGAAATGCCCTGGGACGTCTTCACGCAGGCCGCGGAAGTCGGCCCGTCAAAACCGTTCGATCTGTTTCCGCCGCCGCAGCCCGATTCCGATCATATCAGGCACGCCGCCGCACTGATCGCGGCCAGCAAGGCGCCGATGATCTTTGTCGGCAGTGGCGCAATCCATGCGCGCGAGGAAATCCTCGAGCTGGCAGAGATGCTCGACGCCCCGGTGGTGGCGTTCCGCAGCGGCCGCGGCATCGTCTCCAATGCGCACGAACTGGGATTGACGATGGCGGCGGCTTATAAGCTATGGCCGAAGATCGACCTGATGATCGGGATCGGAACGCGCATGGAATTGCCGGCCTCGTCGTTCCGATGGCCGTTTCAGCCAAACGGCCTGAAATCGATCCGTATCGATATCGATCCGTCCGAGATGCGCCGCTACACACCCGATGCCGCCGTCGTCTCGGATGCGAAAGTCGGCGCGAGCGAGTTGCTCGCAGCCGTCAGAAAAGCCGGCTACAGCAAGACGAGCGGCCGCCGCGCCGCGATCCGCGAGGCTTCTGCGGCGGCGCTGCGGGAAATTCAGCAGGTGCAGCCGCAGATGGCGTACCTGAATATCCTGCGCGAGGTGCTGCCGCACAATGCCATCGTCACCGATGAGTTGTCGCAAGTCGGCTTCGCCTCCTGGTATGGGTTTCCGGTCTACGAGCCGCGCACCTTTATCACCTCGGGTTATCAGGGCACGCTCGGTTCGGGGTTTCCCACCGCGCTCGGCGCCAAGGTCGCGCATCCGGACCGGCCGGTGGTCGCTATCACCGGCGACGGCGGTTTCATGTTCGGCGTGCAGGAGCTTGCGACCGCGGTCCAATTCAAGATCGGCGTGGTGACGCTGGTGTTCAACAACAACTCTTACGGCAACGTGCGGCGCGACCAGCGCCAGCGCTTCGATGGCCGCGTGGTCGCAGCCGACCTCGTCAATCCCGACTTCGTCAAGCTCGCCGAATCCTTCGGCGTTGCAGCGGCGCGCGTGACTTCCCCAGACCATTTCCGGCCGGCGCTCGAAAAGGCGCTCGCAGACGGCGGTCCTTATTTGATTGCGATCGAGGTGCCCAGGGATTCCGAAGTAACGCCGTGGACCTTCATCCATCCGGCGAGGCCTTAAGTTATCCCCCGAGTTACTCGCGTCAATGCGCCTTGCGGAAGGTCAGATTGATGCGCTGGTGGCCCAGCAAATTGTGTTCGCCGTCGGCGAGCGGCGCCACCCCATGGAAGAACAGCCGCGACGGCCCACCCCACACGACGATATCGCCATGCTCCAGCCGAAAGCGGCGCGGCCTGTCCGAGCGGGCTGGTCCGCCGAACAGGAAAATCGCGGGCAAGCCCAGCGACACCGAGACGATGGGATTGCCGAAATCCCGTTCGTCCCTGTCCTGATGCAAGGACATCCGCGCGCCAGGCTGGTAGCGATTGATCAGGCAGGCATCGGGTAAAAAATCATCAAAGCCCGCCGCGGCAGCCGCCCGCCCGGCCAGCTCGCGAAAGGCGGATGGCATCTCGGGCCAAGGTTTGCCGGACTGCGGATCGATGCCGTCATAGCGATAGCCGCTGCGATCAGTCACCCAGCCGGCGTCACCGCAATTGGTCATCGCCACCGACATCTGATGTCCGCTCCGAGTGGACATGTGGCGGAACGGCGCCTGAGTGACGATGTTGTGCAGCGCTGCGATCAAGTCGTGTTCGACCGATCTTGCGAAAGCGCGCAGCAGCACCGCGCCTTCCGCGATCGATTGCTGGTAGGTGCGGGGATCGGCAACGCTTTCAAACAAATCGGCAGTCAATAGCCCGCACTCACTTCGCGTCGTGGAAGATCACTCCGACCGTATGGCGATGGCCGGAGCGGATGCGGCTGACGCCGTGTCGCAGATTAACGCGGTAGAACCCGCGCGTCCCCTGCACCGGGCGATGGTGCACGGCAAAGGCGACCGCATCGCCTTGGCCGAGCGGCACCACTTCAGGCCGCGACTGCATGCGCGGGCGCTGTTCGGTCAGTACGAACTCGCCGCCGGTGAAATCGCGCCCCGGTTCCGACAAGAGGATCGCGACCTGCAGCGGGAACACATGCTCGCCGTAGAGATCCTGATGCAGGCAATTGTAATCACCGGCCCCATATTGCAGCAGCAGCGGGGTGGGCCGGGTCTGGCCCGCGGCATGACAGCGTTTCAGGAATGCCTCGTGGCGATCGGGATAGCGGATATCGATGCCCATCGCCTCGTTCCAGTGATTGGCGATATCGTAGAGCCGCCCGTAGAGCGCGGGCCGCAACCCCGCGATCAAATCGGGAAGCGGATAGGAGAAATATTTGTATTCGCCGCGGCCAAAGCCGTGACTTCCCATGACGATCCGGCTGCGAAAGTGCGCATCATCACCATAGAGGGCGGAAAGCGCACGACACTCATCGCTCGTGAGCAGGCCACCCAGGATGGCACAGCCTTGGGCGTCGAGATCGCCGGCCGCTTGCGTCCAATCGATCGCGTCAACGCGCGTGACGATGTCGGGCGAAGAAACCGGGTGGATGGCAGTTTTGGCGTTTACTTTCATCACAAGCAATTTGGCTATTCGGGACGCGCTTCACCACCCGATTTCCGACGGAACCCCTTAGCCCAGCACCGGCAGCGCGATCACGTCATAGCCGTGGCGGATGAAGCGGTTGAGAACAGGGTCTTCCAGCTCATATTCGAACCGATCCGCGGAGCGGATGCCGCCTTTCGCTGCAAAGGTACCGCCGTACATGGCGCAGCCGTCGGGCAATTTCCCATCCTTGAAACCCCGCGCGAGCAACTCCTTGACCGGCAGCATGGCATCAAGGGTACCCTCTTGATACAGCACGCGCTTGCCCTCAATCCACGCAAACGAGCGCAGGATCATCTGGTCCCAGTGATCGACGACATCCTCCAGTTCCCATAATTCCGGTGCGATCGACTTGTCACACATCTGCTTGGAAACCGTGACGCTATAGCTTTCGACCTTGCGATCGGTGTGGTCGGAACCACAGCCTACAAAGATGCGGCCTTGCCAGCCGATCAGCACAAACTCAACCTCGCCGCTGGAATCGGTGCCGCAGACTTCGATGCTGTCGGCCATCGTCAGCCGCCGCGCCGCAACCCGATAGTAGATCGGCGTCGAGGCCGGGCGCGCGATGCCGATCGCTTCGAGCTCGGCGATGTGCTTGTCGCGGGCGATGGGATCACGCCCGGTCCAGCCGGCGATGACGGCCTGATCGATCGGCAAGGTCAGCGGCGTCGGCGCGCCGTTATCCTCAATGGTGAAAGTGAGATCAAACACGGATGGCCCCCTCGATTCCGGCGGCGAGTTCGAAGATGCGGCGGTCCGACCCGCCGGATGCCGCCAGCATCAACCCGACCGGCACGTCGCCCTCGCGATGGGCGGGAAGCGAAATCGCACAGCCGTCGATCATGTTGATCAGCGTGCAGTTGCGCAAAGAACGCAGATTGGCCGCGGCAAAAGCCTTGTCGTCTGTGAGGTCGGCAATGCGCGGCGGCGTGTTGGCGGTGGTCGGCATGACCAGGGCATCGTAAGGCGCAAGCCGGGCATGGGCGCGTGCGATCAGCGAGCGCCGCCCGTTCACGAGGTCGATATAGTCGGCGGCGCTGATCTCCGCGCCGCGAAGGATACGCGCCGATACGCGGGGATCGTAGACGTCGCCTTTGCTGGTGAGCAAATAGCGATGCCAGGCATAGCTTTCGGCCGCGGCGAACCCACCCTTGGCGTTCATCGGCGCCACGTCGAGAAATTCCGGCACCTCGACGCGTTCGATCAGCGCGCCCTGCCGCGACAATGTTTGCAGCGCGCGATCGAAGGTCGCCGCTACGGCCTCGTCGAGATCGTCGAGCGCGACCGTGGTCGGCACCGCAAGCCGCATCCCCTTGATCGGGCGGGCTCGCAGGGAAACATTCGGCTCGGCCGCCAGCACCGCATCAAGCACGGCGCAGCACGACGTCGAGTTCGCCAGCGGCCCAAAACTGTCGAGCGAGGATGACAGCGGCACGCCGCCGTCGAGCGGCACGCGGCGCTGCGTCGGCTTGAAACCGACGATGCCGTTATAGGCCGCCGGAATCCGGCACGAGCCGCCGGTGTCGGTGCCGAGCGCGCCACAGGCCATGCGATCGGCGATCGACACCGCCGCCCCCGACGACGAGCCGCCAGGCACATGGCCCTCTTTCCGGTTCCAGGTGCTCTTCGGCGTGCCGTAATGCGGATTGATGCCGATGCCGGAATAGGCGAACTCAGTCATGTTGGTGCGGCCGATCACAATAAAGCCGGCTCGCCGCAGCCGCGCCACCACGGGCGCGTCGGTCTCCGCCGGGGCGGAATCTTCCAATGCCCGTGAGCCGGCGCGCGTCACCTGCCCCCTGATGTCGAACAGATCCTTGATCGAGACGGGAATGCCGGCGAAGCGCGATGGCGCGGCGTTGGCCTTGCGCAGCCGGTCCATCGCCTCGGCGGCTTCAATCGCCGCTGCCTTGTCGACATGGATGAAGGCGCGCCGGCCTTCGCCCGCGGGATCGGCAATTCTGGCAAGGCATTCCTCGACCAGCTTGCGGGCAGAGGTGCGACCAGTTTTTAGATCATCTGCCAGGGCAGCAAGCGTTGGGATGCTTGTCATCGTTATCGTCCACTCTCTTCGTCATGGCCGGGCCTGTCCCGGCCATCCACGTTCTTTCTCAAATGCGCACCAACTAAGACGTGGATGCCCGGGACAAGCCCCGGGCATGACGACTTATGGATCCAACGATGCCTCGATTTCCAGATCGAGCAAGGCCGAACTGAGAGATTTGCCATGCGCATCGAGTGCGAGGGACCGCGTCACCCCGCCTCCGAGCGTCCCCGTCATGACGAAATTGAGCGCCGATATGTTGGGCAGCTCATAACGCACCACGTCGCCTTCGACCACGCCGGCAAAATGCGCCTTCACCCGTTCGCTGGTCACCGCTCGAAGCAGCAACGGATAGTGTTTGGCTTCATAGGCAATCACGGAGATATTGGAGGTATTGCCCTTGTCGCCGGTGCGGGAATGAGCGATCTCGCGCAGCTTCATGCCACGCTCCCGAAAAACCGCACCTGCGGGCTGGCCAGCTCGCGCGGTAACAGCACGGAAGCAACCGCGACGACATCGCGCGCCGACTTCCACGCGCCGCCGCCGGCGGCCGGGCCATTGGTGTAGAGCGTCTCGACTTCATTGCCGATGCGACCCGCCTCGCGCAAGTTTTCGGTGCGGCCGGCGACACGTACGCGCACCTCATAGGGTTCGGCGGTATGCGCTGAGACCCGCGCCCCGTGCAGGGAATCGACGCCGATCAGATCGAACCGCAATTCACTTGTCGCGACGCCGGTCAGATTCAGCCGCTGGCGCACGATCTCGAGCGCCAGCTTTGCGCGCGCCAGCGCGCCGGGACCGGCATAGGAAATCTGTCCCTCGCCGATAAAACCGTCGAGATAGCCGACCGAGACTTTCAGCGTGCCGGTTCGCTTGCTGCCGCGGCCGCCGCTGACCCGCACGCGATCCGGCCCGATCTCCTCGACCCTGACTTGCGAAAAATCCGCAACCACGTCGGGCTGGAGGTATTGCGTGGGATCGTGCACCTCGTAGAGCAATTGCTCCTTGCACGTCTGCGCCGTCACCGCACCGCCGGATCCTGCGACCTTGGTGACGATGAGCGAGCCGTCCTCGCCGACTTCGCCGATCGGAAAGCCGAGCCGGGCGAGATCAGGGATATCCTTGCAGCCGGGATCGGCAAAATAGCCGCCGGTGATTTGCCCGGCGCATTCCAGGAGATGGCCGGCGACGGTGCCCTGCCCCAAAAGATTCCAGTCGTCCATGGACCAGCCGAATGCATGGATCATCGGCGCGAGGAACAGCGCGGGATCGGAGGCGCGTCCGGTGATCACGATATCCGCGCCACCACGCAGCGCATCCGTCATCGGTTCGGCGCGGAGATAGGCGTTCGCCGATAACAGGCGGTTGCCGAGCTGCCTGATAGAGCCGTCGAATTCCATGATCGGGAAATCGTCTTCCTTGCAGGCGTCAAGCACGTCATCGCCGACGATGGCGGCTATCTTGAGCGACGAAAACCCCAGCGATCTCGCGATCTCGGCGGCTTTCTTCGCCGCGCCTTCCGGATTAGCGGCGCCCATATTGGTGACGATCTTGATGCCCTTGGCGGCGCAGATCGGAAGCACCGCGCGCAAGCGCTCTTCCAGCAGCGGGTCATAGCCAAGTTCCGGATTCTTCATGCGCGCCTGCTGCGCGAGCGCTACCGTGCGCTCGCCAAGGCATTCGAACACCAGATACTGGATGTCGCCTTTTTCGGCGAGCTCGACCGCGGGCTCGATGCGATCGCCCGAATAGCCGGCGCCGGATCCTATCCTGATCGTTCGCAAGCCCTATGCCTCCCGCACGGCGTCAAACTCATTTTCGTCGGCTGCTTTGTCGCTGATTTTTTCTCGCAATGACGAGCACCCTAGCGCGGGAGCGCGAAGGCATACAAGCGCTCCAGGCGAGCGATTTTGCGCGTGCCGGAATACGCGTCATGCGCCAATCTGTTGGACCGTTGACGACGGATGGTCAAATGTCGCATCAAGCTATGCAGGCCCGATCCCGAGGGGAGAAAACGACAGACATGGCTGAGCCAGCGCGCGCCAAACCGAAACCGACACCCGAAACCCAGCATTTCTGGGATGGCACGCAGGCGAACGAATTGCGCCTGCAGCGCTGCGATGCCTGCGCCAACGTCTATTTCCCGCCGCGCCCGTTCTGCCCCTCTTGCGCCTCGCGCAAGGTCAGCGTGTTCAAGGCAAGCGGCACGGGCAGGCTTTACAGCTACGTCATTCATCATCGCCCTGCCCCGGGCTTCACGCCGCCCTACGCCATCGCGGTGGTCGAGCTGGACGAGGGCCCGCGCATGATGACGAACATCGTCGAGTGTCCGCAGACGCCGGAGGCGCTCGAACTCGACATGAAGCTTGAGGTCGCCTTCGAAAAGCTCGACGACAAGATTACTCTTCCCCTGTTTCGCCCGGCGAAGGGTTAGAGACTATGCGCAGGAACCAGGTTGCCGTCGTCGGCGCGGCCGAGACCACCGAGCTCGGCGTTATTCCCAATACATCGCAGATCCAGTTGCATGCGGATGCCGCGCTGAACGCGATCGCGGACGCCGGGCTGAAATTGTCCGACATCGACGGCTTTGCCACCGCGGTCGAGACGCCGCAGCAGGTTGCGCATTATCTCGGCATCACGCCGACATGGGTCGATGGCACCTCGGTGGGCGGCTGCTCCTTCATGCTGCATGTCCGCCATGCCGCGGCCGCGATCGAAGCCGGGCTGTGCAAGACCGTGCTGATCACACATGCCGAAAGCGGCAAGTCGAACATCGGCCGTACGCCACGCATGGTGGGCCCCGACAGCCTGAACGGACAATTCGAGCTGCCTTACGGTGTCACGACACCCGCGAGCATGTTTCCGATCCCGGTGCTGCGCTACATGAAAACGCACGGCATTACCCATGAGCAAATCGCGATGGTCGCGGTGGTGCAGCGCGAATGGGCGGCAAAGAATCCCCGCGCCACCATGAAGACGCCGATCACGGTTGCCGACGTGCTGAACTCGCGGATGATCGCCTACCCGTTCCGCATCCTGCAATGCTGCCTCGTCACCGATGGCGGTGGCGCGCTGATCCTGACCTCCGCCGACCGCGCCGGGGATTTTCCGAACAAGCCGGTCTATATTCTCGGCACTGGCGAGAGCGTGGAAACGCCGATGGTCAGCCAAATGCAGACGTTTGACAGTTCGCGCGCCTTCAAGGTGGCGGGGCCGCTCGCCTTCAAGGAAGCCGGCATCACCCACAAGGATGTCGATCACCTCATGATCTACGACGCCTTTGCGCATCTGCCGCTTTATGGACTCGGCGATCTCGGCTTCATGCCGCATGAAGAGACCGGCAAGTTCATCGCCAGCGGCCATACCCGCCCCGGCGGCAAGCTGCCGCTTAATACGAATGGCGGTGGCTTGAGCTACATGCATTCCGGCATGTACGGCATGTATGCGCTGCAGGAGAGCGTGCGCCAGATGCGCGGCATTGCGCCGGCGCAGGTGCCCGGCGCGAAGATCTCGGTCTGTCACGGCGTCGGCGGCATGTTTGCCGCGTCCGGGACGATCATCTTTACCAACGAGAGGTAACAACCTTCGTCATTCCGGGGCGCGCGACGCGCGAACCCGGAATCTCGAGATTCCGGGTCTGGTGCTGCGCACCATCCCGGAATGACGAATACAACGGGAGAAGCACCAATGGCCAAATTACTTGAAGGCAAATCCATCATCGTCACCGGCGCGGGGCGCGGCATCGGCCGTGAGATCGCGCTGCTCTGTGCCACCGAGGGCGCCAAGGTCGTGGTCAACGATCCCGGCGTCGCCGCCGACGGTTCGGGAACAAGCGCGGCGCCGGCCGAGGAAGTGGTCGAGGAGATCAAGAAGCGCGGCGGCGCGGCGGTGGCAAATTTTGAAACCGTCGCCGAAGCCATTCCCGCGAGCCGGATCGTCAAAACGGCGACCGATCATTTCGGCAAGCTCGACGGCGTCGTCAACAACGCCGGCATCCTGCGCGACATGATCTTTCACCGCATGAGCGTCGAAGCCTTCGAATCCGTCATCAAGGTGCACTTAATGGGTTCATTCTATGTCGCGCACGCCGCCGCAAGGCTGTTCCGCGAGCAAGAGAGCGGCTCCTTCGTCCACTTCACCTCGACCTCAGGCCTGGTCGGCAATTTCGGCCAGGCCAATTATGCGGCGGCCAAGCTCGGCATCGTCGGCCTGTCGAAATCGATCGCGCTGGACATGAACCGCTTCAATGTGCGCTCAAATTGCGTGTCGCCGTTCGCCTGGAGCCGCCTGATCGGGACAATCCCCACGGAAACCGAGGCGGAAAAGGCGCGCGTGGCAAAAATTCAGCAAATGGGGCCGGAAAAGATTGCGCCGATCGTGGCATTCCTGCTCAGCGACGCCGCCAAGGACGTCACCGGGCAAATCTTCGCAGTGCGGATGAACGAGATTTTCCTGATGAGCCAGTCGCGCCCATTGCGCTCGGTCCACCGCGGCGAAGGCTGGACGCCCGAGAGCATCGCCGAACACGGCATGCCGGCCTTGAAATCCTCGTTCTACAAGCTGGACCGCTCCGCCGATGTCTTCAACTGGGACGCGATCTGACCGCCGGTCGAGTTTTTATCTGGAGGCTGGGGAACCCCTGAGATGATTGCGAGTTGGCGCCGCAGTTCTGGAACCACCAGGACCTGGAGCCAACAACTTGGGAGGAAAAAAGATGAAAAACCAGCTTCAAAGCCGCGAGGATCGGCCCCAACCGGGGCGTGCATTTGAAAAACTCGATCGCAGAGGTTTGCTCAAGACCGCAGCGGTGCTAGCTGCAACAGCCGTGGGCGGGAAGGCGGCCGCGGCGACGACCGAAGCGCCGTTAGGCCAAACGGGCGCTCCAACCACATCAACCGATGCGCTGCCGTTGGGACCGCTATCCGGAAGCGTTTATCCGGACCCC
>Ga0209471_1002235_pt1 | contig 11249 bp, 9 predicted proteins | sample GraSoiAngelo_128_FD_185885 | JGI IMG/M metagenome (GOLD analysis project Ga0209471, IMG submission 185885) | Grasslands soil microbial communities from the Angelo Coastal Reserve, California, USA - 14_0927_12_20cm (SPAdes) (version 2) | ecosystem: Environmental > Terrestrial > Soil > Grasslands ... | reverse complement strand
CCTACCACCGCGCGATCCTCGACAACGCCGACTTCCGAGCGGGCAACCTGAGCACGCGATTCATCGACGATCACCCACAGCTCGTCGAACAGGCCAGAGTTTTTGCCGCCGACCAGTCGCCTTTCGACTATGGACCCGACCCACGTCATGTCGCCGCCGCGGCGGCTGCCGTCGCCACGATGGTGCGCCGATAGCTCCGCTGAGGCATCCCAAGAGCGGCCGGCCGTTCGAGATCTCCGGCACCAACGTGCGCGGCGCATCCGGGCACTTCGTGCTGCGCGACGACCTGATCCGGTTCCCGGATGGCGCCGAAGCGCTCTACACGGTGGTCGCCAATCCCGATTCCGCCTTCGTCGTTCCGTTATTCGACAACGGCGACACGATGCTGGTCCGCCAGTGGCGCCACGCCTGGGAGACGTCGTCGTGGGAGGTCCCGGCGGGGACGTTCGATGGTGATGAGGACCCGCTCGAATGCGCGCGCCGTGAGCTCGCGGAGGAGACCGGCCTGGTCGCCGCGCGGTATCGATCGCTGGGCGTGGTGCACGGCGCGGCCTTTCTGACCGGTCGCGCGCATCTCTTCCTCGCCGAAAGCCTGACCGAGACGGCGCGCAACCCGGAGACCTACGAGCAGGACATGGAGGTCCTGCGACTTCCGTTCGCCGAGGCGTTGAACGCGGCGCTCGAAGGCGAGATCGTGCACTCCGGTTCGGTCACCGCGCTCTGCCGCGCCGCCCGGGCCCTGAAACTGCTCTAGGGGGCCGAGGTCGCGCTCGGGCTCGGGCTCGAGGAAGACGGCGAGCTGGATCCGACGTCCTTGTGGTTGCCGTGCTTCTTCAGCGATGGCCCGACCACGTCGAGGTCGTACTCCGCCGCCACGTTGTGGCCGAGCACGTCACGCACCGTCGTGAGAACCACCAGCCGATACTGCGCGCCCTCCTTCAAGTCGAGGCCGCTCAAGGTGACGGCACGGTTCGCATAGGTCGCGGTGGTCTCGACCTGCTTGCCCTTCGAATCGAGCAGCACCACGCCATCGGAGACCGTTCCTGGGTCGAGGTCGCTGTCAAACGTGACCTTGATGCTGTCCCGTGCCACCTCGACGCTCACCACCTCGGCACCCTTGCCGAGCTCGCGGCGAGGGCCGCCACTCGCCTGGTCGACGCGGAACTCACGGCTGCCCGAGTCGCGCACGAGGGTCAACGTTTCCTCGTAGTTGCTCACGTCGATCTTGCCGTGCGTCAGCACGAGGCGCACGACAAACCTCACTGTGTCCGGTTGCGTCGCCACCAGTTCCTGTGTGAGGACGTAGTAGCGCGAGAAGCGCGGCTCGCCGGTGAGCAGCAGGTTCAGCCCGCCATCTCCATACGCCTTCTTGCCGGTGTCGGTGAGCAATCTGGTCGCCTCGCTCGCGTGCCCTGCCAAGCGTGCATCCATGAACGAGGTCACGGCGCGAGCTGCGTCATCGACTGGCGTCGGCTCCGGCGGCAAGGCGGGCGCCACGGCAACCCAAAGCGCGTTGCCGCGGACGAATGCGAACGACGAGCCGTTGGGGGCCCAGACCGGCGAGTGGTAGGTGCCGCTGGACACCTGGGTTCCGCCCGTGCCGTCGGACCGCACCTGATAGAGCGCCGTATCGCCGCCCACGAGGATCGCGTCCTGCGTCGACCAGCTGGCCTCGCCTGACGGGATCGTCGACTGGGTCACGCCATCCGCGTCGGAAACGATGGTTGCGTCGTTGGTCGAGTAGAGGAGGTACGCGCCTCCCGGTGACCAGGCGATGAACCCGGCGCCCGCCTGGCCCAGCTGTGTGCTCTTCGCGCTGGCGACGTTCAGGAGGAACAGGTTCTTGTCCTGACGGTAGATCACGTGCGTCGCGTCAGGAGCGATCGACAGCACCGCCGAGGTGCCGGTGGTCGGAAGGGCGGCGAGCTGTTTCGGGCCGTTCGCACCCTGGGTGTAGATCCCGTCCACGGCCGCCCACACGAGCCCGTCCTTCGACCAGCCGACGAGCGTCGGCGCCGGCGTGGCGCTGACCTCATCGCTCTTGCCCGAAGCGAAGGTCAAGACCTCGATCTTGCCGCCGCGGATGTACGCGAGGCGATCGCCCGACGGCGAGAGCGATGGCGCTGAGGCCCCGTCGGGTGCGATCACGGTGACGGCGCCGCCTTTTGCGGGCACCACGACCAGGGCGCCTTTGCCGTCCACGTAGTAGATCGACGATGAATCGGCGGACCACTGAAGGGAAGGCGACGAGGCGCCGTTCAGCCCGGTCAGCTGCTTTTCGCCGAGCGCATTGGCGGAAGGTGTCGGGCGCGCGGTCGGGCTTGGCGTAGGCGGCGCCGGTGGCTGAGTAACGAAGGTGATGGTCTGAGGCGTGGCCAGGGGTTGGCCCGCCTGTGTGCGTGCGCCGGGACCGATGGTCACCTGGTACTGGGTGTTCGGGGCGAGGTTCCCGCTCGCGGGCTGGACGGCCAGCGTGCGGCTGTTCTGATCCCACGAGTACGTCACGGTGGTCGCGGGCGTGATCTGTGTTGCGCCCTGCGTGGTCTGGTGGTCCATCGGCTGGTTGAACGACACCAGGATCGGCTGCTGGAGGGAAACGCTGCTCTTGCCATCGACGGGACTCTGGATGACGACCGTGTTGAACCCGCCGGTCGGCTGCAGCGCGGTCCACACGACGACAGAAGCGATGAGCACAAGGCCCGCGGCGGCGCCCGCCCACGCGAATCCCCGCGGCCCGAACGCCCGGCGCCACAAGGAGTAGCGCCCCTCGCTCATCGCCCAGGCTTCCTGCATGAGCTGCCGGCGAAGGCCGGTGCGGTATGCGTCGTCGAGCGGAGGCTCCGGGGTCTCAGCGGAGGTGAGCACGGCGACGATGCGCCGAAGGTCGGCGTCCTGGAGGACGTCGTCGAGCTCGGGGTCGTGGTTGGCGCTCAATCGACCGGCCTCAAGGTGGACGCGTCCTCGCGCAGCCTCGTCACGCCGCGGTGAATCAAGAGCTTCACCGCCCCGGCGGACTTGCCCATGGCGACGGCGATGTCCTCGATCTTCAGGTCTTCCTGGAACTTCAGGACCAGCGCCGTCCGCTGCTGGTGCGGAAGGCCTTCGACCAGGGCCCAGATCCGGCGCACCTCGTCGCGGTGGGCGGCCAGGTCTTCCAATGCGGGGCCGGCGACTGACAGGTCGTGAAAGTCCTCGAGCGGATGGGCGGGACGCAGGGTCCGGTAGCGGTCGGCGATCGCGTTGACCGCGATCTGGTAAAGCCAGGCAGCAAACGGCCGCCCCGTGTCCTGGTAGCGGGGCATGGCCTTCAAAGCCTTCATGAAGACTTCCGAAGTGACGTCCTCTGCCGCGGTTTGCTCCCTCACTCTTGAATAAATGAACCTGTAGATCTGCTGAAAGTGCCGGTCATAGAGCGCCCCGAATTGGCGTGGGTCCCGCTTGGCGCGCTCGACGAGCTCTCGCTCCTCGTCGCGTGACGGGTCGCTCACTGGCCGTTCAGCCTGCGCCGGTTCAAACGGGAGGCCTTTGAAGGTGGTTACGAGGCGAGCCCATGGGCAGCCATCGATTATCAAGCCAGTCGCTTAAAAGCCTGCGGCCGTCACCTATGACCACGATATCTAGGGCCCGCCTAGCCCGCCATCACTAAATCTTGGCCTCCCGGCGCACCTTATAATTCCTGCCGTCCCCTAGTGTTGACTGGGAATCGCCCTCCTTGATCGAGCGATACACGCCGCCCGCGATGCGGGCGGTCTGGTCGGACCAGCACAAATACGAGCTGTGGCTGCGAATCGAGGTGCTGGCTTGCGAGGCATGGGCCTCGCTCGGCCGGATCCCCGAGTCCGCCCTGCCGAAGATCCGCAAGGGCACGTTTGATGCAACGAAGATCGCCGAGGTCGAGTCACGCGTCGGCCACGACGTGGTCGCGTTTCTGACAGTGCTCAACGAATCCATCGGCCAGCCCGAGGCCCGCTACGTCCACGTCGGCATGACCAGTCAGGACCTCAACGACACGGCGATGGCGCTGCAGATGGTCGAGTCGGCCCGCCTCATCGTGGCCGACCTGACAGCGGCGCGCGAAGCGTCGGCGGAGCTGGCGATCCGCCATCGCAAGACTCTGATGGCGGGTCGCACCCACGGTATCGTCGCCGAGCCCACCACGTTCGGCTTCAAGGTCGCGGGTTGGGTGGCGGAGCTCGATCGCTCGATCGGTCGCCTCCGGCGCGCGGCCGACGAAGCCGCCGTCGGCCGCGTGAGCGGTGCGGTGGGAACGCACGCCACCATCGACCCGCGAGTCGAGGAGCATGTCTGCCGCGAACTTGGTCTGAAGGTCGATGAAGTTTCGACCCAGGTCGTGTCTCGCGACCGCCACGCCGGCTTCATGTCGGCGCTCGCGATCGCCGCCGGGACGCTGGAGCGGATCGCGATCGAGATCCGTCACCTCCAGCGGACCGAGGTCGGAGAGGCGTTCGAGCCGTTCGGCAAGGAGCAGAAGGGGAGCTCCGCGATGCCGCACAAGCGCAATCCCGTCCTGACCGAGCGCGTCTGCGGGCTCGCGCGTGTGGTGCGCGGCAATCTCTTGACGGCGCTGGAGAACACGTCGCTCTGGCACGAGCGTGATATCAGCCATTCCTCCGCCGAGCGGGTCGTCTTTCCCGACGCCTGCGCGGCGGTCGACTACATGGCGATCGAGATGAGCAAGGTCCTGGGCGGCCTCGAGGTGCGGCCGGAGCGCATGCTTGCCAACCTGCAGTTCGCGGGCGGCGTCGTCTTCTCGCAGCGCGTTCTGCTCGCGCTCGTCGATAGCGGCATGTCGCGGGAGGATGCTTACCTGGTCGTCCAGAAGACGGCGATGCAAGCGATGGAGAATTCCGGCGATGGTTTCAGAGCTCTGCTCGAGAAGAATGAAGACGTGACCAAGCGCATCGGCCCACGGCTCGATGAGGTCTTCGACCCGTGGGCCGGCCTCGAACACACGGACCTCGCCTACCAGCGCCTCGGATTGGGAGTCCCCGCGAATTGATTGCGGGGCCGCCAATGACCGGCATCGAGCTTCCGTTGAAGCTTTTCGCGCGCGGCAAGGTGCGCGATACGTACGAGCTCAGTCCCGACCAGCTGCTGATGGTCGCCACCGACCGCATCTCGGCCTTCGACCACATCCTCCCTAACGGCATCCCCGACCGGGGCAAGGTGCTGACCCAACTCTCCATCTTCTGGTTCTCGCAGACCGACACCTTCCAGCCCAACCACCTGATCTCGGGCATGGTCCCGGACCTGCCACCGGCGCTCAAGGGCTATCGAGAAGAGCTCGCCGGCCGTTTCATGATCGTGCGCAAGGCCAAACGCATCGATTTCGAATGCGTGGTGCGCGGCTACCTCGCGGGTAGCGCCTGGAAGGAATACCAGGAATCGCAGTCGCTGGCGGGGGAGAAGATGCCGCCCGGCCTGCGGGAAAGCGAAAGGCTCGCTTCTCCGATTTTCTCCCCGGCGACCAAGGCGGAATCCGGGCACGACGAGAACATCACCTTCGACCAAATGAAGAAGGACCTGGGCGACGAGCTCGCCACCAAGCTGCGCGACGCCAGCATGGAGCTGTACAAGTACGCGTCCGAGTTTGCCGGCAAGCGAGGGCTGATCCTCGCCGACACGAAGTTCGAGTTCGGCACCGTCGGCGACGAGGTGATCCTCATCGACGAGGTGCTGACGCCCGACAGCTCGCGCTACTGGGAAGCGATGACGTACCGGGCGGGCGCCTCGCCGGAGTCTTACGACAAGCAGTTCGTGCGCGATTGGTTGACGCGCTCCGGCTGGGACAAGGAATCGGACCCGCCACGACTGCCCGAAGACGTGGTGATGCAGACGCGCCTGAGGTACCTGGCGGCGTACCAGCGCCTGGTCGGCAAGCAGCTGTTCCCGCCCAAGCCGAGGAACGAAACATGATTGCTCGCGTCATAGTCACTCCCAAGCCGGTCGTCAACGACCCCCAGGGGATCACGGTCAAGCAAGGACTTGCATCGCTCGGTTTTCGGGAGGTCGTCGACGTGCGAGTCGGCAAGTACATCGAGGTGAGCCTCGAAGGGTCGAGCGAGCACGAGGCGCGCCAGCGGGTCGAGGCGATGTGCCGCCAGCTGCTGGCCAACCACGTGATCGAAGACTTCCGATTCGACATCGAGCCGGAGCACAAGCGCCGTTGAAGTTCGGCGTGGTGGTGTTCCCCGGGACTTGGTCCGACCGCGACTGCGGGTGGGTCATCGACCAGGTGGTCGGCGCGGAGCTGACCTACCTCTGGCACAAGGACGCCGACCTGAAAGGCTGCGACTGCGTGATCCTGCCCGGCGGCTTCGCCTACGGCGACTATCTGCGGACCGGTGCGATCGCCAGGTTCGCGCCGGTGATGGAGCAGATCGGCGAGTTCGCCGACCGGGGAGGCCTGGTCTGGGGCATCTGCAACGGGTTCCAGGTTTTGTGCGAGGCGGGACTCCTGCCGGGTGCCCTGATCCGCAACGCATCGCTCGAGTTTCGTTGCGAGTGGGCGAACCTGGTGGTCGAACGGACCGACCTTCCCTTCACGTCGAGGTGCGAGGAACGCGAGGTGCTGCGGGTGCCCATCGCGCACGGCGAAGGCAGCTACTTCGCCGATCCTGCGACACTCTCCCGCCTGGAGCAGAGGGGCCAGGTGGTGTTTCGATACTGCGATCCGGCCGGCAGAGTGGTGCCGGCCGCGAACCCGAACGGCTCGCTGCACAACATCGCCGGCATCGTCAGCGCTCGCGGCAACGTGCTCGGCATGATGCCGCACCCCGAGCGCTGCTCGGAAGCCGAGCTCGGCGGTACCGACGGCCTGAAACTGTTTCGTTCCGTGGCGGAGAACGCGCTGAAGGTCCTGGTGTCTTGAGTATCAAATCTGTGGATGAGCGAAGGCTTCGAGAAGTCGCGCTCACCCCGGATGAGTACAAAGCCATCGTCGAGCAGCTGAAAAGAGCCCCGAACGAGGTCGAGCTCGGCATGCTCGGCGTGCTCTGGTCGGAGCACTGCTCGTATAAGAGCTCGAAGGCGCTCCTGCGCCGCCTGCCCTCGACAGGGCCCGCCGTGATCCAGGGTCCGGGCGAGAACGCCGGCGCGGTGAGCATCGGGGAGGGCTGGGCCGCGGTCTTCAAGATCGAGTCGCACAACCATCCTTCCGCGATCGAGCCGTACCAGGGCGCTGCCACCGGCGTCGGCGGGATCATCCGTGACGTTATCGCCATGGGCGCGCGTCCCATCGCCCTCCTCGACTCGCTGCGGTTCGGGCCTCTGCCGGAGTCGAGCCGCCACTTCGAGGGCGTGGTCGCGGGCATCGGCGCCTACGGCAACTGCATCGGCATCCCGACGGTCGGCGGCGAGATCTACTTCGAGGACTGCTACGCGAACAACCCGCTCGTCAACGCGATGTGCGTGGGGCTCGTTCGCACCGACCAGCTCATGCGCGCGCGCGCCGAAGGCACGGGCAACAGGCTGAGAAAAGCTCGGAGCGCCGACCGGCGGTCCAGGTCGGCAACCCGTTCCTCGAGAAGTGCCTGCTGGAAGCGTGTATGGACCTCTCACACACCGACGCGGTGGTCGCGATCCAGGACCTCGGCGCCGCGGGCTTGACTTCCGCGGTGGCCGAATGCGCAGGCCGGGTGCCCGACGCCGGTGCGCGCATCGACGTCTCCCTCGTGCCAAGGCGCGAGCGCGAGATGACGCCTTACGACGTGATGCTTTCCGAATCCCAGGAGCGGATGCTGGTCGTCGTTCAGCGGGGGCGCGAGCGCGAGGTGGAGACCATCTTCCACGCGTGGGACCTGGCTTCCGCCATCATCGGCGAGGTCACGGACGACGGCCAGCTGACAGTGGTCGACGGACGGGACCAAGTCGCTCGCCTGCCGGTCACGCTGCTGACGGACGGCGCTCCGATGCGACGCCTCGTCGGGATTGCACCCGACCCGCCGCTGGGTCTCGATGTCGACGCGCTTCCCCCGCTGGCGGACGCGGGTGCGACGCTGCTTCGACTGCTGGCAAGCCCCAACCTTTCCAGTCGACGGGGCGTGTTCCGCCGCTACGACCACATGGTCGGCGACGCGACCGTGGTTCCGCCCGGCGGCGACGCCGCTGTGCTGCGCATCAAGGGCACACGACTCGGACTCGCCATGACCACCGACTGCAATGCGCGCTACTGCCACCTCGACCCGCACCTCGGCGCCCAGCTCGCGGTGGCCGAGGCGGCGCGCAACATCATCGCCACCGGCGCCAGGCCGCTGGCCGTCACCGACTGCCTGAACCTCGCCAACCCTGACCGCCCCGAGGTGTACTGGGAGCTCGAGGAGACGGTCGCCGGCCTGGCGTACGCGTGCCGCGCCCTGGACCTGCCGATCGTCAGCGGCAACGTGAGCCTGTACAACGACTCCAACGGCGAGTCCGCCATCTATCCGACCCCTGTCGTGGGGATGGTCGGCGTGATCGAAGACTACGGCCGCCGGCTTGGCGCGGGTTTGCGCTCGGAAGGCGACTTCGTGCTCCTGATCGGCTCGAGCCACAACGATATGGGCGGCAGCGAGTACCTGAAGGTCGAGCACGGTTACGTCGCGGGCCGGCCGCCGGCTCTCGACCTGACCCGCGAGCAGGCGGTCAACAGGCTCGTGCTCGCCGCCGCGGAGAACGGATTTCTCCACTCGGCGCACGACTGCGCCGAGGGCGGGATGCTCGTCGCGCTCGCGGAGTGCTGCCTGCTGGGCGGCGTAGGAGTGCGCTGTCCCGCGATCCGGCCCGAGCCCCCGCTACGCCTCGACGCGGCGTTCTTCGGCGAGTCGCCCAGCCGCTACATCGTGAGCGTGCCGTCGCGTGCGATGCCCGAGCTGCAGTCGCTGGCGCGCCGCCATCACGTCGAGCTTTCCCTGCTCGGTCTTGCCGGCGGCGATATCCTCGAGTTCGAGGGCCAGCTGAGGCTAACGCTCGCGGAGCTGCGCGAGGCATGGGAGGTGATGGTCTCCTAAGCATGTGTGGAGTGTTCGGAATCTGCGCCAAGCACGGGGTCGACGTCGCGAACCTGACCTACTTCGGTCTCTTTGCGCTCCAGCACCGCGGCCAGGAATCGGCGGGCATCGCGGTGTCGGACGGGTCGTCGGTGCGCGTGCATCGCGACATGGGCCTGGTGGCGCAGGTCTTTTCGCCGGCGCAGATCAAAGACCTCGGCGAGGGATCGATCCTGGCGCTCGGCCACACGCGGTATTCGACCACCGGCTCAAGCCGTGCCGAAAATGCGCACCCGCTGCCGTTTCAACATCCGACGCTTGGACCCGGCGCCATCGCGCACAACGGCAACCTGCTCAACGCGGACGCCCTGCGCGCCCAGCTCCAGGAGCAGGGCGTCACCTTCGAAAGCGGACTCGACACCGAGGTGATGGCGCGCCTGATCGAGAACACCCACGGACGCTCGTGGGAGGAGGTCATCCGGCGCACGTTCGCACGGGTCGTCGGGGCTTACTCGTGCGGCATCATCACGCCGAACCAGCTCATCGCGTTGCGCGATCCGTTTGGCTTCCGGCCGCTGTGCATCGGCTACATCCCGCTGCCGGGACAGCCGGCACACGTCATTGCGTCGGAGACGTGCGCGCTCGACACTGTGCGCGCGACGTTCGTGCGCGAGGTCCAGCCGGGCGAGATGGTCGTCATGGACGAGCACGGGGTGCACAGCGTGAGCTTCCAGGCTTCGAACAAGCACGCGATGTGCGTGTTCGAGTTCATCTACTTCGCGCGCCCTGACTCGATTCTCAAGAACTGCGAGCTCGAGGATGCCCGCATCCGGATGGGCCATGAGCTTGCCCAGGAGGCGCCGGTCGAGGCGGACATGGTGATCGCGTTCCCGGACTCGGGCACGCCTGCGGCGATCGGTTACGCCGAGGCGGCCGGGATCCCGTTCCGCGAGGCGCTGATGAAGAGCCGCTACATCAACCGCACGTTCATCCAGCCCGACCAGTCGCTGCGCGAAGCCGGCGTGATGCTGAAGCTGAACGCGTTGCCGCGGTCGATCAGGGGCAAGCGGCTGATCGCGGTCGACGATTCGATCGTGCGCGGAACGACCTCGCGCCGGATCATCGAGCGCTTGCGTTCGGCGGGTGCGAGCGAGATCCACATGCGTATCTCCAGCCCCCCGATGCGATACCCGTGCTTCATGGGCGTCGACATCGGCTCGACCAAGGAATTGATCGCGTCGGGACGTTCGGTCGAGGAGGTGCGCCAGCAGATCGGCGCCGACTCGTTGCACTACCTATCCATCCCCGGCCTCATGCGCGCGATCGGGCGTGGCACGTCACAGGAGTTCTGCCGCGCCTGCTTCGACGGTTCGTACCCGGTGCCGGTGCCACAGCAGCTCGAGATGGACAAGATGCAATTCGAGAACCCGGCGCCGCAACTCGCCAAGCTTTAGAAGGTCATGAGCAGCGAGGGGCTCTCCTATGCGGCGGCGGGCGTCGACATCGAGGCCTATGAGCGGGCGCTGGAGCGTGTCAAACCCCTGATTGCGGCGACGCACGGCAAAGAGGTGGTCGAAGGGGTGGGGCCGTTCGCCGGCCTTTACGCCTTGCCGGGCGGTGGGCACCTCGCCGCGAGTGCGGATGGCGTGGGCACCAAGATCAAGGTCGCGATCGCCGCGTCTTCGCATCGCGGGATCGGCGTCGACATCGTCAACCACTGTGTCAACGACATCGCGACGGCGCGCGCGCGCCCGCTCTTCTTCCTGGACTACTTCGCCACAGGCAGGCTCGACCCCGACGTCTTCACGCAGCTGGTCGAAGGCATGACCGCCGCGTGCCGCGCCGCCGGGTGCGCACTGCTCGGGGGCGAAACCGCCGAGATGCCGGGCGTCTACGCGTTGGGCGATTACGACCTGGCAGGGTTCATCGTCGGCCTTGTCGAGCCGAGTGCCCAACGCGACGGGGTCGAGCCTGGCGACGTGCTCATCGGACTACCATCCAGCGGCCTCCACACCAACGGCTACTCTCTCGTGCGCAAGGTGTTCGAGGACGTGCCACTGGGCCACGTTTTCTCGGAGCTTGGCAGACCGCTCGGTGAGGTGGTCCTCGAGCCGCACCGATCCTATCTCGACGATCTAGGGCGCATCCGGTGGAAAGGCGCCGCTCATATCACCGGCGGCGGCGTGTTGGGCAACCTGCCCCGCTGCCTCCCCGATGGCTTGGCCGCACATCTCGAACGGAAGGCGTGGCGCGTGCCGCCGA
>Ga0209471_1002233_pt1 | contig 11250 bp, 10 predicted proteins | sample GraSoiAngelo_128_FD_185885 | JGI IMG/M metagenome (GOLD analysis project Ga0209471, IMG submission 185885) | Grasslands soil microbial communities from the Angelo Coastal Reserve, California, USA - 14_0927_12_20cm (SPAdes) (version 2) | ecosystem: Environmental > Terrestrial > Soil > Grasslands ... | reverse complement strand
GGCTCGTTGCCGGCGTGAGCCATCGGCGCACCGGCCTGGCCGCCGCCTACTTTTGGGTGGCCCGGCGGCAATTCCGCAGGCTGCGGATGGCCTGCCGGGAGCTGCGGCTTGAAGACCTCGTCGGCCTTCGGCAGCGTCTCTTTCACCAGCGCCGCGCGAGGATGGTCGGGCGCGACCTGCAAGAGCCGCTGCCAGTGCTTCTTGCCCTCGGCGAGCTTTGCCTTGTCGCCCTGGCTTTGCTCGAGCAGGATGGCCCCGACGAAAAAAAGCGACTCGGGATAGTCGGGCGAGCGCTCGAGAACCTTTCTGTGCTCCGCCAGCGCGCCGTCGGAGTTGCCGATGAGGTAGAGCGCATTACCGCGGCGCGCCCGCGCGGCGAGCGCCATCTCCAGCGCGGAATCGAGGCAGCGGCGCGCTTTGGGGGGATCCATCTTCGCCGCCGCCACCGCGATCTGCGCCAGGCCATATTCGGCGCCGGCGCGGCGGCATTCGGCGGGAAGCTCGGCGGCGGGCCGCACGCCCTGCTTCTTCAGCGCCGCGGCCTGCGCCTCGGCGGGACCGGCGAGCTCGAGAGCCTGGCGGAAGGAATCGACTACCTCGAGATAGCGCCCGTTCTCGTAATAGAGGTTGCCCAGCGCGTTCAGCACCTCGAAGGTCTTCGGCTTGTCCTTGAGCTGGTCCTTGAGACGATCCACTTCGGCGAGCAGCGCCTTGGAGTCGCCGGGATCGATCGCGCCGGCGTCGACAGCAGCCGGGGCCGAGGGCCTGCAGGCGGCGAGCGCAACGGCCAGACAGACGAGTCGCCTCACTTCGGCTCCTCCTCCGGCTCCGGCAGCGGCCTGCGGATGAGACGATAGGGCCGCACCGACGCGCGCTCCGCCGCCGGCAGCCGGGCGAGCAGCTCCGCGGCGGTCGACTCGAGCAGAGGATGCACCGCCTGCGGCGCGATCTCCGCCAGCGGTACGAGCACGAAGGCGCGCTGGTGCATGCGCGGATGCGGGACCTGGGGCGTGCCCTCGAGCACGCGGTCGCCATAGAGGAGCAGATCGAGATCGACCTGTCGCGCGCCCCACCGCTCGCGGCGCACGCGCCCGAGCGCATCCTCGATGAAGTGCAGCCGCTGCAGCATGACCCGCGGCGTGAGCAGCGAACCGACCTGAGCCGCGGCGTTGAGATAGCGCGGCTGCGGCGGCCCGACCGGCTCCGTCTGGTAGGCGAGCGAGACGCGGCGCAGCGACAACCCCGGCTCGCGAGCGATCCAGTCGACCGCGGCCCCGAGATTCGCGAGCCGATCGCCCAGATTCGAACCGAGCGCGACGAACGCCTCGATCACGTCACCGCCCCGCTGAGGAACCGCTCCAGCATGCGGTAGCCGCGGCGCAGGGCCTCTTCGCTGCAGCTCTCGTTCTTCTGGTGCGCCTGCACCTGCTCTCCGGGGCCGAAGTTGGCGGCGGGGATCCCCAGCGCGCCGAGCTGGGCCACATCGGTCCAGGCCTGCTTGGCTTCGACCGGCGCCGCAGTGATGGCGCGCAGCTCCTGCAAGAGGGCATTGTCGAGAATGACCGGGCCGGCGGGCGCGCGGTCGGTGACTTTGCAATCGGCGCCGAAACGGCGCGCCAGCGCCTCGACGTCCTTGGCCGCGTCGTCGACGGTGCGGCCGGGAGCGAAGCGGAAGTTGAGGTTCATCTCGCAGCGAGCGGGGACGACGTTGCGGCCGGTGAAGCCCTCGATGCGGGTGATGCTCATGACCTCGCGGTAGCCCAGCTCGCCCACCTGCACGTCGCGCGGTGTGAGCGACTGCAGATAAAGCAAGAGCGCGCCCGCCTTGTGGATGGCGTTGTCGCCCTGCCAGGGCCGCGCCGAGTGCGCGCTGCGGCCGAGGAAGGTGAGGGTGGCGTGGATCGAACCGCAGCAGCCGACCTGCAGCGCGAGGTCGGTGGGCTCGAGACAGAGCGCGAGCGAGGCCTTGTGCAGATCCGGGCGCGCCTCCAACAGTGGGCCGAGGCCGTTCTGCTCGAAGGGCCCCTCCTCGCGGTCGTAGAAGACTTCGACCAATTCCAGCGGCAGCGCCTTGTGATCGAGGCTCTTCCACAGCTCGATCATCACCGCCAGGGCGCCCTTCATGTCGGAAGCGCCGCGGCCGAAGATGCGGCCTTCTTCGCGCCGCGGGGGGAAGTCGCCGGGCTGCAGCGGCACGGTGTCGAGATGCCCGGCGAGGATCACCGCCGGCTTCTTGCCGGTGACGCTGCCGAGAACGACGGCGTTGCCGATGCGCTCGCCGCCGGTCTCTTCGGAGACGTAGCGGGCGATCTCCGCCTCCTCCCCGACGGGACTGCGGATGGCGCAGAGCGCGAGCGCCCGCTCGGCCAGGTCCATCAGACGGAGACCCCGAAGTCGCGCAGCGCGGCGTTGAGCGAGGTCTTGCGGTCGGTGCTCTCCTTGCGCGTGCCGATGATCAGCGCGCAGGGCGTGAGGTATTCGCCGGCGGGAAATCTGCGCGGCCGCATGCCGGGGATGACCACGCTGCGCGCCGGCACGCGCCCCTTGTGGATTTTTTCTTCCTTGCCGGTGACGTCGTAGATGGGAGTCGAGCCGGTGAGGACGGTGCCGGCGCCGACCACGGCTTCCTCCTCGACGATGACGCCCTCGACCACGATGCAGCGGCTGCCGATGAACGCGCCGTCCTCGACGATGACGGGCCGCGCGCCAGGCGGTTCGAGCACGCCGCCCAGTCCGACGCCGCCCGAGAGGTGCACGCCGCGGCCGACCTGCGCGCAGGAGCCGACGGTGGCCCAGGTATCCACCATCGAGCCGCTGCCGACGCGCGCTCCGATGTTGACGTAGCCGGGCATCACCACCGCGCCCTTCTCGACGTGCGCGCCGTAGCGGACCACGCCGGGCGGGACGACGCGGAACTCGCCGAGGTCCTGCTTGGGGGGAATCTTGTCGAAGAACTGCAGGTCGCCGGCGCGGTACGTCTCGAGCGGCGCGAGGGTGAAGTAGAGGTTGATGGCGTTCTGGATGAAGCCGTGCACCTTCCACTGCCCGGGCGCCTCGCGCTCCGCCACCCGCAGCGTGCCGCGGTCGAGCCGGTAGACGATCTCGCGCACCGCCCGGCCGTGGCGGCCCTGGAGGAGCGCCCGGTCGGCGAGGGCCTCCTCGATCTCCGCTTTCAGCTCTCGTTCGTCGGCGGAGGGAAGCCTCAATTCTTCGGCGGCAGGGTTCTGCATCTGCGGCGCGCAAGCTAGCACGGATGTATCTGCGCCTGTCGGTCGCTAGGCCGGCCAGGCCGCCACCGCCGCCTCGCAATCTGGCAGCGTCGGGACCATCGCCAGCCGGATGAAGCCGGCTCCTTCGGCGCCGAAAGCGGTGCCCGGCACGACCAGGATGTTCCGCTCCGCGAGACGGGCCGCGTAGGATTCGCTGGTCTCGCCCTGCGGAACGCGCACCCAGAGGTAGAAGGCGCCTTCGCCGCCGACCGACAGGCCGATCTTGCGCAGGTGCGAGAGCAGGACGGCGCGCTTGGCGGCAAAGATCTTGCGCCGCTCCTCGACGTGCGCGTCGTCGCTCCAGGCAGCGACGGCCGCCGCCTGCACGAAGCTCTGGGAGGCCACGCCGAAGTTTGCGCGGGCTTCGCGCAAGGCGCGGAGGATGCGCGGGTCGCCGGCGATGAATCCGCTCCGATACCCCGTCATCCCGCTCCGCTTGCTCAGGGAATGCACCGCGACGAGGTTCTCGCGCCCGACCTGCAGCGCTCCATGCGGCGGCGCGCCGACGTAGAGATCGACATACGGCTCGTCGCAGACGACGAGAAAGCCGTGCTCGCGCGCGAGGCCGAGCAGCTTTTCGTGATGAGGGCGGGGCGCGCCCGCCCCGGTGGGATTGTGGGGATAGCAATCGAAGACCATCGAAGTGCGCTTCCACTCCGCGGCGGAAACGGCGTCGAGGTCCGGCAAGAAATTGCGCTCTGCGCGCAGCGGCAGCGTGCGCGGCGTTCCGCCGGCAAAGAGAATCGCCCGCTCATAAACCGGATAGGCAGGATCGGGATACCAGCACAACGGGCGCTCGGGATGCAGAGCGATCAAGGGCAGATGAAAGAGCGCTTCCTTTGCTCCCGCGCAAGGGAGGATTTCCCTCTCGGGATCGAGGTCGAGGGCAAATCGGCGCCGCAGATATCCGGAGATGGCCTTGCGCAGCGCGGAGGTGCCGGCGATGGAGGGATATTGCGAGACTTCCGGTACGGCATTGCGCAATGCTTCGCGAATGAACGCCGGCGTCGGTTCGCGCGGATCTCCAATGCCGAAATCATGGACAGGCCTGCCGCTCGCGAGCGCCGCCTCGCGCTGCGCATTTGCCTTTTCTTGCAGGTATGCCGGAAGGCGCAGGAGCAGCGGATTGAGCGGCGGGATCACTCTGCGCGGACCTCGTTGCGCAGTACGCCCGCGCCCTCGACTTCGATCTCCACCGAATCGCCGGCCTTGATCGGCCCGACCCCGGCAGGCGTGCCGGTGGTGACGACGTCGCCCGGTTCCAGCGTCATTCCCGCGCAGATGAACGCCAGCAGCCGCGGCACGGGAAACACCTGGTCCTTGGTATTGCCGTCCTGCCTGATCTGGCCATTGACCCGGCATTGGACGCGCAGGTGCGACCAGTCGAGCCCGACCGAGACCCACGGGCCCACCGGACAGAAGGTGTCGAATCCTTTCGCCCGCGTCCACTGCCCTTCGGCGCGCTGGATATCGCGGGCTGTGACGTCGTTGAGGCAAGTCACGCCCGCCACGGCCTTGGCGCATTCGGCCTCCGATGCGCGCCGCAGCCGCTTGCCGATGATCACCGCCATCTCCGCCTCGTGGTGCACTTCTTTCGAGACGGAAGACGGCGGCAGCACGATGGCCTGGCCGTGCCCGATCAGGCCGGTGGTCGGCTTCATCGAGAGCAGCGGCTCCTTGGGCACGTCGCTCGCCAGCTCCTTGGCGTGGTCGACGTAGTTCTTTCCCACCAGCACGATCTTGCGCCCCATGCCCCAGGGCATGAGCTGCACCTGGGAAAGCTTGCGCTTCCCGCCCACGCGCCGGCCGCCTTTGAGCATGGGATCGAGGCCGGAGATCTCCTCGATCTCGTCGCCCACGATCACCCCTTCGAGGATCTCTCCGTCCTTGCCCAGGTAATGAGCGATCTGCATCATCGTCGCAACCCCAGCACGTCCTGCATGTCGTAGAGGCCTGGCTTCTGTCCCACCAACCACCGCGCCGCGCGGACGGCGCCGCGCGCGAAATTCTCCCGGCTGGAGGCGCGATGGATGAGCTCGAGCCGCTCGCCGTCGGCGAGAAACCAGACGGTGTGCTCGCCCACCACGTCACCGCCGCGCAACGACTGCACGCCGATGGTACCCGGCTGGCGAGCGCCGATGTCGCCCTGCCGCGAGTAGACGGAGGCGCTCTGCGCGTCGAGGCCGAGCGCATCGGCGGCCACTTCCGCGAGCCGCAGCGCCGTGCCGCTGGGTGCATCGGGCTTGGCGCGGTGGTGCATCTCGGCGATCTCGACTTCGTAGTCGGGGCCGAGCGCGCGCGCGGCGTCGGCGACGAGACGGAAGAGGACGTTGACCCCCACGCTCATGTTCGGCGCGACCAGGAGCGGAATGCGCGCGGCGTGGCCGGCCAGCTCCGCTTTCGCTTGCGCCGAGAATCCGGTGGTGCCCACCACCAGCGCGACCCCGCGCTCGGCGCAGACCGAGGCGTTGTGCAGCGAAGCCGCGGGCACGGTGAAGTCGATGACGACGTCGGCCTTCTTCTGCAGCGCTCCCTGGATCGATCCGGAGATGGTCACTTCCAGCGGTCCGGATCCGGAGAGAAGACCCGCGTCGCGGCCGACCTGCGGGCTCTCCGGCCTCTCGAAGGCGCCCACCACGGCGAAGTCCTCCTCGGCGCGCAGCGCGCCGAGGATGCGCGAGCCCATCTTTCCGGCCACGCCGGCGATGACGGCGCGGATCTGCTTCACAGCAGCCCTCCGTAGTCGCGCATCGCCGCGTCGACCTTGGCGGCGGCCGCTTCCGAGATGGGCACCAGCGGCAGGCGCAGCTCGTGCGCGATCTTGCCCATGCGAAAGAGCGCGTGCTTGACCGGCAGGGGATTGGTCTCGAGGAAGAGCGCCTTGACCAGCGGAGCGAACTTGATCTGCGCGGCGCGGGCGCGGCCGAGGTCACCGGCGAAGAAGGCGTCGCAGAGCGCGGCCAGATCGGCAGGCGCGACGTTGGCGACGACGCTGATGACGCCCTGGCCTCCCGTGGCCAGCGTCGAGAGAGTGAACATGTCGTCGCCCGCGAGGATGGAGAAGCTGTCGGGCACGCCGAGCGCGCGGATCTCGGCGACGCGGACGGCGTTGCCGCTCGCCTCCTTCACGGCGACGATCCCCGGCAGGCGAGCGCAGCGCGCGATCGTGTCGGGCAGCATGTCGAGGGAGGTGCGGCTCGGGACGTTGTACATCACGACCGGCAGCCCGCCCTGCTTCGCCACGGCTTCGAAGTGGCGGAAGAGGCCTTCGGGCGTGGGCTTGTTGTAGTAAGGCGTGACGACCAGCGCGGCGTCGGCGCCCGCTTCCTTGGCGCGGCGGACGTTCTCGATCGTCGCGCGCGTCGAGTTCGTACCGCAGCCGGCGATGACCGGGACGCGGCCGCGCGCTTCCTCGACGCAGATGCGCGCGACGCGAACGGCTTCTTCGGCGGTGAGGGTCGCTCCCTCGCCGGTAGTGCCGCCGGGGACCAGCCCGTCGGTGCCCGAAGCGAGCTGCCACTGGACCAGCGCGCGCAGGGCGGGCTCATCCAGCGCGCCGTTCCGGAAGGGGGTGACCAGGGCCACCATCGAGCCGCGCAAGTCAGACATGTTCGTCTCCTGCAGCGGGCGAGATCCTCTTGTTCAAGGGGCTCCCGTGCCCCGCCCGTGGACAGTATAGCGCGCGGGTCTGAGACTCAGACGGATTCGCCTCGAACCAGGTCGGCGTAGGACTCTCGCGCCCGCACCACGCGCCACGAGCGCCCGTCGACCAGCACTTCGACCGGCCGGGGCCGGGCGTTGTACTGCGAGGCCATCGCCATTCCATAAGCGCCCGCGGTCCGCAGCACCACCAGGTCGCCCGCCTGCAATGGCGGAAGGCGCCGCCGCTTCGCCAGCACATCGGCGCTCTCGCAGACCGGCCCGACCACGTCGACCACCTCCGCGCCGCGGCGCGGCCGGCCCACCGGCTCGAGCTCGTGGTGCGCCTGATACAGCGCCGGCCGCAGCAGATCGTTCATGCCCGCATCGACGACCACGAACTTGCGCGCGGCGTGGCCCTGCTTGCGCAAGAGCACGCGGGAGAGGAGCACGCCGGCATTCGCCACCAGGAGCCGGCCCGGCTCGAAGATCACCGTCGCCTCCAGGCCGGACAGGGCGCGGGCGAGCGCCTCGCCATACCGCTGCGGCGAGGCCGGTTGCCGGCCCCTCTCGCGGTAAGGCACGCCCAGGCCGCCGCCCATGTCGAGGCGGCGCAAGTCATGGCCATCGGCGCGAAGCTGGAGAAACAGCGCGCGCATCTTCTTCGCCGCCTCGACGAAGGGCCCCAGCTCGTCGATCTGCGAGCCGATGTGACAGGCGAGGCCCACCACTTTCAGCCCGGGCAGCGACGCCGCCAGCCGGTAGGCCTTGCGCACCCGTCCCGCCGGCACGCCGAACTTCGAGCTCGCCAGGGCCGTGGCGACGTACGGATGCGTCCGCGCGTCCACCTCGGGATTGACTCGCAGCGCGACGGGCGCCACCTTGCGCGCGCGCGAGGCGACGCGGGAGAGCTGCTCCAGCTCCTCTTCGCTCTCGCAGTTGAACTGATGGATCCGCGCCTGCAGCGCGGCTTCCATCTCCTCCTCGCGCTTGCCCACGCCCGAGAAGACGATCTTGTCCGCCTCGCCGCCCGCCTTGAGCGCGCGGTAGAGCTCGCCGCCGGAGACGATGTCGAATCCAAATCCCTCCTCGGCGAGCAGCGAGAGCAGCGCCAGGTTCGGCGCCGACTTCACCGCGAAGCAGGCGAGAACATCGAGGCCGCGCAGCGCCGCCTTGAACACCCGCGCATGGCGGCGCAGCGTCGCGGTCGAGTAGACGTATGCCGGCGTGCCCACTTCCGCGGCCAGCTCGGCGAGCGGGACGTCCTCGCAGCACAGCTCGCCCCGCTTGCGCTGGAAGTGATTCACCGCGCGCCCCCGTCGGCGACGCCGGCGTCGGGAGCCGCACGCGCGGGCGGCCGAGGCGGACCCTTGATTCCGCAGACCACCAGCGTCGAGGTGGCGAGCGCGATCAGAGCCCGCACCGCGCGTTTCATCTCAGAACGGAATCGCCATGATCAGCCTGATGGCGTGCGCCAGGGACGCCCCCTGCCCGGTGGCGGTGTTGTTCAAGCCGCTCAGGGGCAAGAGCGCGCCGTACGCGAGTCCGGCGTGGAACCGGTCGGAGGTGTCGTAGGTGATCCCGACGTTCAGCTCGATGCCGAGCGGCCTCGCCGCCGCCGAAGGGGTGTTCTCCGCATACCAGGCCTGCGAGTAGATGATCGCCGCCAGGATCTCGAAGCCGGTGTCGTCGCCGCCGCCCGTCTTGCGCCCGGTGGGCCGGTAGCGGATCGACGGCTTCAGATACCAGCCCGACGTCACCGAGGTCACCAGGTTGCGCCAGAGGATCATGTCGACGTTGAAGGCGCGGTTGAAGACGAAGTTGTTCATCCGCCCGTGGGTGGCGTCGAGGTTCGAGTAGTCGAGATGGGTGCCGTCGATGTCGCCCGGCCCGGCGGCGCGCAACGGCGTTCCGCCGCTGAGGGTCGGCTGGACTGCGCCGGAACCTGACCGCCAGGGCCGCGCGCCGAAGCCGTAGGCGCCTTTGTCGCCGGAGGCCCCGCCGAACTCGAGCCCGACCAGCAAGGCGTCGGCAGCGAGGAGCGCGATGTCCGTCTGCAGCGCGCCGCCGAACTGGAGAAAATTGATCGGCTGCATCAGCTGCGCCGCGAGCTGCGGGTCCACCGTCGCGGGATCGAAATCGAGCGGCTGGTGGGTGTTGACGCTCCCGTAGGTCATCGCCACTTCCGCGTCGAAGCGCCACTTCTTGCGCTTGAGCGCGAGGAAGAAGTCGGGCTGGTAGAGCTTTGCCCCGCGCCGCACCACGTTCGAGCGCAGATTGCCGTTCGCCGGCGGCGTGGTCACGGGCGTGTCCCAGACCTGGGTGCGGTAGTCGCCGAGGATGCCGTAGTTGATCACCCACCGGCCGGCGTCGAGCTTGCGCTTGATCTCCTCGGCGTTGTCGAGCCGGGTGATCTCCAGGCCGAGCCGGTAGCCGTCGTCGAGCGTGTCGATGTCGACGCTGCGGCCCAATTCCCCGTGCTCGCCGGTGGTGACCGCGCCCTTGTCGAGGAGATCGAACATGAGCGCGAAGCGGTGCCCTTTGATCTCGCGCGGGGCGAAGGCGATGCGGTCGTAGGTGTCGCCGTAGTCGCAGTCGAGGCAGTTGCCGTCGTTGTGGAGGATGCCCAGGCCCCAGTGGTAGCCCATCCGGCCGAAGACCAGCTCACCCAGCTGGGTGTTGACGCGGCCCCAGAGGCGCTTGACCTTGACCGTGCCGGCGCCGCGCGTGTTGGCGAAGGAGGCGAGCGGCGTGTTCGGATCGATGTAGACGTCGGAGACCGGGTCGGTTCCGAGCAGGATGTTGTCGAGCACGTCCAGCTGCCCGTAGATGGCCAGGTCCTCGCTCACCTCGAGGGTGGGCTCGAAGCGGAAGCGGAAGTTGGCGTCCGACTGGCTGTTGTTGCCGCCCGAGCCGATGAAGGGCTGGAGAAAGAGCGTGTGGCCCGTGGGGTCGGTTCCGCGCCCCAGGTTCATGTTGTTGAAGAACTCGCTGCGCAGGCGCAGGTACCCGTGCGGCTGGAAGAGATTGACCCGCTGCTTGAGCTGCTCGACGGCCTCGCTGTCCTGCACGCGGGCCTGGCTGTCCTGCTCCACCCAGGCCGTCTCCTGCTTGACCTCGTCCTTGGTCTTCTGCAACTCGCGGCGGACTTCCTCCATCACCTGGCGGCGGAACTCCTCCTGATCGAAAACGGGCGGCGGCTTCGCCACGTCGGGAGACGCGGCCGCCCCAGCAGTCTGGCTCGCCCCGGCAGGCGTGCCCCCTTCGCCGGTCTTCGCCGACGCCGTCGGCTGCGCGGCGTCCGCGGGTGGATTCTTCGGCGCCTTCTTCGTCGCCTTCGGCTTGCTCTTCGCAGGCGCGATCTCGGCCGGAGCGGAAGAAGCGACGAGGCAGACGGCGGCGGCGAGTGCGAGCGGACGGACCATGGAAGGAGGGCGCGCGAGTAGCACGCGCCTTCCGGCGGGTCAAGGCGCTGGTGTCTCGCCGAAACTTGCAAAGGCGCCGCGCGGCAGTGCAATTGAGGCATGAACATCGTCTTCGTCTTGCTCTTCGTCGCCGCCGCAATCGCCGGCGCAGTTCGCGGCGACCTCAAGTCCGTCGGCGAAGGAGCTTTCAGGGGCGCCTCGGACGCGGTCGCGCTCGCCCTCGGCCTCATCGGGGTGATGGCTCTCTGGCTCGGCCTGCTCAAGATCGCCGAGCGCGCCGGGCTGGTGGAGAAGCTGGCCAAGGCGGCGCGGCCCATCTTCCGGCCGCTCTTTCCCGACGTGCCCGACGGCCATCCGGCCATCAGCGCCATGCTCCTCAACATCGCCGCCAACGTCCTCGGCCTGGGAAATGCCGCGACGCCCTTCGGCATCAAGGCGATGGAAGAGCTCGAGACCTTGAACCCGCATCCGGGCACCGCCACGAACGCCCAGGCTCTCTTCGTCGCCATCAACACCGCCAGCCTGCAGCTCGTCCCCACCACCGTCATCGCGCTGCGCGCCTCGGCGCACTCGAGCGACCCGGCCGGGATCCTGCTGCCGACCCTCGCCTCGACCCTCTGCGCGCTCTCGGTCGCCATCGCGGTGGCGAAATTGCTCGAGCGGGTGTGGAAGTGAGGCACGCGATCGAGATCGCCTCGAGCTTCATCCTCGTGGCGCTTCTGGTCGGCATCCCCCTCTACGGATGGGTCCGGGGCGTCAAGGTCTACGAGGCCTTCGTCGAGGGAGCGAAGGAGGGATTCAACGTCGCCATCCGCATCATCCCATTTCTCGTCGCCATCCTCGCGGCAGTGGGCGCCTTTCGCGGGGCGGGGGCGATGGACGCCCTGGCGAAAGTGGTCGGGCCCGTCACGGGTCCC
>Ga0209471_1002231_pt1 | contig 11260 bp, 9 predicted proteins | sample GraSoiAngelo_128_FD_185885 | JGI IMG/M metagenome (GOLD analysis project Ga0209471, IMG submission 185885) | Grasslands soil microbial communities from the Angelo Coastal Reserve, California, USA - 14_0927_12_20cm (SPAdes) (version 2) | ecosystem: Environmental > Terrestrial > Soil > Grasslands ... | reverse complement strand
CTCCTGCAGCGGCGGCCGCGCACGCTGGAAGTGCGCGTGGAAGGCAGGCTGCGGCCCGGCGTGTCGGCGAAGGATCTGATCCTCGCCGTCATCGCGCGGCTGGGAATGGCCGGCGGCGCCGGCCACGTCATCGAGTACTCCGGCCCTGCCATCCGCGCGCTCTCGATGGAAGAGCGGATGACGGTGTGCAACATGTCGATCGAAGCGGGAGCGCGTGCCGGCATGATCGGCCCCGACGACGCGACCTTCCAGTACCTCGCAGGCCGGCCGCGGGCGCCGCGCGCCGAGGCTTGGGAAGAGGCCCTCGCGCTCTGGCGGACGCTGACTTCCGATCCGGGTGCCCGCTACGACCGCAGCCTCACCATCGACGCCGCCGCGCTGGAGCCGACGGTGACGTTTGGAACCAATCCATCCATGTCCGCTCCGGTCGTCGGCGCCGTGCCCGATCCGCAGTCGCTGCAGGAGCCGGCCTCACGCGCAGCGCTGGAGCGCGCGCTCGAGTACATGGGTCTGCGTCCCGGGCAGCGCCTCCTCGGCCATCCCATCGAGGTGGTCTTCATCGGCAGCTGCACCAACTCGCGCCTCGAGGATCTGCGCGCCGCGGCCTCGCTCCTGCGGGGAAGGAAAGTCGCGCCGCGCGTACGCGTGCTGGTCGTGCCCGGATCGCGGCAGGTCAAGCGCGCCGCGGAGCAAGAGGGGCTCGACCAGGTCTTTCGCGAGGCCGGCGCCGAGTGGCGCGAGCCGGGCTGCTCGATGTGCATCGCGATGAACGGCGACCAGCTGCGGCCCGGCCAGGCGGCGGTCAGCACCAGCAACCGCAACTTCGAGGGCCGCCAGGGACCCGGCGGACGGACCTTTCTCGCCAGCCCGCTGACGGCCGCAGCCGCAGCGATCAAAGGCGCCATCGCCGACCCGCGCGAGCTGCTGAGGTGAGGATGGAACCGTTCAAGACGCTCGAGTCGCGCACGGTCGTCGTCGCCCGCCCCGACATCGACACCGACCAGATCATCCCCGCGCGCTTTCTCAAGGGCACGACGCGCACGGGGCTGGGCAAGCATCTCTTCGCCGGCTGGCCGGACTTTCCTCGCGACGAAGGCGCGCGCGTTCTCGTCGCCGGGCCGAACTTCGGCTGTGGCTCCTCGCGCGAGCACGCCGCCTGGGCGCTCGTCGATTACGGCTTCCGCGCCGTGGTCAGCTCCTCCATCGCCGACATCTTCCGCGCCAACGCGCTCAAGAACGGCCTCTTGCCCGTCGCGGTCGACGAAGCCATGCACCGGCGGCTGGTCGCCCGCCCCGGAGCGCGCGTCATCATCGATCTGGCGCAGCGCACGCTCGAGTTCGAAGGGGCTCGGGTGACGTTCGCGATCGATCCTTTCGCCCGCCGCTGCCTCTTGGACGGCACCGACGAGCTGGGCTTCTTGCTCGCCCAACAGAACGCCATCGCCGCGCACGAGAAGGAGCGCGCATGCTGATCGCCGTCCTTCCCGGCGACGGGGTCGGACCGGAGGTGACCGCGCAGGCGGTGCGCGTCCTGCGCGAGCTGGGCGGATGCGAGCTGCGCGAGGCGCTCATCGGCGGCGCGGCCATCGATCGCACCGGCGTGCCGCTCCCGGACGAGACGCTCGCGCTCTGCCGCGACGCCGATGCGGTGCTGCTCGGCGCCGTGGGAGGGCCGCGCTGGGACCCGGCGGCGAACGTTCGCCCGGAGCAGGGACTGCTCGGCCTGCGCCGATCGCTGCGGCTCTTCGCCAACCTCCGGCCGGCATCGATCCATCCGCGCCTGGTGGAGATCTCGCCGCTCAAGGCCGAAGTCCTGCGCGGGGTCGATCTTCTCTTCGTGCGCGAGCTGACCTCTGGCATCTACTTCGGCGAGAAGCGGCGCACCGCCGACCGCGCCGAAGACGTCTGCTCCTACAGCGTCGAGGAGATCGCGCGCGCGGTGCGCGTCGCGGGACGGATGGCGCGTTCGCGTCGCAAGCGGCTCACCTCGGTGGACAAGGCGAACGTGCTGGAGACCTCGCGGCTCTGGCGCGAGGTGACCACGCGGGTCGTGCGCGACGAATTCCCCGACGTGCAGCTCGAGCACCAGCTGGTCGACTCCTGCGCGCTGCGCCTCGTGCAGCGGCCCTCCACTTTCGACGTGATCGTCACCGACAACCTCTTCGGCGACATCCTCACCGACGAGGCGGCGGTTCTGGGCGGCTCCATCGGCATGCTTCCTTCCGCTTCGCTGGGCGAGGGTCCGCGCGGCCTCTACGAGCCGGTCCACGGCTCGGCGCCGGACATCGCCGGGAAGGGCATCGCCAATCCATACGGAGCCATCGCCAGCGTTGCGATGATGATGCGCCACTCGCTCCGCCGCGAAGAACAGGCGCGCGCCGTCGAGAAAGCGATCGCCGCCGCGCTCGACGATGGCGTGCTCACGGCGGATCTGGGCGGCTCTTCCACGACGGCGCAGGCCGGCGATGCGGTGTTGAAGTTCCTCACCAAGGAGTGATCGGAAAATGGCGAACATCTATTACGACAAGGACGCTTCTCTCGATCCCATCCGCTCCCGCAAGGTGGCGGTGGTCGGCTATGGCAGCCAGGGGCACGCGCACGCCCTCAATCTCAAGGACTCCGGCGTCGACGTGCGCGTCGGCCTGCCCGAAGCGAGCAAGTCGCGCCAGAAAGCGCAGGGAGCGGGGCTCAAGGTCCTCACCGTCGCGGACGCGGCGCGCGAAGCCGACGTGGTGATGATGCTCGCGCCCGACGAGAAGCAGAAGAAGATCTACGAGGAGGAGATCGCCCGCCACCTCGGCCGCGGCAAGGCGCTCTTCTTCGCTCACGGATTCAACATCCACTACGGCCAGATCAAGCCGCCGCCGGAAGTGGACGTGATCCTCATCGCGCCCAAGGCGCCGGGGCACATGGTGCGGCGGCTGTACCAGACCGGCCAGGGCACGCCGGCGCTGATCGCGGTGCACCACGACGCCAGCGGGCAGGCCAAGCAGCTCGGCCTCTCCTACGCGCGCGCTCTGGGCGCGACGCGCGCCGCGCTGCTCGAGACCACCTTCCGCGAGGAGACCGAGACCGACCTCTTCGGCGAGCAGACCGTGCTCTGCGGCGGCGTGACGTCGCTGGTCCTGGCCGGCTTCGACACGCTGGTGGAGGCGGGCTATCAACCGGAGAGCGCCTACTTCGAGTGCCTGCACGAGCTCAAGCTGATCGTCGACATGATGTACGAGGGCGGCCTCGGCTGGATGCGCCACTCGATCAGCGACACGGCCGAGTACGGCGACTACACGCGCGGCCCGCGCATCGTCGGCGATGCGGTGCGCACCGAGATGAAGAGGATCCTCCGCGACATCCAGACCGGCGTCTTCGCCCGCGAGTGGATCCTGGAGAACCAGGCCGGCCGCCCCGTCTTCGACAAGCTGCGCGAGGAAGGCCGCGCCCACCCCATCGAGGAAGTCGGCCGCCGGCTGCGGGAGATGATGAGCTGGCTGCGCGACGCCAAGAAAGACTCGAGCGAGGTGCAGCGCTGATGGAGAAAGTCTGGTTCAACGGCAAGCTCGTTCCCAGGAACGAGGCGCGGCTCGATTTTCTCACGCCCGCGCTTCACTACGGCGTCGCCGCCTTCGAGGGGATCCGCTGCTACCGCACCTCCCGCGGGCCGGCCATCTTCCGGCTGCGCGAGCACCTCGAGCGTCTCCTCCATTCCGCGCGAGTGATCGGTTGGCGGGAGCTGCCCTTCGGCATCGAGGAGCTGACCGAGGCCTGCAAGGCGACTGTGCGCGCCAGCGGCCTTGCGGAGTGCTACATCCGGCCGCTCATCTGGCTCGCCGAGGGCGGCTGGAATCTCTCGGTCGATGCCGGCAAGCCGCACGTGGCTATCGCCGTCTGGGAATGGAAAGGCTATCTCGGCCCTTCCGCCCTCGAGCAGGGGGTGCGCGCCAACGTTTCCTCCTTCACGCGCCATCACCCGAACGCGACGATGACCAAGGCGAAGATCAGCGGGAACTATCCCAACTCGGTCCTCGCCAAGACGGAGTCGCTCCGCCTCGGCTTCGACGAAGCCATCATGCTCGATGCGCAGGGCCTGGTCGCCGAATGCACCGGCGAGAACATCTTCCTGGTGCGGCGGGGGCGACTCCTGACGCCGCCCGACGGCGCCATCCTCGAGGGAATCACCCGCGACTCCATCTTCGAGCTCGCCGCCGACCTCGGAACCGAAGTCGTCCAGCAGCCGATCTCGCGCGACCAGCTCTATCTCGCCGACGAAGTCTTCGTCTGCGGAACGGCAGCGGAAGTGATCGGGCTGCGCGAGATCGACTTCCGCGTCATCGGTTCGGGCCGGGGCGCGCCGGTGACGCGCGCACTGCAGGACGCGTATCACGCGGCGGTGCGCGGGGAGCATCCGCGCTCGGCGGCCTGGCTCACGCCGATCGCTGCCTGAGGCACTTTCACGGCCCCGCTTGCGCCCGGCCCACCAGATCGTGCGATCCTCCTGGCGCAGGCGCACAGGGGAGACCGGGCGTGACGCCGATCGATCAGCTGCTGTTGGGCTTCCTCGGAGTGATCGCGGCGGTGACGGCGATCTACGTGCCCGGACCGGGCCCGCTCCTGCTCGAAGAGGCGGCGATGGCCGCGAGCGTGGTGGTCGCGGCCCGGCTGCGCGCCCGCTCGCGCACGCTCGATTTCCTGCACGCCTTTCTCCCCGTCCCCCTCCTCGGGATGCTCATCAACCTCATCGGTCCCGTGATCGCGCAGATGAATCCGGCCCGCTGGGATGTGCAGCTGGCGAGTGTCGACCGTCAGCTGTTCGGGCGAATGGCGAGTGGCTGGCGCGACGCCGGCGGCCGGCCGGTCTGGCTCTGCGAGGCAGCGTCGCTGGCCTACGCGAGCTATTACGTGCTCCCGGTGGCGAGCGCGGTCGTCCTTTGGGCGCGGCGGCGCAGCGAGGAGTTCGATCGTTTCATCTTCGCTCTCGGCGTCGCATTGCTCGCTTCCTATGCCGCCTATTTCGCCGCGCCCGCGGCGGGGCCTCGCGTTCCCGACGCGCTCGCCCAGGCGCAGCTGGGCGGCGCGCAGGTGAGCGCGGCATTGCGCTCGTTCTTGCGCGAGGCGGAACGGAACCAGCTCGACGCCTTTCCCAGCGGGCACACGGCGGTGTCGATCGTCTTTCTCGCACAGGCGTGGTCGCTGTTCCCGCGACAGCGTCTGCCGTTCGCCGCAGCGGTGGCGGCGATCATCTTCTCCACCGTCTTCCTCTCGCTGCATTACGTGGTCGACGTGGCGGCGGGCGCTGCGCTGGCAGTGGTGGTGCTCGGGCTGCTCCGCGCGATGAGCAGAAGCGCCGTCCGGCGCGCCGTCGACGAGGCTCCGGGGATCTGATCAGCCCGGCCAGAGCGGCAAGGCGACCGAGGCCGGCTCGGCGGTGCAGGCCGTGCCCTTCGACGTCAGGCACTGCGGATACGAAGCCAGATAGGGCGTGAAGGTGAAGCTGCCCAGGCTGAACGGCAGCGCCGAGGGGGCGGCAGGCTGCGGCCGCTCGATGCGGAGCGCGTCGAACGGCGGAATCGCCGTCGGGTTCGACGGAGCGTTGAGCTCCAGCTCGTTGCGGCAGACAGATTCGACCGCTCCTTGCGGGTCGCAGCGCATGTCCTCGGGAGATTCGACCATCTGCCCATGAGCGCAGCCGAACCCGACGGCGAGAAGAACCAGCCCCTTGATCGGAATGTGTTTGTCCATGCCTCAGAGGTACAGCCCGCGCTGGTGCGCTGCCGCTCGGATCCGACGGGACGCCGCGGCAGCCCGACGAGAGGCGTGCGGCGCACGACCGGCAGCTTCTTCGGTTGGAAGAGAATTGTAGGGTCAGCGGATCGCCCTCGTAGCCCCCTACTGGACGAGAGGCTGGCGACTCGATAGGTATGCGCGGTTTCAATTTCTCGGGGGGAACGCATGAACAGTCCTCGGGTGGTCTGCACCCTCGCTTTGATCTCGGCGGGAGCGATGGCCCAGCAGCGCACCGTGACCGGCACCGTCGTCGATGCGACGACGGGCCAGCCGATTCCGGACACGGCCGTCCTGGTGGTCGGGACCGATGTCGCGGCCAGCTCCGCCAAAGACGGAACCTTCACGCTGTCGGGCGCACCTTCCGGACCCCTCACCCTGCACGCCATCGTGGAGGGCTTCAAGACCCTCGACCTCGCCGTCGGCGCCGACCAAAACCAGGTCCGCATCGCGCTCGAGCCGGAGCTGCGCGAGGGCGTCGTCCCGTCGCCGCAGTCCCGGCGCGCCAAGGCGGAGGAGGAGATGGTGGTCACCGGTCGCGCCTCGCGGACCGAGCGCCGCAACGTCGCCGTCTCGGTGGCCAAGGTGAGGGGAGAGGAGCTCTCGCAGGTCCCCGCCGAGACGGTGGACCTGGCGCTGCAGGGAAAGGTGGCCGGCGCCAACATCCAGCGCAACGACGGCGCGCCGGGCGGCGGCGCCCAGGTCCGGCTGCGGGGCGTCTCCTCCATCAACGCCACGGCCGAGCCGCTCTTCATTCTCGACGGCATGATCGTCAGCAACGTGGCCATCCCCAACAACATCTCGGTGGTGACGCTCTCGCGCGCGGGGTCGAACACCTCGCCGAATCAAGACTCGCTCACCAACCGCATCGCCGACTTCAACACCGAGGACATCGAGTCCATCGAGGTGCTCAAGGGAGCGGCCGCCGCCGCCATCTACGGGTCCAAGGCCTCGAACGGCGTGGTCATCCTCACCACCAAGAAGGGGCAGCCGGGTCCTCCGCGCGTCGAGTTCACCCAGCGCTTCGGAGAGTCCTTTCTCGCCAGGAAGCTGGGCGCGCGCGTCTTCACCAGCGCGGACGAGGCGGCGGGCGTTTTCGGCGACGTCGCCCGCACGTACTTCAAGCCGGGCGTGACCTACGACCACGACGGCGACCTGGCCGGGCGGCACGACCTGGCCGTCGAGAGCATTCTCAGCGTCTCGGGCGGAGGCGAGAGCGGGCTCCGCTATTACGTCTCCGGGTCGGTGAAGAACGACCCGGGCATCATCCAGAACACCGGCTACCAGAAGCAGGCCGTGCGACTCAACCTGGGCCGGGACCTGGGCGACCTCGTGACACTGAACGTGAACTCGTACCTGATCCACTCCGTCGCGTCGCGCGGCATCACCAACAACGACAACAGCAACACTTCCTTCTACATCGTGCTGCCCTTCCTTCCGAACTTCTACGAGCTGCGCCCGGCCAACGGCGTCTATCCCCACGACCCCTTCGTCAGCAACGACAACAACCCGCTGCAGACGGCGGCGCTGATGAAGAACGACGAGGGAGTGTGGCGCTTCCTCAGCGCGATGGATGCCACGGTCAAGCTGATGCGGACCAACACGCAGCAGCTGAACCTGGTCGCCAACGGCGGCGTGGACCGGTTCCAGCAGGAGAACGAGCTGCTCTTCCCGCCCTCCCTGTACTGGGCGCCTTCCTTCGGTCTGCCGGGGACGTCGCTCTTCGGCACCGCCAACAACATCAACTACAACCTGGGCCTCAACCTGGTGCACACCTGGTCGCCGCAGGGCGGCGACTATTTCGCCACCTCCTCTGCTGGCGTGCAGTACGAGAGCCGCGATCTGAATCTGGTGCGAGTGGTAGGCCGCAACCTGGTGGGCGGCCAACCGAACCTCGACGCCGCGACCACCGTGTCCGTGGGGCAGCAGCGCGAGCGGGTGCACGATCGCGGCGGCTACCTGCAGGAAGAGGTGGTGCTGCTCGAGCGCAAGCTGGCGCTCACCGCGGCGCTGCGCGGCGACAGCTCGAGCGCCAACGGCAACCCCGACACCTTCTACATCTATCCCAAGGCCTCCGCCTCCTATCGCTTCTACGCGCCCGCGGCCAGCATCGATGATCTCAAGGTGCGCCTCGCCTACGGCGAGACCGGCAACCAGCCTCTCTACGGGCAGCGCTTCACCGGGCTGAGCGTCTCCACCAACGTGAACGGCAACCCCGCGTTGGGCGTGACGGGCATCGCGGGCGATCCCAACATCAAGCCCGAGCGAGCGCGGGAGATCGAGGCCGGCACGGACATCTCGCTGCTCGAGGGCCGGGCGATCATCGAGCTCAATCTCTACCAGCGAACCATCAGCGACATGCTCCTGCAGCGCTCGATCGCCCCCACCAGCGGTTTCACCACGCAGTTCTTCAACGGCGGCACGCTGCGCAACCGCGGCATCGAGCTCATGGTCGAGGCCACGCCGGTCCAATTCGGCAGCCTGCGCTGGCAGACCACGGTGGGCTTCGCCAAGAATGTCAGCCTGATCAGTTCCCTGCCGGTGCCCGCCTACAACTATATCGACTTCGGCACCGTCTACGGCGTGCACCGCATCGAGCAGGGCCAATCGGCCACGCAGATCGTCGGCAACGACGGCCTCAAGCCGGACGGCACTTGCTGCCTCATCCACAAGCTGGGCGACTCCGAGCCCGACTTCATGGTGCACTTCTCGAATCGCGTCGCCTTCGGCAACTTCACTCTCTTCTTCCTCCTCGACTGGCAGAGCGGGAGCAGCATCGTCAACATCACCCGCAACCTCTACGACTCCGGCCAGAACTCGCCCGATCAGTTGAAGCCGGGCGGCGGCGCCGACCGCCTGACCGCCAACATCACCAGCGCGCGGCCCTACGTGGAGAGCGGGACCTTCGTCAAGCTGCGCGAGATTTCGCTCACCTATGACGTGCCTGCATCGGCGCTGCGGGGCCTCAGGAACGTGGCCAAGAAGGTCCGCTTCAAAGTGAGCGGGCGCAACCTGCTCACCTTCACTCCCTACTCGGGCTTCGATCCCGAGGTCTCCAACTTCAGCAACGACCCCATCGACCGGAACATCGACCTGGCGCCCTTCCCGCCGAGCCGCAGCTTCTGGACCTCCATCGAGCTGGGCTTCTACTAGGAGCGGACCATGAAAACTCCACGCATCGCTGTGGCGCTCTCCGGTCTCTTCCTCGCGGCCTGCACGTTCGACGTGGGCAACCTCAATCAGCCCGGCCTCGATCAGATCCTCGCCAACCCGACGCCCGCCGCCGTCGAGGCGGTCGCGACCGGGCTGCTCGCGGGCCACCGGGCCGACATGGCCGAGCGCATCGGCTACGTCTCGGAGCTGGGGATCCTCGGGCGAGAATCGTTGGTGCTGGCCGGCTCTGACGACCGCTTCGTGACCGAGATGCTCAACGGCATCACTCTCGATCCGAGCACCACCAACTTCGGCGGCAACTTCTGGAGGGTGCCCTACGCCAACATCCGCAATGCCAACCTCCTGCTCGACGCGCTGTTCAATACGCCCGGCCTCGTCGACCAGGACAAGGAGGCGATCCGGGGCTTCGCCAAGACGATGATGGCGCTCGACTTCCTCAAGATCATCAACACCCACGACGTGAACGGCGCCGCCATCGACGTCGACCTTCCCATCGGGCAGCTCGCGCCCTTCGTCAGCAAGGACCAGGTCTTCGAGCGCATCGCCCTGCTCCTGGACCAGGCGCAGGGGCATCTCCAGGCAGCGGGAGCGGCGTTCCCCATGCCGCTCTCGAACGGTTTCACCAGCTTCAGCACGCCGGCCCTCTTCATCCAGGTCAACCGCGCGCTGGCCGCGCGCGTGGCGGTGTACCGCGGTCGTTTCAGCGAAGCGCTGACCGCGCTCTCGGCGTCGTTCATCGACCCTGCGACGCCCGGCGGTACGCCGTCCGCGTCGACGTCGCTCGCGCCCTGGCCGGGTACGGGAGCCTTCGACTCCTACGGCCTTGGCTCTGGCGACACGCAGAATGATCTCAACACTCCCGACATCCTCGTCCATCAATCGATCATCGACGGCGCGGAAGACCTCGCCACCAAGCCCCCAGGCTGCACCGGGCTGGCCTGCAAGGACACCCGCGTGCAGTCCAAGGTCACCCTGGTGGTCGACGCGAACGGGATCCCGGCCCCGGTAAAGCTGTACGGCGAGACCTCCGGTTACAACTTGACGCTCTATCCGAAGAAGGACTCGCCGATCCCCATCATCCGCAACGAAGAGTTGATCCTGCTGCGGGCCGAGGCGAACTGCGCGCCCTCGCCGTTCCCGCCCACCGCGTCCGCGCCGGGCACCTGCACGGGCAACGTGGCAGCGGCCATCCTCGACATCGACTACATCCGCCAGAACTCGGGAGGGGTGCCGGCGAGCGCCGGTCTGAACTCGAGCAACCTCCTCGACGAGCTGCTCAAGCAGAAGCGCTACTCGCTGCTCTTCGAGGGCGGCCATCGCTGGATCGACGCGCGTCGCTACGGCCGGGCGAATGGCCCCGTGGCAACGCTGCCGATCGATCAGCCCAGCATCCAGCATGTGCAGACGGCATTCCCCATCCCGCAGTCGGAGGTGGACGCGCGGAAGTAAGTCAGCGCGACGCCCGCCCGACCGGCACCACGGCGGAAACTCCGAAGGGAGGCGCCGGAGAGAGGCTGGTACGGGGTGAGGACTTGCGGACGAGAGCTGCCATCGAGGTGTTGCTGCTCAACATGTGGAGCACCAGCCGATCGATGCCCCGCTCCGCCGCTGCAGCGAACAATCGCACGAGCAGGATCGTCCCGAGCCCGCATCGCTGCCAGCTGTCGATCACCGCGATGGCAGCTTCCGCCGCGGCCGGATCGGCGAGCGTCCGGATGAAGCGCGCCACACCGACGCCGTCGCCGCCGATCGGCGAGAGCGCCGCGATGGCGAGATGATTCTCGCCGTCGCAGTCGGTGAGGGCGCTCAGGTCCTCCGCTGAGAGCGTCGCCTTGGCCGCAAAGAAGCGCTGGTAGCGCGACCGCTCGGAGAGGCGCTCGAACGTCCGAGTGAGGAGTCCTTTGTCGTCGGGCCCCAGAAGACGCAGCCGAGCCAGCCTCGCATCGCGCAGAACCACCGTCTCGTCGTACTCGGGCGGATAGTGGCGCGGATCTGCGCTCATGAGGCTGGCAGGTGCAATCGCGAGACCAGCCGTCGTTAGAGTGAAGCTCGCCTTATGCGCACGACGGATTTGTCGACGGCGTCCTGTTCGCCGACAAAGAGCGTCGGGTTCTCGCCAGGCGCTCACGCTTGGCCAACGGGGCGCATCCAAAAGAGCCCGCCCGCTCGCGAAGCCAGACGCGACCCCGGCCGACAGGAGGGTCAGCCGGGGCGGCAGCGCCAACGAAAATGTCGCGACTTCAATCGTCCGATTGCAACTGCTTGCCCGAGTGCACGCTGAAGCACGCCGCCGAACGGTAGAGCAGCGAGA
>Ga0209471_1002230_pt1 | contig 11270 bp, 10 predicted proteins | sample GraSoiAngelo_128_FD_185885 | JGI IMG/M metagenome (GOLD analysis project Ga0209471, IMG submission 185885) | Grasslands soil microbial communities from the Angelo Coastal Reserve, California, USA - 14_0927_12_20cm (SPAdes) (version 2) | ecosystem: Environmental > Terrestrial > Soil > Grasslands ... | reverse complement strand
CGGCCCGTCTCGTCATGCTGGCGGGCCTCCGAATTGCACGGACCGTACGCAATTAATGCATCCTAGCCCGAACGATCGTCTAATTCAATCGCATGGCGTAAAAGGCAGGCCGTTCCGATCGCCGCGAAATCAGACGCCTTCCCGACACACGCGTCACCCGCAACGACGCGTTCACGATAAGAAACCCGGTCGAAGCCGGACGCTTACTCCTGCGATCGGTCTGCTGTTTCGGCGAACACGTACTCGTGCTGGCCGTCGCGGACGATGAGCGCTCGTTTTCCATCACGATCCGCCACGACGAACTCGAAGCCCAGGAGCGACGGATCGGTGGTGATGAACGAGATGGTGTGGTCGTCGTTCACGCGCGACGCGACTGCGCTCTTCCACTCTCCGACGTCGAAGACCGTGCCGCCCCGCTCGTGCCGCACGACGACGTCGCCGAGCGCGGCGTTTCGATAGCGGGCTGCGAGCTTCGCGGCCTGTGAAGGATCGGCCGGAACGATCAGACGCTCGCGCTCCTTCGCGATCTCCGCCTTCATCTGACGCGCAGACGCGGCGAGGTCCTCCGCCGCTTCGGGTTTTCCGTCGAAGAGCACTTCGAGGAGCCGGCGCATGAACGGACGCCGGAGCCGCACTCCTGGATCGCTGTTGGTAAGAATGACGGCGCCGACGCCGTGAACCGGCAAGAAGATCATGTCGCTGTGGTAGCCCGCGAGATCGCCGCCATGATGCACGACGTTCACGCCCCACGTACGGTCCTCCATCAGGCCCATGCCGTATGTCTGATCTTCGCCGAGCAGAATCTGCGGAGAGCGCCGCATCACGAGGTTCTGCTCGGAGACCAGACGGCTGCCGTCGGACAGCCTGCCTCCGGCGAGCTCCATCATCACGTAACGGGACAGGTCGTGAACGCTGGTCCACATGCCGCCCGCCGGACGGACCGGCACGACTGCATAGTTCAGATCCATCTTCCCGATTGCCGGTTTGCCATCGACGTCGAGTCCGTGCGGGAGCGCGTGATTCGATTTCCGAGCGCGCGCGAAGTCGAACGTCGTGCGGCTCATCCCCAGCGGTTCGAAAATCTGCGTCCGCATCGCGTCGTCGTATGCGGCGCCCAGCTCCCGGCCGGGATAGAAGAGGCTGCCGCCGACGAATCCGGCCGCGGCCGCCATCAGGTTGCTGTACTGAAATACCTCGCCGAATTTGCTCGTCGGCTGGATCGTGCCGAGCAGCGACATCGCGCGAGCGGGCGTCGATTGCGCGAATTCGAAAATCCACTCGAGGTCCTGGCGTGGCAGGCCGGTGCAGGCGCAGATCAGGTGCTTGACGAGCACGCGCCGCGTGGTGTCGGCATCGCCGAGCTTGAACGCCGGGTACACCTGCGTGACGGGCTGCTCCCAATCGAGCTTCTTCGCATCCACCAGCCGCGCCAGCAGAAGCGTCGTCAACGCCTTCGTGTTGGAAGCGGCGATGAACAGCGTGTTCTCGTCGATGGGATCGGTCTTGCCGAGCTCGCGGACGCCCAGTCCCCCCTCGAACACCACCTTGCCGCGATCGATGAGGCTGAACGCGACCCCGGGCACGCCGAGCTCTTTCATACCGCTTTCGAGAAGCGATTTGATGTTCGCGATGCGCTCGGCGTCGAGCGGGTGAGAAGTGCGTCCGGCGAAGGACTCCCGCTGGTAGCCTTTCGGCCGCAAGCTTTGCGCGACGAGCGAGAGCGGTGCGGCGCGTCGCTCGAATGTGGGTTCGGTTCCGTCGACGATGAGCACGGTCCACGCGGCGCCGGCGCGGTAGGCGACCGCCTGCACGACCGCGCGCTCGTTCGGAGAGGTCTCGTACTCGTAAACGCGCCGCGCGTCCCAGCCGTTGCGCGCCGGTCGATCCGTGGCGAGCTTCAGCGGCCGTTTCGCGTCCGCCTTGTAAACCTTCCAGGCGGCCGCAACCGCGGCGTCAGCATCCGTGGCTTGCACGTCGATGACGACGACGTGCGAATCCGGTTCCGGGGTCTGGAGCACGACCATCGCGTCGGTCGAACGAACCGACCAACCGGCGGGCGCGGTGAAACTCGCGCCGCCGGGCGTCGCCAGACGCGTATCAGCCGATATGCGCGACGGCGGTTGTTGAGCGTTGACCGCGAGGGAAAGACCGCACAGCAGAACGGCGACGGATGCACCGGCGCACGAGAATCGGCGCATGGCGACCCCCTTTGAGGCCCCATGATAATCGCTGCGCGACCGCCTGTGACGTTCTGTTCTTTGACGCGTTCAGCCGTTCGGATTGAACCGATATCCGACCCACGGCTCCGTGACCAGATACCGCGGGTTGGACGGATCCGGTTCGAGCTTCTTGCGCAGCTGCCCCATGAAGACGCGCAGATATTCCGGTTGCTCCTGCGAGGCCTCGCCCCACACCGCTTCGAGCAGCGTGCGATGCGTGATGACGCGGTTGGGATGCCGCGCCATGTAGACGAACAGATCGAACTCCTTCGGCGTCAGGCGCACTTCCTGTCCGCGCGCGTGCACGCGCCGCCCTTCGAGATCGACGCGGAAGTCGCCGGCGTCGAACGCCGCGATGTCGGCGTCGCCGCCGCCACGGCGCAGCGCCGCGCGGACGCGGGCGAGCAGCTCGTCGATGCCGAACGGCTTGGTCACGTAGTCGTCGGCGCCCGAGTCGAGCGCTTCGACCTTGGTCTTCTCCTCGCCCTTCACCGACAGCACGATGATCGGCACGTTCGACATCGCGCGAATCCGTCGGCACAGCTCGATGCCGTCCATGTGCGGCATGTAGAGATCCGTGATCACCAGCTCGGGTCGCCACTCGGTGAAATTGGTGAGCGCCGCTTCACCCTCCGCCGCGGTTCTGACCTGGTATCCCTGACTGGTCAGCACCGTCCGCAGCACGCGCGTGATCTGCGGCTCGTCGTCGACGACGAGCACTCTCGACTTGTCGATTGCGCTTGTTGCCATAGGCCCCGATGTTATCGGAAGTCCGTATCCCGCGAACGAGTTGTAACGGATTTCTTATGACGGGCGATTTCACGAAAAGGTCACTGGACTTCGATGTCCGCCGGGCCGGGCACCGTCGGTTGCGACACGGCGCGGCGACACCTATCCGTTCGAGGCAGCGCCATCTCCTGAGAGATGTTGAGAAACCGCGGCGAGCGCGCTAGAATCGAACGGTGGTTCAATTTTCGAACCGCCGTTCGATCCGCCTGCGGCGCGCCGACGCGCGGCGCGTCGAGATCCTCAGGGCCGCCGCGCGGACGTTCCGCGCGCACGGCTTCGCCGCGGCCGGCATGCGCGACATCGCCGTCGCGGCCGACCTCTCGCCCGGCAACTTGTATCACTACTTCCGCGGCAAGACCGAGCTCCTCTTCTTCTGCCAGAATCAGGCGCTCCACCAGCTGCTCCAGGCGCTCGCCGCGGCGCGGTGCGTCGGCCGGCCGCTCGCCGATCGACTGCACGACCTCGCCGTCACCCATGTCCTCTGTCTGATCGACGAGGTCGAGGGATCGGCCGCGCACCTGGAAGTGGCGGCGCTGCCGCCCCGGATGCGCGCGGCCATCGTCGCCAAGCGCGACCGCTACGAACGCGGCGTGCGTGCCCTCGTCGGCGACGGCATCCGGCGCCGCGAGCTCCAGCACGCCGACGCGACGATCGCGACGCGCGCGTTCCTCGGCGCGCTCAACTGGACCGCCCACTGGTTCCGTCCCGACGGTCCGCAGAGTCCGGCCGCCATCGCCGAACAAGTCGCCGCCTTCGCGGTTGCGGGATTGAGCGGCGCGCAGCGCGCCGCCCACACCCCGACATCCACGGGTCGCAAGCCGAAATATGCCAAACGCGCACATCACGCTGACGGTCAACCGCGAAGCGACCGAGATCGCCTTCGCGCCGTACAAAACGCTCCTCGAGGTGCTGCGTGAGGACCTGAACCTGTGCGGCACGAAACACGGCTGCGAGCTGGGCGAGTGCGGCGCGTGCGCCGTCCTGCTCGACGACCAGCCGGTGCTGTCGTGCCTGGTGCTCGGCGTCGAATGCGGCGGCCGGCGCGTGACGACGGTCGAAGGGCTCGCCGTCGACGGCCGCCTGCATCCGCTGCAGGAAACGTTCGCCGACCTCGGCGCCGCGCAGTGCGGCTACTGCACGCCGGGATTCCTGGTCGCCGCGAAGGCGCTTCTCGACGAACACCCGAACCCGACGCGCGATCAGATCAAGGAAGCCTTGTCGGGGAATCTGTGTCGCTGCACGGGGTATCAGCAGATTTTCGAAGCCGTCGAAGCAGCAATCGGGCGCTCGGCTGAAAGCCCCGCACGACGGCAGCCAGCTAACCCGTGAGCGCGTCGCGCATGAGCACCATGCTGACGTTCTGTTCTAACTACGTGCGAGCGGTTTACGCCGCGAGCGCATCAGCACGTGACAGCCTTGAGCCGTTGCGAGGCGCGAAGGCGCAAAGCAACCGCGGCGGGGGTGGGGCCCCGCAGCGATGTGAGAAAGGTGGGGCCCCACGCGAAATAAGAGAATGAATATCATCGGCAAACCCCGCCGCCGCGTCGACGGCCGCGCGAAGGCGACCGGTCAAACGAAGTTCGCCGACGACATCATGCTGCCGCGCATGGTGCACTGTAAGCTCCTGCGATCCACGGCGCCGCACGCGCGCATTGTCCGCATCGACGCGGCGCGCGCACGCGCCCACCCGGGCGTGCTCCTCGTCCTGGACGGCCGCGACTTCCCGATTCCGTACGGCATCCTCCCCGTGAGCCAGGACGAGCACGCGCTCGCCGTCGATCGCGTTCGTTTCGTCGGCGATCCGGTGGCTGCCGTCATCGCACGCGACGAGCTGACTGCGTTCGAAGCGCTCGATCTGATCGACGTCGAGTACGAACCGCTGCGGACGTTCGCGGCGCCCGAAGACAGCCTGCAGCACGACGACCCTCGCATCCACGAGTACGGCGATCGCGGCAACATCCACAAGCTCGTCTCGCTCGAATTCGGAGACGTCGGACGCGCGCTCGCCGATGCAGACAAGGTGTTCGAGGACACGTTCTTCTATCAGGGCAACACGCACCTGCCGATCGAGCAGCATGCCGCAGTGGCGGCGAAGGATCCCGACGGCAAGCTCGTGCTCTGGTCGAGCACGCAGACGCCGCACTACGTCCACCGGGCGCTCGCGAAGGCGCTCGACATGCCGGCCGCGCACATCCGCGTCGTCGCGACCCCCAACGGCGGCGGCTTCGGCGGAAAGAGCGATCCCTTCAACCACGAGATCGTGATCGCAAAAGCGGCGTGGCTGCTCGACCGTCCCGTGAAGATCTGCCTCACGCGCGAAGAGGTGTTCTATTGCCATCGCGGTCGCCATCCGGTGCTGATGCGGATGAAGACCGGAGTGAACGACGACGGCACGATCACCGGGATGGAAGTGCAGACCGTTCTCGACGGCGGCGCGTATGGATCGTACGGCGTCGCCAGCACGTTCTATACCGGCGCGCTGCAGACGGTCACGTACCACATCCCGGCGTACCGGTTTCAGGGTTGCCGCGTGTTCACGAACAAGCCGCCCTGCGGGCCGAAGCGAGGCCATGGCACCCCGCAAAGCCGTTTCGGTCAGGAGATTCAGCTCGACAAGGTTGCCGACGCGCTCGGCCTCGATCCCGCAGACCTTCGCCTGCGCATCGTCGAAAAGCCGGAAACGTTGACGGCCAACTATCTGCGCGTGGGCACCATCGGTCTCGCCGAATGCATCCGCCGCGTCACGCGCGCGGCCGACTGGTCGTCGAAGCATCGCAGGTTGCCGTTCGGACGCGGCGTCGGACTGGCGTGTTCGTCGTATCTGTCGGGCGCAGGGCTCCCGATCTACTGGAACGACATGCCGCATTCCGGCGTGCAGTTGAAGCTCGATCGCAGCGGCGGCGTCACCGCGTTCTGCGGCGCCACCGAAATCGGTCAAGGCTCGGACGATGTCCTGGTCGCCTGCGTGGCGGAAGTCCTCGGCATCGATCCAATCGACATCCGCGCCGTCACGGGCGACACCGATCTGACGCCGGTCGATCTCGGCTCGTACTCGAGCCGCGTGACGCTGATGATGGGCAACGCGGCCATCCAGGCCGCCGAGCGCGCGCGAGACCTTCTGGCAGACTCCGTGTCGCGCAAGCTCGCGGTCCCGAAAGACCGGCTCGTGTTCGCCGAGCGCCGCGTGTTCGATACCGAGAACCCATCGGTCGGCATCGCGTTCGCGGAAGCCGTGCAGCTCGCCGAGGCAGCATTCGGCACGATTGGGACGACCGGCTCGTACACGCCGCCGCGATCGGCTGCCCGGTTCAAGGGCGGAGGCGTGGGACCGTCGCCGACCTACTCGTACTCGGCGGCAATCGTCGAAGTGGACGTCGATCCCGCGACCGGATGGATTCACGTGCCGCGCGTGTGGATCGCGCACGACATCGGCCGCGCGCTCAACCCGACGCTCGTGCGCGGTCAGGTCGAAGGGAGCGTCTACATGGCGCTCGGCGAAGCGCTGATGGAGGAGCAGATCTTCCGGCGTCTGCCGCCGCGTCTATCGCACGCGCTCGTCCACAAGTTTCCGTCGATCCTCGAGTACAAGAGTCCGACGACGATGGACATGCCGGAGGTGTTCACGGAGTTGATCGAAGAACCCGATCCGCGCGGTCCATTCGGCGCGAAGGAAGTTGGTCAGGGGCCGCTGCTGCCGGTGATGCCCGCAGTCGCCAACGCCGTGTTCGACGCAGTTGGCGTACGCATCGACGAAGTGCCGATCACACCAGAAAAGATCCTGAAAGCGCTCGAAGCCAAAGCCGCCGGCAAGCCGGCGCGCTACGGCCCGTCACACTTCCCAGACGTCCCGTGGCCCGAGCCGCTGCAAGTGCCGCCGCCATGGGAAGGTGGAGATGGAGCGGCCCTCAACGATCCGCGGCGCCCTGTGGAAGCAGAATCGTTGACTAGGCAGACGATCGTTTCCAACCAAGATCCGGAGCGAAAGCGACGGCAGCGCGTGGGGGTGGATTCCCCACGCGAGATAAAAAAATGATGAGGCTTCCTCACTTTCGGTTCCATGCGCCGCGGACGGTGCAGGAGGCCGCGGACCTCCTCGCGTCGGCGTCTCCGGGCGACGCGATGATCGTGGCCGGTGGCACCGATCTGCTGCCGAACATGAAACGGCGTCAGCAGGTCCCGTCGACGTTGATCGGGCTCCGAGGGATCGCGGAACTCCGCGCGATCTCGAACGGCGACCCTTCGGCGACGCTCAGGGTCGCTCCGAGCCTGTCGAGGGGCGATGGTCTCACGATCGGCGCGAGCGTCACGCTGTCCGCGCTCGTCGGCGACGAGCGTGTGCGTCGCGCCTATACCGGCCTGTGGCAAGCTGCCTCGCAGGTCGCGACGCCGCTTCTGCGGAACATGGGCACGATTGGCGGCAATCTGTGCCTCGACACACGCTGCAACTATTACGACCAGAACTACGAATGGCGCAAGGCGATCGACTTCTGCATGAAGAAGGATGATCGAGGCCCTGAAAGGGCCGCGCTACCTGGAAGGGCCGCGCTGCAGGTGTGCTGGGTGGCAACGTCGAGCCCGAGGTGTCTCGCCGTGTCGTCAAGCGATACCGCGCCGATGTTGATGGCGCTCGGCGCGTCGGTCGACCTCGCCTCTGCCGCCGGCGTCCGCTCGATACCGCTCGCCGACCTGTATCGCAACGATGGCATCCACTACCTGACCCGGCGCCCGGACGAGATCCTGACGAGCATCCGCGTTCCCGGTGCTGATGGATGGAAGAGCACCTACTGGAAGCTGCGGCGCCGCGGTTCTTTCGATTTTCCTGTGCTGTCGGTGGCCGCCGCCGCGAAGATGAGGGGCGAAACGGTTGAAGCGGCGCGCATCGTGCTCGGCGCCGTGGCCTCCCGTCCGGTCGCGTCCGAAAACGCTGCGGCGGCCCTCGTAGGCCGCCGGCTCACGGATGACGTCATCGCGGAAGCGGCGGAGCTTGCGGCCGTCCCGTCGAGGCCGATGGATAACACCGATTTCACACTCGTATGGCGGAAACGTGTCACTCGCGATTTTGTGTCGTATGCGCTGCGGGAACTGCGCGGCGACGAAGCGACCGACCTCCGCCGCCGCCTTCACGCCTGGCACGTCGTCCCAGGCGTCTGACAATGTTGGTTACGAGTGAGGTGAGTTGTGATCGTCGCGGACGAACGCTCCGTCGCGGGTTCTGGCCAGAAATCGCGCGTCAACGAGCGCGCCCAGCACCGCGTCGCACGCCGTTTCGTCGAGACGCCATAAGCGCCGCGCCTGTTCTGCCGTCAGCCGCAGTCCAGGCATCTCGAGAAACTCACCGCGAATACGCTGGACGACGTCCTGAATCCCTCTGCTGCTCTCTATCATCGACCCCCCGACACGACTTGACGGTTCCGTACTATTCAGTCGGCTTATTCATGCGAGGTGCCAGCCTACAGGCCGCCGAATGGCGCGGCAGCGCAGCCGTTTCCGAAATGACCAGCCGCAATTTCGTCCGAACGAATTCAGTCTGTGCAGTAAATCCAGCCAACCCCAGCCGCGCGGCCTTCTACCTTCCTTTCGTCTTCCGCCGCCGCCTCCGGCGCTCATCTCCATCCATGCTCGCGGCCGCGATCGCAGCCTGACGGCGGCGACGGGCGCCGAACAAATCGGGAAAGGCCGCGGCCACGGATCCTCTTGACACTAAGAATTTGGCCTATCGGCCAGTGGATTAGCCTATGAATGTCAACGGCCGTTTCAATAGCCGCTCGACGTGATCGACGGCTTTTCTCCCCGAGCCTGCTGAACGATCTTGACGCCCGCGCTGGCGCCGACTCTCGTCGCGCCCGCCGCGATCATCGCCTTCAGCCCCTCGAGATCGCGAACGCCGCCGGCGGCCTTGACGCCCATCTCGGCGCCGACGACGCGGCGCATGAGAGCGACGTCGGCGGCCGTCGCGCCGCCGGGACCGAAGCCGGTCGACGTCTTCACGTAATCGGCGCCCGCCGCCTTGGCGACCGTGCACGCCGTGATCTTTTCGTCGTCGGTGAGCAGCGCCGCTTCGATGATGACCTTGCTCAGCGCGCCGCATTCGCGGCACGGCGCGGTCACCGCCTCGATGTCGCGCTCGACGCCGCGCAGGTCGCCCGACTTGAGCGCGCCCACGTTAATCACCATGTCGATCTCGCGAGCGCCGTCGAAGATCGCGCGCTGCGTCTCGTAGCCCTTCACGTCGGCTGTCGTCGCGCCGAGCGGAAACCCGACGACCGAGCAGACGCCGACGCCGCTGCCGGCGAGCAGCCGCGCGCACGTTGCCACCCACGTCGGGTTGACGCACACGGTCGCGAACTTGAACTGCGCCGCTTCGCGGCACAGCTCCTCGATCTGCTGTTTTGTCGCGTCGGGTCTGAGGAGCGTGTGATCGATCATCGACGCGACGGCAGCGGGCGCACCGCCGGTCGCATGGACGCCGACGCGCGTGGCGCCGGCGTCGATGACGCCGCGCAGCCGATCCGGACAGCAGTCGTCGAGGACGGAATGGCATGCGCATCGCGCAGCCGGCCGGAGCGCGGTCGAGGACATTTCCTGGACGATGATGTCGATCAGGCGCTGCAGCTCTTCTCTGGTCACGGGTGTTCGAGATCTCTGATTTTCGCGAGCCGGCGGATGTAGCGCGGCTCGCGCATCGGCGTCGTCAGCCACGTCGCGACGATCGCGCGCGCTTCGTCCGGGCCGACGAGCGTCGCGCCGAGGGTGAGGACGTTCGCGCCGTTGTGCTCGCGCGAATACCGGGCGATGAGCTCCGTGGTCGCCATGACGGCGCGCACGCCGGCGATCTTGTTTGCCGCGATTGCCGATCCGATTCCTGCGCCATCGATCGCGATGCCGGCGTCGACCTCGCCGCGGGAGACCGCGCGAGCGACCGAAGCCGCCACGTCGGGATAATCGACTGGATCGGCCGAGTCGGTTCCGAGATCCTGCACCGTCAGGCCGCGCCCCCGAAGAAACGCGACGAGCGCCCGCCGCAGCGCGATCCCGGTGTGATCGCTCGCGATCGCCACGGCTCGGATGTCGGCGCGCGGCGCGAGCGACGCCTCGTCGGTCGTGGTGCGCCCCTCGTGGACGACGGTCACGCGTTTGTCCTTCAGCGTATCGTGCGCGAGCGGCGTGATGTGGCCGCCGCGCGACAGCATCACGGTGTCGCCGCGCGTCAACACGCGCGCGTCGGCTTCCGTGATGATGTCGAACCGTTTCATGGGTATGATGTCGCCGCCTTCGCCAGGGCTGCGGCGGCCAGGGCGCCTTCTTATGATCGATCTGCGACCGACTGAAATCCTACTATCTGCCGACCAGATTCAAAAGCGCGTCGCGTCGATGGCCCTCGAGATCCGCGACGACTTCCCGGACGATCTGCACGTCGTCGCCGTCCTCAAAGGCGCGTTCATCTTCCTGTCCGATCTCATTCGCCACATGCCCGGGCAGGTGTCGCTCGATTTCATGGCGGTGTCGAGCTACGCCAAGGGCACGACGACCTCCGGCGAGGTACGGCTGCAGAAGGACCTCGACACGACGCTCGACGGCCGCAACGTCGTCATCGTCGAGGACATCGTGGACACGGGGCTGACGCTCACCTACCTTCAGGAAATCCTGCGCGCGCGCAATCCACGGACGCTGCGCACGGCGTGCCTGCTCAGCAAGCCGTCGCGGCGGAAGGTGAACGTGAAAGTCGAGTACATCGGCTTCGAGATCGAGGATCGGTTCGTCGTCGGCTACGGCCTCGACTACGCCGAGCAGTACCGCAACCTGCCGTACATCTCGGTCGTCGGCGGCTGACGTTTCGTCTTTCACACTTTATTCTTTTTCTTCGCCGCGTCCGCTTCCACCCGGCGATAAGGTGTCCCTCTCACTTCACAAAGGAGGGGCAATGAACCGCAGGAGTTTCCTCCAGCTGAGCGCGGCCGCGGGAGCAGGCGCGTCGTTGAACACGACGATCGGCGTCCGCGAAGCGACGGCGCAGACGGCGGCGCCCACGGCGCCGGCGACGTTCAACGAAGCGACGATCACGCAGATGAAGGCGGCCATGGCCGCCGGGCGGACCAGCGCCGTGGAACTGACGACGTTCTATTTGAATCGCATTCAGGCGATCGACGAACGCGGACCCGGGCTCAATTCGGTGATCGAGCTGAATCCCGACGCGCTTGGGATCGCGCAGAACGCCGACGCGATGCGCCTCAGAGGGCGCGCCGTCGGCCCGCTGAACGGTAT
>Ga0209471_1002226_pt1 | contig 11276 bp, 9 predicted proteins | sample GraSoiAngelo_128_FD_185885 | JGI IMG/M metagenome (GOLD analysis project Ga0209471, IMG submission 185885) | Grasslands soil microbial communities from the Angelo Coastal Reserve, California, USA - 14_0927_12_20cm (SPAdes) (version 2) | ecosystem: Environmental > Terrestrial > Soil > Grasslands ... | reverse complement strand
GTCGGCCCGGTGGATGAGAGCAAGCTTCGAGCGTCGGGCGCCTGCATCGTCAACGTCGACTATCCTCTCGGCCTCGCCGCGTATCACATCCTCCGCCAGGTCGCGGAGCACAGCGCGTGGGTCGCGGGCGTCTATGTGTTGGGCAAGGCGGCCACCCTCAACGCCGAGGTCGGTGACGTGATGATTCCCAACGCCGTCTACAACGAGCATTCGGGCAACACCTACTGGCTGGACAACTCCATCGCGGCCGCCGATGTGCAGCCCAACCTCGTGTACGGCTCGGCGCTGGACAACCAGCGCGCGGTCGCGGTCCGCGGCACCTTCCTGCAGAACCGCGACTATCTCGACATGTACTACCAGGGCCGCTATACGGTCGTCGAGATGGAGGCCGGCCCTTACCTCGACGCGTGCTACGAGATCACACAGCCTGACCGTTATCCACTCGGCGAGAGCGTCAACATGGCGAAAGCCGGCTTCGACCTCGGCGTCGTCTTCTACGCATCTGACACGCCATACACGCAGGCGCGCACCCTGGGCGCCCGCGGGCTCAGCTATCGGGGCATGGACTCGACCTACGCCGCGGCTATCGCTATCGCTCGGAGGATCTTGCGACAGGAGGAGGCACTGCCCGCGCGCTCGATGGGCTGAGCCGCACCACGTGCTCGTGCGGGTGGTTGTGCTCACCGGCGCCGTGGTGGATCTCACCGCACGGGTGGCAGCTCTCCACCTGGATGGTCGTATGGCCGATGTCGAAGCGGCCGCATAGCCTGCTCTCCAGGTCGCGCACCACGTGCTCGGCATCACCGAGCGGGCATTCTTCGAGCACGACATGGACGCTGAGCGCGGTCTCTTCGGCCGAGAGCGCCCAGACGTGGAGGTCGTGCATGCCGATGACGTGCTCGGTGCCCGCGATCTCGGTAGTGACGTCGCCGAGGTTGACCTCGCTCGGCGTGCCCTCGAGGAGAAGGTTGACCGTCTCGCGGACGATGCGCCATGCGCCGAGGGCGATGAGGGCCGCGATGGCCAAGGACAGGATCGGGTCGATGTAGAGCCACCCGGTCAGAAGGATGATCGCCCCGGCGACGACCACCCCGGCCGACGCTCCGAGATCACCAGTGATATGAAGCAGCGCCGCCCGAAGGTTGAGATTCCTGCCGTGCCCACGTAGCCCGAGCATGACGTAGGCGTTGATCGCGACGCCTACCAGCGCCGCGATGACCACGATCGCGCCCTGCACGGGTTCGGGGTGGGCCAACCTGCGCACCGCTTCGACAGCGATGGCCAGCACGATCACGATCAGGACCGCCGAGTTCACGAGCGCCGCGAGGATGCTCACACGCTGGTACCCGTAGCTACGCCGCCGATCGGCAGGCCGCCGAGCCTGGTCGACCGCAAACCACGCAAGGCCCAGAGCGAAAACGTCGGTGAGCACGTGCCCGGCGTCCGAAACGAGAGCGAGCGAGTGCGACCAGATGCCGCCCGCGAGCTCGACCAGCAGGATTACGCACGTCAGGACGAGGGCCTTCCTGAGAGTGGCTCCGTGGTCGGTCACGCGTTCCATGAGTTCATCCTACCCAGGGGCATAACGCGTCGAACCGGCGCCGCCTGCGCAGGCTATCTCCACCAGTCATCTCCCCGTTCCAGGTAGGCCAGGAGCATGCCGTGGCGCAGGCCCTGGTGGCTGATCTGCAGCACCGCCAGCCCGTACCAGTCGAGGAGCAGAAGGAGGGCTTCGACCCCGCCGCGCATCGCCCTCACGCGGCTCGGTTCCAGGCCGTACTTGTTGGCCACCCGCACGACCCTGCCGGCGTCGAGCCGGGTAGCGCAGGTGAGGAGGTCGGCGGTAGTGAGAACTGTGGGCGGGTTGCGGCGGGAAAGGAGGAGGGGCAGGTTGGAAGCGGTGCCGCCCGTCGCCACAAGCCGGTCGACCTCGCCGTCGGGAGCGCGGGCCAGCTCCCGCAGAGCCGCCTTGCGCAGGCGCGCGCGCTCCTCGGGCCGGGGCGGATCGGAAAGATATGTGCTCGACAGGACGCCGGAGCCGATGGCCAACGAAGCCGAACGGAGCATCTGGCGGCCGCGGGCGATCACGATCTCGGTCGAGCCCCCACCGAGATCGACCATCGCCCACTCGCGCTTGGTGGCGTGATACGTGGCGGCGCCGAGGAAGCTGAGCTCGGCCTCGCGGCTGGTCGAGATGATGTGCACCGTCGCCCCGATGGCCTCGCCGGCCTTGTGCGCGAACGCCTCCCCATCGTTGGCTTCGCGCACGGCCTCGGTCGCCGCCGCGAGAAGCTTGTCGTATCCGTCCTTGCGCGCGCGGTTCACGACCGACCGCAGGGCACGGATCGCGAAGCGGCCCTTGGCGCCGATCGAGCCGGTGCGGGCGACCCGCGCTCCAAGCTCGGGCATCTCGACGTAATGGGCGACCTCTTCCAGCCGGTTGCGCACGACGTCGGCGACCAGCGCGTGAACCGTGTTGCTTCCGATATCGACGGCAGCCAAGCGCATTCCGAGCAAAACTTACAATCCCTGCGGTGGCAGCAAAGGAGACAAGGATCGAAAAAGACTCGATGGGCGAGATGGATGTCCCCGTCGACGCCTACTACGGAGCGTCGACGCAGCGGGCCGTCCTCAACTTCCCGATCTCCGGCCAGCCGTTTCCTCGCCGGTTCATCCGGGCGCTCGGACTGGTCAAGAAGGCCGCCGCGCAGACCAACGGCGAGCTCGGCCTCCTTTCCCAGCGCCGGATGCGCGCGATCGTCAAAGCGGCGCAAGAGGTCGTCGACGGAAAACTCGACGACCAGTTCCCTATCGACGTCTACCAGACCGGTTCGGGAACTTCCACCAACACCAACGCCAATGAGGTCATCGCCAACCGCGCGACCGAGATTCTCGGCGGGGCACGCGGGTCCAAGCTGGTGCATCCCAACGACCACGTCAACCTATGCCAGTCGTCCAACGACGTCATCCCCACCGCGATCCAGGTCTCGTGGGCCCTCGCGATCGCGGATGAGCTTATTCCCACACTGCAGCAGCTGCAAAGAGCGCTGGAGGCGAAGAGCAAGGAGTTCTGGCCGGTGGTCAAGACCGGCCGTACTCACCTGATGGACGCGACGCCCATCCGGCTGGGCCAGGAATTCAAGGGCTACGCGGGCCAAATCGAGGAGTCGATCCGTCGAGCGCGCGCCGCCGTTGCCGAGCTGACCAGCGTGCCGCTAGGAGGCACCGCCGTCGGGACCGGCCTCAACGCCCATCCGCGATACGCGAAGCTCACCTGCGCCCGACTCGCCACGGCGACCGGCTTACAAATCCACGAAACCTCCAATCACTTCCACGCTCAGGCGACCCTGGACGCGCCCGTCGCCGCGCACGGTGCCCTCCGAACCCTTGCCGTGAGCTTGTGGAAGATAGGTTCCGACATCCGGCTCATGGGTACAGGTCCCGTCGCCGGACTAGGAGAGCTCCGCCTGCCGGAGACGCAGCCAGGGTCGAGCATCATGCCGGGCAAGGTCAACCCGGTCATCGTCGAGTCGCTGAGCATGGTGGTGGCGCGAGTCCTCGGCAACGACGCCACGGTCACCTTCTGCGGACAGTCTGGAAGCCTCTTCGAGCTCAACGTGATGATGCCCGTCGCCGCTGTGGCCGGCCTGGAATCAATCACGCTGCTGGCGGCGTCCGCACGCAACTTCCGCGAGCGGTGCATCGAAGGGCTGCAGGCGACCGAACGCGGGCCGGAGCTGGTCGAGCGCAGCCCGATGCTGGCGACGGCGTTGAATCCGGTGATCGGCTACGACGAGGCAGCCAAGATCGCGAAGGAGTCGATTCGTACCGGAAAATCGATCCGGGAGCTGGCCCGGGCACGCGGCGTGTCCGAGGCGGTGCTGAACAAGGTCCTCGACCTGGGCAAGATGACGAAACCCGGGCTGGAAGGTCCGGGCGGAGGCGGCTGAGGGCAAGAGGTTGGAGGGCCGCCGCCGAACTAGGTGAGAAGGCGCCTGCCGCACCCCCTGCGACGGTTTCGGCTGCCTGCTGTGCTTCTGCTGCTTGTGATCACCTACGGGATCTCGGGCTACACGGTCATCGAGCGCTGGAACCTGCTCGACGCCTTTTACATGACGATCATCACGATCTCGACGGTCGGCTATATGGAGATCCATCCGCTATCGAACGCCGGCGAGATCTTCACTTCCACGCTCATCGTCGTCGGCGTGGGTACGATGCTCTACGGCTTTGGAGTCTTTGCTGAGACGCTCACTGACAACAGCTTCGTCACCTACAGGAGAGAGCGGCAGTTGGAACGCTCGCTGAACCAGCTCCGAGACCACTTCATCATCTGCGGCTACGGCCGCATCGGGACCCAGATCGTCGCTGAGTTCGAGGAGCACCACATCCCTTATGCGGTCATCGACCAGACCGATGAAGCGCTGGTGCGCCTGCGCAACGAGGACCGGCTGCACGTCGAGGGCGACGCGTCGAGCGAGGAGATCCTCAAGCTCGCGGGCATCGAGCGCGCGCGCGGGCTCATCTCAGCCGTCGACTCCGATGAGCGCGCCGTGTACATCATCCTTGCGGCCCGAGCGCTCAAGCCGAACCTCTACTTGATCTCCCGCGCCGGCCGGCCCGAATCGATCCGCAGGCTCGAGCTCGCCGGCGCCAACCGCGTCATCTCGCCGTACCAGATGGCGGGACACCGCATGGCCGAGCTCGCCGTGAGGCCGGCGCTGGTCGACGTTCTCGACACGCTCCACCACGGCATGGCGGAGATCGCCGTCGAGGAGATGCTCGTCAAGCAGGGGATGGCGGCGGTGGGCAAGACGGTGGACGAGGCCGGGCTCCTGAGCCCGAACGCGGCCAAGCTGCTCGCCATTCGCCGCCGGGATGGCACGCTGCACGTCAACCCCGGTCCCGGCCTGAGGCTGGAAGAAGGCGACCTCTTGATCGCGCTGGGGTCGGAGGATCAGCTCTTCGCATCGGCGGCGATGCTGAAGTAGCACCGGGGCCAGACGGATCTGGCCCCAAACATGCCATCTAGAGTTGTTCAGATGAGGGTTCTCGGACGCCGGCCGGAGCTCGTTGCGCTCGCCTCGGTCGTCATCGGCGCGGCCATCGTGATCGGCAAGCTGACCGTCGGGCTTCTGACCGGCAGCCTCGGCATCATCAGCGAAGCCGTCCACTCGCTCCTCGACCTCGCCGCAAGCGGCTTCACGCTCGTGGCGGTGCGGACCGCGCGCAAGCCGGCCGACAAGGAGCACCCATACGGCCACGGGCGAGCCGAGAACCTCGCCGCCTTCGCCGAAGGCGTGCTCCTTTTGATCACCGCAGCCGGCATCGCATACCAGGCGGTGCATCGCCTTACCGCGGGCGGCGCCGCGGTCAACGCCGCCGGCTACGCTTTCGTGCTGCTCGTCGTCACGCTGCTGATCGAGCTGGGCCGTGCCGCCGTCTTGCGACGGGTCGGACGCGAGGCGGGCAGCGACGCACTGCTGGCTGACGCGACCAACCGCTGGTCTGACGTGCTTGCCACAATCGGCGTCCTGGCGGGTCTCGCCGGCGTGCGAATGGGTTTGGCCTGGGCGGACTCGGTGGCGGCGCTGCTGGTGGCGGTGATCATCGCGCGCGCCGCAGCCGTGCTGGCCTGGCGCTCGGGCGACATCCTGATCGACCGAGCGCCGGCCGATGCCGAACCCAAGCTGCGCGCAGCCATCGAGGGTGTGAATGGCGTCCGGGAGGTGCGCTCTGTGAGGGTGCGTCGTTCAGGGCCGAACCTGCTCGGCGACGCAAGCATCGCCACCGCGCGCATGCTGCCGCTCGAGGCTGCGGGCGGGCTGGTCGATGACGTCAAGCAAGCGGCCCGCGCCGCGCTACCCGAGCTCGAGCTCACGGTCCTTGTCGAAGGCCAGTCGCAGCCCAGCGACCTGGTCGAGCGCATTCACGCGGCAGCCGCACGCAACGGAGGCGTGCGCGATCTTCACAACGTGACCGTCGAGCGGGAGAGCGACGGCTCGCTGCACCTGACGATGCATGCCAAGCTCCCCGGCGACATGACGCTGGCCGCGGCCTCGCAGGCCAGCTCGCGTCTGGAGAAGACGCTGCGGACCGAGTTGCCCGACGCAACGCGCATCGACATCCACCTCGAGCCCATGGAGCCGGTCGTCGTGCGAGGCGAGGACGTGACGCAGCGCCGCGCGCAGCTCGCCGAGCGGATGCGGGAGGTCGTGGAGTCCCATCCAGCCGTGAAGCGCTGCGTCGACGTTGAGCTCAGCGATCGGCACAATCGCATCCATGCGCACGTGGTCGCGGAGCTGGCAGGTGATGTCAGCCTGGAGCAGGCGCACCAGGTCGAGACCGAGCTCGAGGAAAGAATCCGGCGCGCGCTGCCAGAGGTCCACGAGGTGACGGCGCGAGCCACGGCGTGAGACCCGGTCGCGAGGATGACCTGCCCGCGGTGCTCGAGCTGTGGCACGCGGAGGTGCGCGCCGGGCGCCAGGACTGCGTGCCGGGCGAGGCGCACATGAAGCGGCTGCTGGCCGGCTTCGACTGGGGAGCTCGCTCGAGGATGGTCGAAGGCTCGCGCGGCATCGAGGCCGCTGTCCTGGTCGCGGGCCGCCCTACGCCCGGCGGCACGGTCACCCAGGTCTCGGTCGCCTGCGAGCAGCCCGAAGTGCGCCGAGAGCTGCTGCGGTGGGGGCTCGACCTGTCGAAGGCGGCCGGCGCGGTCGCCGCGCAGGTTTGGTGCGGGCGCGGCCATAGCGACTTCCTGGCTGAGCTAGGTGCTCAGTACGTACGTCCGTGGTGGCGCATGGACATGAATTTGACTGGAGCGCTTCCCAATCCACAGCCGGTGGCCGGCTACGAGCTGCGCGATGGCAACCAGGTCGCCGCAGGCGGCTGGTCGGAGGTCCACAACCGCTCGTTCGCCGATCACTGGCGCTTTTCGCCCCGCCACGAGACCGAGCTGGTCACGGGCCGATCGCCTGGCCTGGCGCTGATGGCCACCACTGATGAGGGCGCGGCGGCGGCGGTAACGCTCGCCCATCTCGAGTCGTACACAGAGGATGCCCGCCTTCAACCTGTCGGCATCGTGAGCTCGGTGGGCACGGTTCCCGAGCACCGGCGCAAGGGGCTGGCCACGTGGCTCGTGGCCGAAGCGCTAACTCGCTTGCGGTCAGAGGGAGCTGCTTCAGCCTCTCTCTATGTCGACGGCTGGAACCACACCCGGGCGTTCGATGCATACCGCAAGCTCGGATTCGAGTTGTCATTCGAGTCAGAGGTCTGGGAAGCTGTGTTTGGTGCCCCGTAACCGAAGTTCCTTGCATCTTCGCCTCCGAGGCACCCTGTGAGCGCGCGTGTCTGGGCGGCACTGGCCGTCGTGGCTGTGCTGGGAGTCGCAGGTTGCAGCTCGACGCAAACGGCAAAACGCGTACCGCCAGGGGGCAGTCTCACCGCCACACCGGCACCGCTGGCGACCGCGATCAAGCAGGCAGCAAAACTGGGTCCTGCTGGGATGTCAACCCACGTCGATCTGAGCCTGGGCCTCAAGGTGCGCAACGGCGAAGAGCTGGCCAGGCTCATGGCATCGGGACGGACGGTGACGCCTGCGGAGTACAGCTCGCGTTTCGGACCCGACCCGATCAAAGTCCAGGCGGCGCTCGAGATTCTCACGGCCGCCGGCCTCGAGGCCACGTGGCGTCCGGGTTCCGAATTGATCGGGGCGGGCGGTCCGGCGCCCGTGGTCGCGGCCGTGTTCGCGATCGACATCGAGGACTACAGGCTGCCCGGCGGCGCCACCTTCTATGCCTCCGTCGATACGCCAAAGCTCGCGCCCGTCCTCGCCGCCGTGATCAGCAGCGTGAACGGGCTCGACAGTTATCGCCATGAGCGTACCTATGCGGTGCGGCCGGGTGGCCTCACGCCGACCGATGTGCTCGCGTTCTACAACCTGAAGCCGCTCCGTGACGCGGGACTCGATGGCACCGGCATCACGGTCGTTCTCCCCGAGATCGACGACCTCCCCAACCTAACCGACCTCAATAAGTTCGCCGGCGAGTTCGGGCTGCCGCCTTACGATCCGGTGTTGACACTGAAACGAGACACGTCATGGGGCACGCCGGAAAAGGCCCAGGGCGAGACCACGCTCGACCTCGAGATCATTCACCAGGTAGCGCCCGCGGCGAAGATCGTCGTCTACTTTTCGGCTCCCGACTTCGCGCACGCCGATCGCGCCTTCGACCAGATGGTCAGCGACCACCTCGGCTCGGTCATCTCGGAAAGCCTGGGCGCGTGCGAGACCGACACGCCGAGCGGACATCGCGACCAGTACGCGAGCATCCAGAACCGGTCCGCCGCCCAAGGAATGTCGCACTTCGTCGCCAGCGGGGATGGCGGCGCATTCACCTGCGGCCTGACCGCAGCGCCGGCGACCAGCTTTCCGGCAACTTTGCCCAACGTCACCGCGGTCGGCGGCACCACCGTCTTCGAATCGGTCCAGGGCGTCTATTTCAAAGAGACGGCCTGGGGCGGCCCGCTCACCGAAAGCGGCAGCGGCGGTGGCGCGAGCCAGTTCTACGCCATCCCCGATTTCCAGAAGACCGTCGCCCAAGCCGCGGGCCATTCCCTCCGGCAGGTGCCTGACGTCGCCGCGGACGCCGACCCCTCGACTGGGTTTCACATCGTGTTCGGAGGGCATGAGGGCCAGGCAGGTGGTACGTCGGCCGCGGCGCCCCTGTGGGCGGCGACAGTCGCCCTCATCGACCAGGACCTCAAGCGCAAGGGCCTGCGAGAGACGGGCTTTGCGAACCCGGCCATCTACTGGATGGGGGCAAACGCGTCTCGGCTGCCGGCTCGACCGTTCCACGACGTCACCGGCGGCAACAACCTGGCCTTCGACGCCATCCCCGGCTGGGACTTCGCCACCGGCTGGGGCAGCATGGACGGCGCGGCCCTCGACGCCGCCTGGATCACCTACATAAAAGGAGGAGGAGCGTGACCGATGAAGGGGGCCCCAAGAAGCGCCGGCCCGCACGACGGCCGCCCTCCCCCGCGACGACTGCGCCTGTGGGCCCGGCTCTCGTGATGTGCCCGCACTGCGAGAACATGGTCCCGCCCGGCGAGTTCTGCGGCCACTGCGGAGCGCATCTGACGCGCGGTGTCGCCTCGCGACCGCACGCCTATGCCGCGGTTCCCTCAGAGCCGGTCGTGCACCTATCTATCGTCTCGACACTTTTTCCACACCTTCCTCACCGACGTGGCGGCGCGTTTCGCTGGGCGCTGCTCGCGGGTGCGGCGGCAGTGGTGATCCTGGCCGCGCTGCATCTTTTTGCGCCGGCAACGATCGCCGCCGTCTTTCTGCTTCCGGTGCTCTACGCCTTGTACCTGTATGAGGTCGAGATGTACGAGTCAGAGCCATGGCTGCTGATCGGGACGACGATGGTGGCGGGCGCCATCCTCGGGTACGCCTTCACGATTCTCACCGGAGGGGCCGTGGCCCGCCTCACCATCACCGGCGACGTCGACAGCAATTTCTTGGTCGCGGGCGTGGTCATTCCAATCGTCGCGCAGGCCTTGATGTTGGCCGGGCCCGTTTTTCTGTACTTCTTCCGGAGCCGCTTGCGCGAACCGCTGGACGGCCTCACCTTCGGCGCGGCTTCGGCGCTGGGCTTCACCTTCGCGACGACGCTGACCGCGACCTGGCCGCTGCTGACCGGCCCTCTCGTCGGCAGCGGGTCGACTGGCGACTGGGCGCTCCGCCTTCTGAGCGCCGGGATGCTCGCCATGCTCATCAACGCCAGCACCACCTCGGTGGTCGCCGCGGCGCTCTGGCTGCAGCGCTATGACCTGCGCAAGGCGGGCCGCGGCCGGGAGGCGAGCCTGCCCGCAACCGTGGTCGTCGCCGCAGGCGCGCAGGTCATCGTCGGCGCCATCTCGGTCACTGTGCCGGACCTCGTGCTGCAGGTCGGCCTGCGGGCTGTCGCCGCGGTTGCGGTGTTGATGTATGTGAGGCTCGTCATCCATCGGGCGCTCCTGGCCGAAGGTGCTGCGCACGAGATCGGTCCCGACGCGCCCTGCCCCGAATGTCACCGCATCGTCCCGACCATGGCGTTCTGCCCGGCCTGCGGCGTGGCCCGCGCGGCCGCCAAACCAACGCATATGCACGCGCACCCGAGGGAATGATGGCTGCACAGCCACACTACTGCGGACACTGCGGAGCGCCGGTGGCACCGAGCGCCCCTTACTGCGGGCACTGCGGTGCGCCGCAATACCCTGCCCAGGCTGCCGCGGCCGCGCCGTATCAGTACGCGTACGCACCCGCGAGGCCGCAGTCGACGCTGCGCCGGTACAGCGGAACCCAGATCGCCGTCGCGGTCGGGCTGCTCGCCATCCTCGCGATCGTGACCGTGGGGCTCAGCGCATTTGCGGTGTCGCAGGTGATCGGCAACCACAGCGCATGCACATCGAACTGTGGGCCGAGGATCGTCACGCCGCTGGCCGCGCCGGCGACATACAAAAGTTCCGCATTCGGCTACCAGGTCGCCTACGACCCGACATGGACGGTGAGAACCCAGGACGCCCAGGGCGTCACCCTAGCCACCAAGCTCGGGCTGCTGCAGGTCGCCGGCAGCAAGTCCGGACAGCCCCTCGACCAGGTCGTACAGGCGGTGATCACCGCGCTGCCCTCGGCCACGTGGCAGAGCGTCGCCCACGTCAGCGACCTGAAAGGCGCGCACATCGGCGACCAGGACGGAATCGGCGTGGTGTACTCGGCCAACCTGATCGCGTCCAACGGGTCCGCGGCCAAGGTGCGGTTCTTCGTCATCGCGGCGACGAAAGGCTCGACCACGGTCGCGATGTTCGGCGTCAACCCGGCCGACCCCAAAAATTACCCGAACGGAATTCCTGAAGGCGAAGAGTTCGATGCGGTATGCCAGCAGTTCCAGTGGAGCCAGACCTGACGAGCTCAGCGGACCCAATCGAGCTTGAGAATTGGAAAGATCCCCTTTCCATTCATGAGGAGGACACGAGGGCTGCAGCGCGTGCGCTGGGGGACCTGGTTGGGTGATCGCTCGGACAGGGTGGAGGCGACGTCTAAACGCGTTCTAGCGCGAGCTTCGCTCCGAAACCCAGGAGAACCACTCCAGTCACCCGCTGCATCCACTGCCTGACCCGCGGCGCGGTGATGAAGTCTCGGATGCGCGATATGAGCAGCCCATACGCGATCATCCACGTCCATCCGATGACCGCGAAGACCAGGCCGAGCTCCAGCAGCCGTGGCAGGAGCG
>Ga0209471_1002225_pt1 | contig 11276 bp, 9 predicted proteins | sample GraSoiAngelo_128_FD_185885 | JGI IMG/M metagenome (GOLD analysis project Ga0209471, IMG submission 185885) | Grasslands soil microbial communities from the Angelo Coastal Reserve, California, USA - 14_0927_12_20cm (SPAdes) (version 2) | ecosystem: Environmental > Terrestrial > Soil > Grasslands ... | reverse complement strand
CCCCGAACTGACGGTGACGATGCAGAACTCTTCTTCGCTCGACCGCAGATAGCGGTATCCGGCGGCCGTGACGTCGTTGATGACCTTGACCCGGGCGCCGGCCCAGGCGCGAGCCATGTCTTCGCCGAGCGGATACGGGCTGGTCTGGTGGGCGCCCCAGATGGTCGGGGCGGCGAGCACGTCTCCGGCGGGATCGATCGGTCCCGCAAATGCGACATCGATTTCCGTCACTGCGTCCGGGTCGACGAGCTCGGCGCCCAGCCGGCACATCAGCGAGAGCAGCTCCTGGCGCAATTGTTCGAATGACGACTGGGGCAAGTCGAGGTGATTCGGGGTCGCGGCGGTGACGGAGCGGAGGAGCGTCGAATGACGAGCGTCGAAGAGGCCAGCGCGCGTCCTCGTTCCGCCGATATCGAAGACGAGGATTGCCATCGCGCCGAAACGCCCCCCCGCGCGAATCTGGGGAGGAAGCCAAGGCTTCGCAAGCGCAGTGCAAGAGGGTCTTTATTCGATGCAGGGCAATGTTTTTCACAACGCAGGCGGCCGCCACTGGCCTTCGCGCAGCGCTGGCATCACCTTGCCGAAAGTCGTTTTTTCATTCACGGGCGGGATCTCATGGCCAGTTCTCCATTCGCCGCGCTGATCATGGCCGGCGGCAGGTCGGAACGGATGAGGGCAGGCGGATCCGCCCAGCACAAAGGCCTGCGCACCGTGCGCGGGGTGCCCTTGATCGAATGGAACCTGCGCGCGCTCCTCTGGTTCGGGTTCAAGCAGCTCTTCGTCGCCCTCAATGCGCAGGAAAAGACCCTCGCCGCCTGGATCGAGGGGCCCGGCCGGGCACTCGCCGAATCTCAATCTGCGACGCTCGACATCCTTTTCGAAACGCAGCCGCTGGGGACCATCGGCGCGGTCGCCTTCCTGCCGCGGGAGATCGACGACGCCGTCATCGTCAACGTCGACAATCTGACCAGCCTGGACCTGGGACAGCTCGCCCGCTCCCACCGGGAGGGGCTGGCCGCGGCGACGATCGCCACGCACGAGCAGTCCTTCCCGATTCCATTCGGATTGCTCGAGCTGGCCGGGCGGCGGATCGCCGCCTACCGCGAGAAGCCGGTCCTCTCCGTCCCGATCTCGAGCGGGACATACGTTCTCCATCGCCGGGCGATCGATCGGGTTCCAGCGGGATCCCGCCTCGACCTGCCGGCGCTGATCGATGCGCTGCTCGAGGCGGACGAGGCCGTGCTGGCCTACCCGCACCAGGAGCACTGGGTCGACGTCAATGACGAGGCGGCGCTGGCGCACGCAGAGCGGCTCTTTTCCCAGAATGGCCGCCGCTGGCCGGGCGCGGTCGCCGCGGAGAGCGAACGGGCCCAGCCGTGATCAACATCCTCTCCGTCATCTCCGAGCTGAACTTCGGCGGAGGCGAGAACCGGCTCTTCCATCTTGCTCGCACGATCGATCCGAGCCGGTTCCACCACACGGTGGTGACGGTGTATTCGTCGGACCACCCGCTCCAGAGCCGCTGCAGCTCGATGCGGCGCCAGTTCGCCGACGCGGGCGTGGCGGTGCATGACCTCGGAGTGCCGCACCCCGCCAGCGCGCGGGGGCCGCGCCCGCTCAGGCTCGCCAGAATCGGCGCGATCCTCGCGACCGCCATCGCCAGGCTTCGGCGCCTGATCCTCTCCAGCCGCGCCGATGTCGTCGACGCGCACCTCGAGAATGCTCTCTACACCGCCGTTCCGGCAGCAGCGAGCGCCGGCGTTCCGGCGGCCATCACTCTCTACAGCGAGCTCGATCTCTGGAGGGCGCGCGACAGCGGGTCGTATCGGCAGGTGCTGTTCCCCTCGCTCCGCCGTCTCAATCTCCGGCTGTGCAGCGCCATCATCACCGACTCGAAGCTCCGCGCCGCCCAGTTCGAGCGCTTCATCGGTGAAACGCCGCCTCCGCTGCACGTCATCCCGAATGGCGTCCGCCTCGATGGGCCGTCCCGCTCGCGTGGCGAGGTCCTGAGAGAATTCGGCATCCCTGAGGACACTCGCGCGACCCTTCTCGGCCAGGTCGCCGGCCTCGTTCCCTTCAAGGGACAGGCGGTGCTCCTCGAGGCCGCGCGGCGCATCATCGATGGGGGACACGACGTCTACGTTCTCTGCGTCGGCGACGAGCGCGACGGCCCGGCTTATCCGCTTCAATTGCGCCGGCAGGCGAAAAGGCTCGGAATCCTCGACCGGGTTCGCATCCAGTCCTATCCGGGAAGCATCTCCGACGTCTGGAGCGTGATCGACGTCCATGTCCACCCTTCGTCGATCGATTCCCTTCCCAACGCCATCATCGAGGGAATGTCGCTGGGAAAGCCCGCGGTGGTCTCTTCGGTGGGCGCGATCCCCGACCACGTCGATCACGGCCGGACGGGTCTGATCGTTCCGCCCGACGACGCGGCGGCTCTGGCAGACGCTCTTCATCGGGTTCTGGGAGACGCGGCCCTCGCGGAGCAATTGGGCCGGGGCGCCCACCGGCGGTATCTCGAGCGCTTCACTCCAGAGGTCACCACCCGCCAGATCGAAAGCTGCTTCGAGGCGATGATCGAGGCGCACGACAAGCGCCGCGCCGCGGCTCCGGGATGGGCGAGCTGATGGCCCAGGCGCTGGACGGCAAGCTCGTCACGGTGACCGGCGCGGGAGGATTCCTCGGACCTGTCGCGGTCGATGCCCTGGCTCGCAGGGGCGCACGGGTTCAAGCGATCATTGGACCACCGCAAGAGGCGGCGAGAACTCCTCCCGGGGCTGCCTACGTCGCGCAAGTCGACATCTGCGATTCGCTTGCCCTCCGGAAGCTGGTCGCCGGGGCCGACGCCGTCGTCCATCTGGCCGGACCGGCATCGGTGGCTGCCTCGTTCCACGACCCGACCAGATACGTGCGGATCCACAGCGAAGGAACCGCTGCGCTTCTCCAGGCCTGCCAGGCGGAGGGAGTGCGCAAGCTGGTGTACGTTTCATCTGCCGAAGTCTACGGCCAGCCGCTTCGCTCACCCGTCAGCGAAGATGATCCGCTCAGCGCACGATCTCCTTACGGCGCGGCGAAGATCGGCGCCGAGAAGCTCATCGAGGCCCATGTCCATGCGTTCGGTCTGCGCGCCGTCATCCTCCGCCCGTTTTCCGTCTACGGTCCCGGCGCAAGCGCGGAATCGCTGATCCCGCGAATCATCGGCATGGCGCGCAGCGGCCTGCCGGTGATCCTGCGAGACCTGCGGCCGGTCCGGGATTACTGCTTCGTGTCGGATCTCGCCGAGGCGATCGCTCTCGCCTGTTCCGTCCAGCACCGGGAGCTGGACATCTTCAACATCGGCACCATGCAAGGAACCAGCGTCGAGCGCGTCGCTTCCCTGATCGTGGAGGCGCTCGGGGTGCGCTGCTCCATCCAGGAAAATGGCGATCGCGATCGGCCGGGAAAGAGCGAGATCCATGAGCTGATCGCGAACAACCGGCGGGCGCGGGAAGTCCTCGGATGGCAGCCTGCGGTTCCGCTGGAGAAAGGGCTGCGCATGACAGCCGCGGGCATCGAGCGGTGAGCCGGCGATACCTGATCACCGGCGCGCAAGGACTCGTCGGCCGCTATTTGACGGCCCGCATCCTTGACGTCGAGAAGGACGCGGAGGTCGTTGGCATCGGGCGGTCGAAGGAGATCGATGGCTTCACACACGCCTTCTCGACCCGCGGCGGAGAGCGGGGCGCCCCGCTCCCAGCGCACCTGCGCGCGAGCCTCGACGAACGACATCGATACCTGCGGTTGTCGCTGCTCGAGACCGCCAGGCTGCAGGAGCTGATCCGCGAGCTCCGGCCGCACTGCATTTTTCACCTCGCGTCCGCGCTCCACACTGCGCCCGAGCGCGATCTGGTCGAAACGAACATCGAAGGGACGGCATCGCTGATGAACGCGGTGGCCGGTGCGCAAGGGTCGAAAGCGCTGGTGATCCTCGGGTCCAGCGGCAGCGTCTACGGAGATCCTCTTTCGCTGCCGATCCGGGAATCAGATCCTTGCAGCCCGTCGGACTTTTATGGAGTGACGAAGCTGACGGCCGAGCACGTCACGCGCATCAAGGCAGCGCGGGGCGGATTCGCTTTCATCGCGGCGCGCATCTTCAACGTCGTCGGGCCGGGACAGAACGAGAGCCATGTCTGCGGACGCTTCGCCGCCCAGCTCGCGTCGGCGAGCTCCCGTCATCTGGTGCTCGAAGCTGGCGCGCTCGAGACGACCCGGGACTTCATCGACGTGCGCGATGTCGCAGCCGCCCTGATGCTGATCGCGCACCGGGGCGAACGCGGCGGGGCTTACAATCTCGCCAGCGGGTGCGAAACGCCCATCCAACAAATCCTTTCCGAGTTGATCCGCGTCTCGGGATTGAACGTGGAGATCGCACAGCGAAAGGACCTGCCGGCCGGCGTCCGGCGGCACTTTGCGGACGTGTCGCGCCTTCAGCAGCTTGGATTCGTCCCGAGGTACCCGATCCGCGAGAGCCTGCACGACCTCTTTCGCTACCACCAGGCGCTGCGCGTCGATCGCAGTCCTCCGCAGCTGCCAGCCTGATCGAGATCCAGCATGGCGGGACAAAGGCGAAGAATCGGCGTCCTGTCGCTCATCAATGAATTGCTCTTTGGCGGTGACGAGAACAGGCTCCTTTCCTTTTCGCGGACCGTGGACGGGGAGCGCTTCGCCCATCACGTGGTGTGCGTGAAGCGGCCCAACCACGACTTCGACTCGCGGAACGGAACGATGCGGCAGCTGTACGCCGATGCGGGCATCCGCGTCGCGGACCTGGGAGAGGGCTATCCCAACCTGGGCGCCCGCCGGGCGAGTCCGATGGTTCCAATCAATCGCAGCCTGATGCTTGCCCGATCGGTCTACCGTTGCTGTCGCTACATCCGGGAAAATCGAATCGACGTCGTCGACGCGCACCTGGGCTCGGGCAGCCTGGTGGGAATGATGGCGGGCGCGCTGACGCGCGTTCCGGTGGCGATCACCACCTATCAAGTCGAACAATGGGAACCACTCTGGCTCTGGCGCCGCGTGCATCCCTCCGTGTTGCGCGCCGCCGCAGCGGTCATCACCGATTCCGAGGAGTGCGCGCAGGCGGTGAAGTCGTTCATGCGACGTCCTCTTGCGCAGGTCAAAGTCATCCCCAACGGCGTCGAGCCACCCTCGACCGTGCGATCGCGCCTCGAGATGAGAAGGCTGCTGGGTTTGCCGGACGATCCGCGCGTGCGCGTCATCGGCCAGATCGCCACCTTGCTGCCCACCAAGGGGCAAGACGTCCTTCTCGAGGCTGCGAAGATGGTGCTCGCTCGAGAATCCGATGTCGCCTTCTTGCTCCTGGGGTTTCCGCGGGGCGGCACGTACGCGGACGATCTGCAACAGCAAGCGACGCGGCTCGGAATCAAGGACCGCGTCCGCATCTGCGGGTATCCGGGAAATATCGGCGACGTGTGGAAGGTGATCGACATCCACACGCACCCGACGCAACTCGATTCGCTGCCGCAGGCGATCTTGGAAGCCATGTCGCTTGGCCTTCCCTCGGTGGTGACGCCCACGGGAGGAATCCCCACGATGGTCGAGCACGACCGGACAGGACTGATCGTGCCGCCGCGAGATCCGATCGCGCTGGCCGACGCGCTGCTTCGGTTGCTGCGCGAGCCAGAGACCGCAGCCCGCCTGGGGTGCGCCGCCCAGCAGCGTTACCGGCAACGCTATACGACCGCGACCATGACCAGCGCTCTGGAAAATGTCTTTGCGAGGCTCGCGAGAGCGTAGCAGTGCACTGCGCGGGTGTGGTACAGCCCGCCGGGCAGACGACCATTCCAACCCCAGGAGCCAAAGATGGCAAAGAAGTCGCAAGAGGCGCTCGTGATCGCGAGCAAGGCCAAGAACGTCCTCAAGAAGGCCGGCTGCAACACCGCGGGGGACGCGTTCGAGGCGCTGAACAACTATCTCTACTGGCTGCTCGAGCAAGCGTCAAAGCGGGCGAAAGCGAATGGCCGCAAGACCGTTCGCAAACACGACTTCATGATCTGAGTCGGAGCATTGTCCCGGTCCGTCTCGCCAACCAGCAGGCAGGCTGACCGGGAGTAGTTCTCCTAGCCATCATCGGAGGAACTCATGCGCGCATCGATCGTTCTTCTTCTCCTTTGCGGCTGCGCCAGCGGCTCTTCATCGTCGCGCACCGCGGGACCCACTCCTGGCTCGGCGGCGGCGGCGAGCATCAGCGGCGCCGGCGGTCCGGCCGCGACCGCGGTCATCGAGCCGCGCAGCGGCAGCACGCTGACCGGCTCGGCCAGCTTCACCGCCGTCGATGGCGGCAATCTCGGCGCCCACGTCGAGGTGCAGAACGCCACACCCGGCCAGCACGGCGTGCACATCCACGAGAAGGGCGACTGCAGCGATCCCAAGGCCGCCAGCGCCGGCGGTCACTACAACCCCAACAGCGGCGCGCATCACGGCGGACCCTCGACGCCGGTGCGGCACGGCGGCGATCTCGGCAACATCACCGTCGGCCCGGATGGCAAGGGAACGCTCGACGTGGTGGTAGGCGATCTCTCGCTCGAACAGCGGCGCCAACGGCATCGTCGGCCGCTCCATCGTCGTCCACGAGAAGACCGACGACCTGCACAGCGACCCCGCCGGCAACTCCGGCGGACGGTTCGGCTGCGGAGTCATCCAGGCGCCACCGGTGCACTGACTCACGGTGAGCAGGACGCGAGCGTCAGCCCCCAGGTGACCAGCCTGTCGGCCGTGCCGGCGAAGCCGGCGTCGAGCGCGCCGATGGTGTAGCTGCCGTCGCTGTTCGCGGTCCACGTCACCGAGCCGCTCGAGGCGTCGAGGCTGGCGTTCTTCACGCCGCCGGTGGCACGGACGATCCCGCCCGTCGCCTCGCCCGCCGACGGAACCGACTTGGCGACCACCGAAGCGCGCGTGGTCCCGTCGGACTGCGGCACGACGCGGAGCGAAAAGGTCGTCGCCGTCCCGACCGGAACGTTGCGAAAAGCAGCGCAGGCGTTGGGCTGATCGCTGAGATAGAAAGTGAGCGCGCCGCCGCTGTTCACGGCCGCGCCGTCGCTGATGTGGAAGGACAGGCCGTTGATGTTGAAGTCGACCGGTCCGGCGTCGCTCGGCGTCCGCCGATAGTTGGCGTCGCAGGCGAGCGCGAGCATGAGCAACAGGGCGCCGCGCATCACTTGAGCGTCGTCAACACCACGACCACGGCGTCCAGATCCTTCTTGCGCGCGAAGGCGTAGGTGCCCGAAGGCGACGCGAGCTTCGCATGGCTGCCGGCGCCCACCGCCGCATGCCGCTTGCGGAAGGCGGCCAGCTTGGTGAAGTGGAGCAGGGTGGCCGGATCGCCGCTGCTCCAGTTCATGTCCGAGCGCGTCCCCTGCACGGCGTCGCTGCCGCCGGGGCCGAGCAGCCGGCCGCTCTCGTCGCCGTAGAAGATCTGCGCGCCGCCGGGCGCGAGCAGGAGCGCTGTGCCCCCCTGCCGCTGCAGGGCGAGATCGTTCTTCATCACGTCGAGGAAGAGATGCGTGTCGTGCGAGGAGATGTACGAGAGCACGTCGAACGACGGATCGGTGGAGATCGATCCGGCGTAGTTGGCGTAGAGCGCGTCCAGGGCGGCGGCGCTGTCGGCCAGCGACGGCTTGGCGAGCAGCATGTCGCGCACCACGCCCTGGAAGTCGAAGTTGATGAGGGAGTCGAAACCGCCGTCGGTGAAGTAGCCATCCTTGGTCGCGCCGTGGCCGAAGACCTCTCCGGTCATCCAGAAGGGCGCGTCGTCGAGCTTCTTGGTCGGGTTCGCCGTCTTCCAATCGTGCAGCGCCGTGAGCGCGCCTTGCTTGAGCGCGGACCAGGAAGCGAGCTCGACGTTCTTGGCCGTGTCGCAGCGGAACCCGTCGAAGCCGTACTGGCGCACCCAGTCGCTGTGCCATTTCACCAGATACTGGCGCACCGAGTAGCCGAGGTCGGAAGTAAAATTGGTGTCGGACTTGCGCGAGAAGAAGAAGGGCACGCCGGCCGACGTTGAATTCTCCGTCTTGAAGTCCGGCAGGAAGGACACCGAGCGGGTGAAGTCATCGCTCCCGCCCGGGGTGAACATCCCCGAGGGGCCCAGGCCGGCCCGGATCCACGATGGGCTCCACCAGTTCTGCCAGCTCGACGACTTGTAGTCGACCAGGTCGTTCCAGGCCAGCCAGCCGCGGCTGTCGTGCGGCGTGAAGCTCTTGAAGGCGGTGCCGGTGCCGTCGAAGAAGACCTCGCGCAGATAGCTGACGAGGTCGTCGCCGGTCGCGTAGCCGGGATGGTTCATCACCACGTCGAGCAGCACGCGGATGCCGCGCTGGTGCGCGCCGTCGACGAACGCGGTCAGGTCCGCTCCCGTGCCGAGATTCGCGTCGAGCTTGGTGAAGTCGAGCGCCCAGTAGCCGTGATAGCCGTAGTGCTTGAAGTCACCGCTGCCGCCCGCCACCCAGCCGTGCACCTGCTCGACGATGGGCGAGATCCAGATGGCGGTCGCGCCCAGCGACGCGATGTAGTCGAGCTTGGCGGTCAGGCCTTTCAGATCGCCGCCGTGCCAGGTGCCGATCTCCTGCGCGCCGTCCTTCGCCCGGCCGTACCCGTTGTCGTTGCTGGTGTCGCCGTTGAAGAAGCGGTCGGTCAGGACGAAGTAGACGGTGGCGTTGGCCCAGGTGAAGGGCGTGGCCTGCGCACCGTCCTTCTCGAGAAGCACGACGCCGCTCGGGTCGGGCGTGAGGGTCACCTTGCCGGAGGACGACACGCTAAGGGCGGAACCCGAGTACTGATCGCGCAGCGCCGTGCCCGCGGGAAAGGCGCTGCTCACGTCGATGGTGAGCGGCTGGCCCGGATGCCAGGAGCTCGTCGAGGAGCACGCGAGCAGGAGTCCGGCCAGCCACGCTCTCTTCATCGTCCGCTCAGGGTATCATCCCTGCATGCCGATCCCTCGTTGGCATTTGGCGCTTGCCCTCGCGGCCGCCTGCTCGAAGACGAGCGGCGGTTCGCTCCACGTCGCTTCACCCGCCTGGGAAGAGCAGGTGATCTACTTCGTCATGACCGACCGCTTTGCCAACGGCGACAAGACGAACGACGACCAGAAGAAGGGCGAATTCGATCCCACCGACATCAACAGGTACTCGGGCGGCGATCTGCAGGGGATCATCGACCACCTCGACTACATCCAGGGGCTGGGCGCGACCGCGGTCTGGATCACGCCGCCGGTCGCGAACATGTGGTGGGACCCGCTGCAGCAGTCGGGCGGATATCACGGCTACTGGGCGCGCCATCTGAAGAAGGTGGACGAGCACCTCGGCACGCTCGACACGTACAAGGCGCTGAGTGCCGCCTTGCACAAGCGCGGGATGTACCTCATCCAGGACGTCGTGCCCAACCACATGGGCAACTTCTTCACCTATTCGAATTACGACCCGACCGACGTCACCAAGACCTTCACCAAGAACACGCAGGCTGTTCCGGGCGGCAAGCCCGAGCAAGCGCCCTTCGATCAGAATGACGCGACCGATCCGGTCCAGCGCGCCGCCGCCATCTATCACTGGACGCCGACCATCACCGATTACAACGACCCCAACCAGGAGCTGAACTACCAGATCTCCGATCTCGACGACCTCAACAGCGAGAGTCCCGTCACGCGCGCGGCGCTGCGCGATTCCTACGGCTACTGGATCAAGGAAGTGGGCGTGGACGCCTTCCGGGTCGACACCGTCAAGTTCGTCCCGCACGATTTCTGGAACGACTTCTGCTACGGGACCGACCCCGCCGCGCCGGGAATGATGACGGTGGCGAAATCGGTGGGACAGAAAAACTTCTTCGCCTTTGGCGAGGTGTACGAAGTCCCGCCGCCGCTCGATGACGTGCTCGAGCACAAGGTGGCGAGCTACCTGGGCACCGCCGCCGCGCCGGAGCTGCCGGCGCTTCTAGCTTATCCGCTCTACGGCGAGATCAGCCGCGTCTTCGCCGGCGGCAAACCGACCTCGTACATGACGTACCGGCTGTCGAGGTTCATGGACCCGACGCTCTATCCCAACCCGAACCTGTCGCCGACCTTCATCGACAACCACGACGTGCAGCGCTTCCTCTCGCTCGGCACGCCACAGGGGTTGCAGCAGGCGCTGGCGTTCCTCTTCACCATTCCGGGGATTCCCATCGTCTACTACGGCACCGAGCAGAGCTTCACGGAGACGCGCGCAGCGATGTTCGGCGGGGGGTACAAGCAATTGATCGATCGCTTCACCCCCGGCGCGCTGTACCAGAAGATCAAGAAGCTCTCCGACCTGCGCGCGAGCAGCAAGGCCTTCACCCACGGCGGGCTCGACGTGCTCTACGACAACAACACCGGGCCGGGCGCGCTCGTCTACCGGCGCACTTCGCCGAGCGAGACGATGCTGGTGTTGATGAACACGGCGGAGGAGAACGTGCTCGTCTCCGGCCTCGACACGAAGCTCGCCGGAGGCACGGTGCTGCAAACGGCGTACTCGGAGCAGCAGCCGCCGACGCCGGCGGTGCAAGCGGACGGCACCGTGCAGATCACGCTGCCGGCGCGCGCCGTGATCGTCGCGAAGGCCACTTCGCAAATCAGTGTGCCGCCGCCGCCCGCCGCGACCATCACGGTGAACACGCCCATCGACGGGCAGACCTTCATCGACGATGTGACGGTGACAGGGACCATCTCGCCCGCTTCCGACAAGCTGTGGATGATCCTCGACGGCTACATCCAGCAGGCGGTGATCGTGCCGGTGAATCCCGACGGGACGTGGAGCACCGTCCTGCCGGTTTCGAATTATCCGCCGGGCCTGGCGACGCACGCCGTCGCCTTCTACACGCCCGACGCCGTGGTCGCGACCAAGCAGCTCCGCTTCACCAGCAACGTGCAGTGTACGCCGACGGTGATCACAGAGACCGATCCGGTCGGCGACGACAAGGGGCCGAAGGGAACGTACACCTATCCGCAGGACCCGACGTTCCATCATCAGATGGACATGACCAATCTCCGTCTCGAGATCTGCAAGGCGTCGATGAATCTGAAGATCACCATGGCCGACTGGAGCACGGTGTGGAATCCGCCGCTCAAGTTCGACCACGTCTCGTTCCGGATTTTCTTTTCGGTGCCGGGCGTGAGCGGGGGCGCAACGGTGTTGCCCTGGCTGAGTGGGACGACGCCGACGGGCTTCACCTGGAACTTCGATCATTTCGCCTATGGCTGGCAG
>Ga0209471_1002223_pt1 | contig 11281 bp, 12 predicted proteins | sample GraSoiAngelo_128_FD_185885 | JGI IMG/M metagenome (GOLD analysis project Ga0209471, IMG submission 185885) | Grasslands soil microbial communities from the Angelo Coastal Reserve, California, USA - 14_0927_12_20cm (SPAdes) (version 2) | ecosystem: Environmental > Terrestrial > Soil > Grasslands ... | reverse complement strand
ACGAGCTCGGGCTCTCGGGGTCCCGGGCGGCGTCCCGCGCCAGCCACGCCGTCAGCGCCCGTCCAGACTTGCCGCGTGGCGGCGCGCCCTTGCTCTTGAGCGCCAGCCGGTCCGGCACCGGTAGCGAGGCGCCCAGGACTTGTGCCGCGCGCCGCTCCAGCACGTCACCCGTCTGGTCGTGCATCTCCTTGATGATGGTGGCCAGCGTCGTGCCCTCCATCTGCCGCAGCTTGATCCACAAGAGCTGGAGAAAGTGACGGTAGGAGTACGTCGCGGCCGTGCCGCGTCCCTCGGGGGGGCTCACGAGACCCTTGGTCACGTAGAACCGGATCGTGCGCTCGCTCGGCTGCGCCCGCGCGGCCGCGTTGATCGGGGTGATCGCGGACGCGTCGAGCACGGCTCCGACGAGCGCGGCGAGGTCGCGCAGGTTCCACGGGGCGAGGTTGCGATACTCGCGCAGGGTGTGCAACGGCTCGGCGTGCGGCGCGCCCGTCACGCCTCAGCGCCTCCCCGCGCGCGCTCCTCACCGATCCGGCACACCGCGGTCAGCCAATCCGTCACCTGGCGCAGATTAAACGGCTTCCGGATCACCACGCACTGGTGCCGCTCCAGCCAGGTGCGTACCTCGTCCGCCTCGGCGTCCCCCGTCATGATCGCGATGCGGCCCTCGAGCATTGGCCACCGGTGCACGATAGCGAGGTAGAGGGCGAGCCCGGACATGGTCGGCAGGTGGATGTCGAGCAGCAGGGCGTCCGGTTGCTCGGTCGCGAGCAGCTCGTACGCCGTCTCGGCGCTGCCCGCGCCGATCACCCGAAGACCCTGGCGTGAGAGCAGGCGCTCCAGCACCCGGCGCAACGGGGCTTCGTCGTCGACGATGAGGATCGTGCGCGACCCGGCGCTCATGAGGCGGAGGCCCGGGCCTGCGGCGGCGTCAGGAAGCGCTGGACCACGCGCGCCAGCGCCTCGCTCGAGTCGAGCGACAAGCGCATCTCCCCCGCCGTGAGCCCGAGGTACGCGCGCGCGTGCAACTGCAGGGTCTTGGTCTGCGCGTACCCCAGGCGCTTCGCCACGTCTTCGATCGTGAATCCGGGATCCTGCAACAGGCGGTGTGCGTAGAGCACCCGCGCCGCGGAAAGGAAGTGTCGGGGCGACGGCAGCCCCACCCGCGTGAACCACCGCTCGCAGGTACGCCGATCCACCCGCGCCCGCACCGCGACCTGGCCGACCGTCTGCACTTCGCCCGGCGAGCGCAGCGCCTCTTCCAGCACCCAGCGCAGCTCGCTGGGCAGGGGCGCGAGCGCGTCGGCCAGCTGGTCCAGGAGCTGCCGCGACGAGGAGCGTGCCTCCTCCTGGCCGAGCACCTCCCGCAACCGGCTCGGGTGATCGTCGTAATTCGCGAACACCGCGTGCTGGATGCCACGCTGGCCCAGCGCCAAGAGCACCCCGGCGGTGCGAGGCGTGAGGGTGGTGTACAGCATCAGGGGGAGCGAGGGGAACAACACGCGCAGCCGCTCGATCTCTTGCGACCGCGCCTGGCCGGACAGGAGCGGGTCTACGACCGCCAGCTCGACGGGCCGACTGCGGATGCCCGTCAGCACATCGTCCCAGGTGGAAACCTGCGCGACAATGAAACGGGAGCCCGCGGCCCGGCGCAGCTTGTGGAATTGGACGTCGGGGACGGCGGCTAATACGAGCATGAATCCCCCAAAACCCCTAAATGTCGCAAAATCGCCCTACGATGCCGCAAAAACGCCCTAAAATCGGGACGCCTCCGTACCCAGGTTGTGGAGTCCCTGTTGCGCCCATTCCACATCCTGGTCTAGCGGAGGTCACATGTCCCGCATTCGCGCCCTGTTCACCCTGCTCGTCGTCGCGTTCGCTCTCTCCACCGTCGCCTGTGCGGACGCCACTGGCCCCCGCCACGGCTGCGATATCAACAACAGCAACACCTGCAAGTAAGCATCTCAGCCACCGAGCTGCGCGAGGGACTCGGAGACCTCGCGTAGCTCGGCGGTTTGCACCACCGGCTCTGTCGCGGGCTGCGCTTCCAGCGCCATTGCCCGTTGGCAGTCGGGTAGCCCCGCCAGGATACGGTCGATTCGAAACTCGAATTCATGCAGCCCGGCGGCGCCGGCGATCGCGCGCGCCTCTTTCAACAGGACTTCGGCGCGGCGGTACCGGCCGAACCGCGCCTGGCCGATCCCCTGTTTGAGATAGAAGTCCGCCCGGATGTTGGGCGGCATGTCTCCCAGCCGGTCTTCGCACCGCTCCCGCCAACGGGCGAAGCCGACGTGATCGCGCCGATACGACGCGCAGTGCATCAGCTCGATCACCGCGTTGCTGACGGTCTCCTGCGTCCGGCCACGGCGGAACACCTCTGCCAGCGCTCGCTCCGCTCCGGTCGCGTCGCCCAGGCTGAGCAGCATGGTTCCCAGGTCACCCAGCGCGCGGAGCTGGGAATCCTCCTCTTCATACAGCTCGAACGCATGCCAGGCGTGCGGAATCGCCTCGGCCGATTGCCCCATGTAGTAGAACGCCGCCGCGATGCCCTGCTCGGCGCGCGCCTCGACGTCCCGCTCGCCGGCGGTCCGGGCATCCGCGAGGACCCCCTCGAGCCGGCGCTCGGCGTCCGCGAGGTTGCCGCGTCCGAGCAGGGTGTTCGCCCGTCCGATGCGACTGAGCAGGGCCGATTGGCGGTCGCCGGCGAGCGTCGCCAGCTCCCCGGCCTCGGAGTAGGCGGCGTCCGCCTCGTCGAACCGATTCAGCTTGCGCTGCACGCGCGCGAAGCGCAGCTGCGCCGCCACCGCGTCGGTTGCAGACAGCCGATTCCCCACCACCAGCAGGAGCGTCGTGAGCACGTCGATCGCCTCTTCGAGCCGCAGCTCGGCCTCGAGGAAATGCGCGTACGCGAAGAGCGCCGGTACAATCAGCTGGATGTCGCCGAGGCGGTAGGCGTCTGACGCACTCTCGGCGATTCCGTGCACGTGTGCGCCTTCGGTGTCCGCCGCGCGCAGCTCAAGGCAGAACCGGTCGGTCGCCACCCACTGATAATGGAAAGCGTCCTTCGAAACCGCCGCCCGATCCGGCGCGAGCAGGTCCACCAGCCGCAACGCGAGAAACGCGCCCTGTCCCAGGCGCGCTTCCAACGTCGTGGCGGCTTCCGGACCCGACACCCGCTGTAGGAAAATGGCGTGCGGCAGCGACTCGAACTTCAGACGCAAAACGGGCATTCCTAACGTCTCCGAGTGTGAGGCTAGCGAGCTGGCGCTTGCACCCTAGGCAGGGGTTATGCCTCATCGCAACGTGCGGCCGGCTCAGAACATAGCGTTTTCGTGCTCTTTCCGTTAGACCGCAGTTTTCGCGTTTTCTGGCTTTTCGCCGCGTCGTTCGGATGCCGGTCGGGCCGCGCCCGCTCCCCTTATTCCGGTCCATGCGCCGGGGCCTTACTCTCGCCGAACTCATGGTCGTACTGGCGATTCTCGCCATAGTGATGGCGGTCACATTCCCTCGCTTGGCGGGCGTCCGGGACTGGATCGCGGTCGACGCCGCAGCACAGGAGGTGAGCGCCGCGATCGGCGTCGCCCGGAGTGCTGCCGTCATGCAAGGCACCCGCAGCCGGACCGTGATCGCCGCCGACTCGTTGCGCATCGATCGCTGGCAGGGGGACACATGGGGAGACCTGCAGCGCTGGCCGGGGCCCGAGGGACGTGGCGTGGCGCTCGAAGTGACGAATCCAATAGTCGTGTTCGACCCCATCGGTCTGGCGTCCGGAGTGTCGAATACCAAGGTCGTCTTGCGACGTGGAACGCACGCCGCAACCCTCACGGTGTCCCGACTCGGCAGGGTAAAGCGGTGGTAGCCGACGGCATGCAACCATTTCCCGGGGGTGGGCATCAAACAGAACGGAACCGGCTGGGCGCGGAAGGGTGGCGGGGGGGACGGGGATGGGGGCATGAAACATCCGACCGAGCTAGCCGTATCAAGCTAGGAACATCGCGTGAGAGGTCGCGGCCGAAGTGTGACGGCCACTTCGCCCGACCGCCAACCCGGGGAGTTGTAAGCCCCGGGTTTGGTTTTTCTAGGGCTCGGGTACCCGCACCCCGACCGCGTCGAAACTGAACGTCACCCGATCGGCGACGCGAACCGTACCGGCTGGTCCGCCGCGGTACGGCCTGATACCGAAATCGGTCTGCTTCACCGAAAAACTCCCAGTCGCACGCAGCGTGTCCGCACCGATCTCGGTTCGGATGTCACAGCTTACATCGCGCGTCTGCCCGGCGAGAGTGAGCCGGCCCTGCACGTGGAATCCGTCGCGGAGACGAAACTGATCACTGGATACTGGTCCACGCGCAGCACCTCGGTCCGCATGGCCTGAGTGATCTTCCGGACGTCGGCCGTGTCCGAGGTCTCGAGGACCGCGAGGCTGTCCGCCGGTACGTCGATTTCCACGCGCGACTCGGGAGCCGCGTTCGGGTAGTAGACGACCCGCCCCGTGAATCCGCTGGCGCGGACCACATGCGCGTGGCCTGCGAAGCCGAGCAGGCCCGCCTTGCCCGTCTTCACGTCGAACCGGCTGGCGGCGGACAGCACGTAGACGACCGAGTCCGGCTGCCCACCCTGGGCCAGGGTGGGAGCGGAGACGAGCGAGATGGCTCCCACGAGGAGTGCACCCTGTCTGAAGTTCATCCTCGACTCGGCGCGAGATAGTTCAGACCCTGGTCGAACGGGAGGGGCCGGATGCCGAACACCGACCCGATGGCGTTCGCCGGCGTAGCGCTGCCTTCCACCAGCATCTGGAGCTGATCGCTCGTAAGCGGCGCGGCGGCACCGAGCAGGCCGAACACGGCGGCGGCGGCTCGCACCAGCGCGAGCGGCACATGCACCAGCGGCCGCGGGTGGCGGGCGGCCCGCCCGATCTCGCGCAGGAATTCTTCGTAGGTCAACACCTGCGGCCCGCCGAGCTCGAACGCGCCGCAGAGCGTGGGCTGCTCGACTGCGAGCGCGAACGCGAGGGCGACGTCCTCGACCCACACGGGCTGCGTGGGGAACTGGCCGTCGCCGAACACCGGAACAACCGGAGACCAGCGGTGCAGCCGCGCGAGGGTAAGGATCGGCGCGCTCTCCGGGCCGCTGATGATCGACGGCCGGAACACCGCGTGCGAGACACCGGAGGCGCGAACCAGCTGCTCGGCGTGCCATTTGGTTCGATGGTAGGGGGTCGCCTCAGGCTCGTCCCGCGCGCCCACGGCGCTCATGTGCACGAGCCGCTTCACACGGGCACGGGCCGCGGCCTCGACGACGCGGCGCGTGCCCTCGACATGCACGGCTTGGAAGGTCGCGTCGCCCCGCTCGACGATGATCCCGACCAGGTGCACCACGGCGCTCACGCCATGCGTGAGCGTGCCGAGCGCCGCCGCGTCAGCCAGACTGCCGGGGACGAGCTCGACCCCGAGGCTCTCGAGGGCCCGCGCCTGGCTCGGATCGCGCACCAGCGCGCGGACCACGTGTCCTCGGCGCGTCAGCATGGCGGTGATGTGCCGTCCTACGAATCCGGTGGCACCGGTGACGGCGATCAGCACGCGCGGGAACGGTCAGGTGGATGCGCCGCCGCCGTCGTCGAGGAACACGAGCGTGCGGCGCCGGGCGACGACGGAGATCAGGGCTTCGTAGACCCTGGGATCGAGCACGGTGCCTGCAAGGTCGGCCGCCCGCTCCACCGCCTTTTCGGCGCTCATCTTCTCCTGGTAGGCGCGCGACGTGCTGAGCGCGTCGAACACTTCAGCGGCGCCGATGATGCGGCCGCCCAGGGGGATCTCCTCGCCGCGCAGCCCGTCGGGGTAGCCGGTCCCATCCCACCGCTCGTGGTGGTGGCGCACTGCCGGGATGATGTCGCCAAGGTGCGAGAGCGGCGCGAGGATCTGGGACCCGATGACGACGTGCTGTTTGACGTGCTCGAACTCCTCGGGGGTGAGCGCACCCTGCTTGTTCAGGACCGACTCGCGGGTCCCGATCTTGCCGATGTCGTGCAGTCGGCCCGCGACTCGCACGTGCTCGATGTCTTCTTCCGGGATGCCAAGCTCGTGGGCAATCGTGGCGGAGAGGTCGGCGACGCGGGCCGAATGGCCGCGCATATAGGGGTCCTTGGCCTCGAGGGCGTTCACGAGGGCCTCGAGCGTGGCGATCGAAAGCCGCTCGAGCTTCATGCGCTCGCGCTGGAGCTCCGCGGTCCGGGTGCTGACCTCTTCCTTGAGCCATTGGTTCAGCTGGCGGTTCTCGAGCAGCATCTCGCGCCGCTTCAGCGCTCGCTGGACCGCCCGCCCAAGGTCGGCGAGCTCGATCGGCTTCGTCAGGTAGTCCATGGCACCCCGCTGCATGCACAGCGCGGCGCTGGTCGCGTCGTTCACGGCGGTCAGCATGAGAATCGCGAGCTCGGGCTCGACCTCGATCGCCTGCGGGACGAGGTCGACGCCGCTGGTGCCGGGCATCCGGATGTCGCACAGCATGAGCGCGATGCGGTGGCGCCGGAGCTGTTGTATCGCTTCGTCGCCGGTGCTCGCGGCGTACACCTCGTACTGCTGTTGCATGAGAAACTTCTTGAGGGCGTTGCGGATAGGTTCCTCGTCGTCCACGACCAGGATCTGGACGGGACCCGCCATGTCGGCCACTAGAGGACTCCTTGGGTGATTCCATCAGAAAATGGCGCCGGCCGCTCTATCTGGATAGCCCCGGCGCGCCGTGGGTCAGGTGTCGGCCGTCACGAACGCGATGTCGACGGGCGCGGCGAGCAACCCTGCCCGATGCGCACGCCCGAGCAGCTCCGCCACCGCCCGTCGGCCGGTCGGGCCGTAATCCACGGTGTAGGCGTTGACGTACATCCCGACGAACTTATCGATGCGCGATGGGTCGAGACCGCGGCCGTACGCCGTCGCGTGTGCGAGGGCCTCGGTGCGATGGGCGAGGCCGTACTGAATGCTGGCCTTGAGATCGCGGGCGATGCCCTGCATCAGCGCATCGCCCAAGTCGCGGCGCACGACGTTGCCACCCAGCGGCAGAGGAAGACCCGTTTCGTCATGCCACCACTCGCCGAGGTCGACCCAGAGGTGCAACCCGTGGTCGGCGTAGGTCAGCTGCCCTTCGTGGATGAGGACCCCGGCCTGCGCGCGACCCGCCGCCACGTACTCCTCGATCTGATCGAACGGCACGACGACGTGGCGGACCGCCGGCTGGTACAGCTTGAGCGCTAGAAACGCCGTGGTGAGCTCCCCCGGGACGGCCACGAGTACGCGCTCCGTACCGAGCGCCGCCCGTGGATCGGTGGGGCGCGGGGCGCGGGCTACAATCCGCGGCCCGTAGCGGTCGCCGATGCTGGCCCCGTGGGCGAGCAGCGCGTAGCGATCGGCGAGGTGGGCGTACGCGTGCAGTGACACTGCGGTTACCTCCAGCTCACCGGCGAGGGCGCGCCGGTTCAAGGACTCGATGTCGCCGAGCTCGTGCACGTAGCGGCGCTCGCCGGTGTCGATCTTCCCGGCGGCGAGGGCCCAGAACATGAAGGCGTCGTCCGCGTCCGGGCTGTGCGCCAGATGAATCGTGCGCGGACCCTTAGCCGCTACGCTTGGCTTTCCCATCCCTCACCTGCATCGCCTGCTCGTGGAATGCGTCGAGGTTCTGCGCGTGCTCGCCGTACTCGGGGCGCTGGCGGGTGCGCTCGGCCGCCTCGTTCTTGAGGAAGTCGGCGTATGCCCGGCGCGCACCGGCGGCGTCGCGCTGGAGGTCGAGGGCACGCGCCCTGAGCATGAACCCGAAGAGGTGCGTGCGGACGGCCCGACGAATCGTGTCGGCCTGCGCGAGAGCCGCGGCGGCATTGCCGCCGGTCAGGTCGAGTATCCCGATGTGGTAGCGGGCGTCCACGTCCAGGGCCGGCAACATCGCGTACGCCTGTAGCGCCATGGGGAGGAAGAATTCCGCGCTGTCCGCCTTGCCCTGCGTGTGCAGGGTCATGACGCGGTTGTAGAGACGGGTGGCGCGCTCTTCGGGGGACATCTGCGAAATATCGGGAGGCGAGATGCGGGATGCGGGAAGCGGCCCATCCTCCACCCCTCCCGCATCCCGCCTCCCGCCTCCCGACGAGCCGCTGCCGATGCGGAGAGCGAGCACGGTCAGTAGCGCCCCCAGCGCTGCACCCGCCACGCCCCAGGGAAGGCCGGCCCGCCACCCGGAGCCTTGCGCGCCGGTCAGCTGCGCTCCGCACTTGTGACAGAATCGCGCCGTTGGGGTGAGCGCGGCGCCGCACGCATGACAGTTCATGGACGGGGGAATCTAACTGGCAGGAATAGCGCGGAGAGCGTAGTCTATCCGAATGAGCGCCCCCTTCCCGGGACAGGACCGCGCCAAGCACATGGGAGAGCTGAAGCGCGGCGATGAACGGTGGGAAGTGTTCGTCGAGATGCAGCCCGACGCCGAGGTGGGTGCCGTGCGCGGGCGGGTGCACTTCGTGGGCGGAGAGCGTCGCCGTACCACGAGCTGGATCTTCCTCGAGCGGTCCGAGCGCGAGATCCAGGAGCGCTTCGGGGAATTTTCGGCCGTCGAGCTGTGGCACTTCGTGGCAGCACTGGATGGCTGACGCGATGTCAGGCAAATCTTGCACGTTTTGCGTGTTTTCGCTCGCAATGGAGCAGCCCAAGTCCGGTTCGATGGCTGTCATGCGACGTTCTGTTGCGTCGGCGACACGAAACGGTTGACACCCTGCAACGGCGCCTGTACCTTCCCGCATGCCTGTAGTCGCGTTTCCCCTGTGTTCATCGAGCGCCCGCCCATCCGAGAGCCCCGATCGGGGCCTCGTGGTTCGTGGCATCGTCTGTGCACTTCCCGCTTCTGGACCGTTCTAGGAGACCGATTTTATGACCGCGACGTTGCCAACCACAGCCTCCGGGGCCAAAACCGCGGCGGGCGCTTCGCCCGCGGACGTGGTGCGGAAGGCGAAGGAGGCCGGGGTGCAGGTGGTGGACTTGAGGTTCACCGACCTGCCGGGTACGTGGCAGCACTTCTCGATTCCGCTCAAGGAGCTCACCGAGGAACTCTTCAAGGAAGGGATCGGGTTCGACGGCTCGTCGATCCGCGGGTTCCAGGCGATCAACGAGAGCGACATGCTGCTGTTCCCCGATCCGGCGAGTGCCTTCGTCGATCCGTGCCTTGAGGTGCCGACCCTGTCGCTGACGTGTGATGTGTCCGACCCGGTCACGGGCCAGCGCTATTCGCGCGACCCGCGCTACGTGGCGCAGAAGGCGGAGCAGTACCTCATCAAGACGGGGATCGCCACGACGGCGTACTACGGGCCCGAGGCGGAGTTTTACATCTTCAATTCGGTACGCTTCGACCAGAACGCGCACGAGGGCTACTACCACATCGACTCCGAAGAGGGCATCTGGAACTCGGGGACGAACGGGAACCCGAACCAGGGGCACCGGCCGCGGCACAAAGAGGGCTACTTCCCGGTGCCGCCGGTGGACCGGCTGCAGGACCTGCGCTCGAAGATCATGCTGGCGCTGATGGCGTCGGGCGTCGACGTCGAAGTGCACCACCATGAAGTGGGCACAGCGGGCCAGACCGAGATCGACATGCGGTTCAACACGCTGGCGCGCATGGGTGACCAGCTGATGATGTACAAGTACATCGTGAAGAACGTCTGCCATCAGAACGGCTATACGGCGACGTTCATGCCGAAGCCGATGTTCGGCGACAACGGCTCGGGCATGCACGTGCACATGAGCTTGTGGAAGGACGGGACGAACCTGTTCTTCGACCCCAAGGGGTATGCCCTGTTGTCGGAGGCGGCGCGCTGGTACATCGGCGGGCTGATCAAGCACGCTCCGGCGTTGCTCGCGTTCGCGGCGCCGACGACCAACAGCTACCGGCGTCTCGTGCCGGGGTACGAGGCGCCGATCAACCTGATCTACTCGCAGCGGAATCGCTCGGCGATCTGTCGCATCCCGGTGTACTCGAAGTCGCCCAAGGCCAAGCGGGTGGAGTTCCGGGCGCCCGATCCGTCGAGCAATCCGTACCTGACCTTCGCCGCGCTGCTCATGGCGGGCCTCGACGGCATCAAGAACAAGACCGAGCCGCCGAAGCCGATGGACGTGGACTTGTACGACCTCGAGCCCGAGGAGCGCAAGCACGTGAAGAACACACCGGGCTCGTTGAACGAGTCGCTCGCGGCGCTTGAGGCGGATCATGCCTTCCTGCTCGAGGGCGGGGTGTTCACGCCGGACCTGATCGAGACGTGGCTCGCCTACAAGCGCGCCAAGGAAGTCGACCCGGTGGCGCTGCGGCCGCATCCGTACGAGTTCTTCCTGTACTACGACGTCTGACCTAGGGCGGCAACGGGCGGCAGGGGCGGCAGCGAAACCCTTGCCGCCCCTGCCGCCTTGTGCCGTCCTTTGCCGCCTACCAGTATGATTTAGCCATGGCTACCGCTCTCAAGACCACCGGCGGCTCGAAGCGCGAGATCCTCGAGGTGTGCAAGAAGCAGGGGATCACCTTCCTGCGCCTCCAGTTCACCGACATTCTCGGCATCAACAAGAACGTCGAGGTGCCCGAGAGCCAATTCGAGAAGGCGCTCGAGGGCGACATCATGTTCGACGGCTCGTCGATCGAGGGATTCGTGCGAATCGAGGAGTCGGACATGGTGCTCAAGCCCGACCTCGACACGTTTCGTGTCCTGCCCTACGACGACGAGGGCGGGCGCATCGCACGACTCATCTGCGACATCTACAATCCGGATGGCTCGGCGTTCGCAGGGTGCACGCGCCAGGCCCTGAAGCGGCAGATCGCCAGGGCGAACGGACTGGGCTATGCCATGATGGCCGGGGTGGAGGCGGAGTTCTTCATCTTTCAGCTCGATGCCGGCGGCGATCCCACCACGGACACCCACGACAAGGGCGGCTACTTCGACCAGACGCCGGTGGATCGGGCGGAGGAGATCCGGCGGCTGATCATCAAGGATCTCGTCTCCATGGGCTTCGAAGTCGAGGCGGGGCACCACGAGGTGGCGCCGGGCCAGCACGAGATCGACTTCCGCTATACCGAGGCGCTCGAGACGGCGGACAACCTCGCGACGTTCCGTTTCATCGTCCGCAACGTCGCCTACCGGCACGGGTTTCTCGCGACGTTCATGCCCAAGCCGATCTTCGGGCAGAACGGCTCGGGGATGCACACGCATCAATCGCTGTTCAAGGGCGAGAAGAACGCCTTCCACGATCCCAAGGGGAAGTGGGAGTTGTCGGAC
>Ga0209471_1002221_pt1 | contig 11284 bp, 8 predicted proteins | sample GraSoiAngelo_128_FD_185885 | JGI IMG/M metagenome (GOLD analysis project Ga0209471, IMG submission 185885) | Grasslands soil microbial communities from the Angelo Coastal Reserve, California, USA - 14_0927_12_20cm (SPAdes) (version 2) | ecosystem: Environmental > Terrestrial > Soil > Grasslands ... | reverse complement strand
GCACGGACGTCCTCCAGCGTGGCGGCGCGCTCGACCGGCTGTTCGGACGAAATCTCCCGGATGACGCGCGTCACTGCCGGAACGAGCGCGTACGGTTCGCCCGCGGCGCGGACGAACAGACGGCCGGCGAAGCCTATTTGTTGGACGGGCTGATACACCGTCGGCTCCGGCGTGCGGACGAAATTCTCGTCGTCCATGTCCGCGACCACGCCGACAATGCGGCACGGTTTCTGGAGCCCGAACAGTTTGGCGATCGGGTCGGTCCATGACAGCTGTCGGTTCACGGCGTCGCCGTTCGGAAACAGCCGTTGCGCGAAGCTTTGACTGACGACGACGACCGGTTCGCCGCCGCGGCGATCCTCATCGGTGAAGTCACGGCCGGCGAGGATCGGGACGCCGAGCACGGCAAAGAAGCGAGGCCCGACGATGCGCATCCGCGCGTACGGGTTTTCTTCGCCGTCCGCGCGTGTGTAGCCCTCGACTGTGAATTGCATGCGAGGCATGCCGTGATCGCGCCATGGTACCGTGGCGCCGACGGAAACAGCGTCGACTCCAGGCAGCGCGCCGACGCGACGCGTCGATTCCCGAAAGAAATCGACCTCTTTCTGACCGAACACCCCGGTCGCTGACGGGGGGACATCGAACACCAGCACGTGCCGCATGTCGATGCCGGTATTCGCCGTCTGGAGCGTGACGAGCGTCGTGACGAGCATGCCCGCGCCGGCGAGGAGCACGAACGAGAATGCAATCTGCGCAGTCGCGAACGCGCGCAGGCGGCGATTGGTTCCCGGCGTAATCCGGACGCCGCCGGTCGCGAGACCGAGTCCGGCCGGTGCGTGCGGCGACGGCAGGCGGGGGACGTACGCCAGCAGGACGGCCGCCGCCATCGCCAGAGCGGCGCCCACCCACACGACGCTGTTGTCGACGGTCACGTCGAGCGCGCGGACCGAAAAGCGCGCGGCATACCGCGCGACGATCGCGACGAACGGCTGCGCGAGTATCACGCCCAGCACGGCGCCGGCGCCGCAGAGCACGAGACTTTCGGCCAGCAGCGTGCGTCGAAGCGCGCCGTGCCCGGCGCCGAGCGCCGCTCGCACGGCCAGCTCGCCTTCGCGGCGCACGGACCGCGCGAGGATCAGGTTCGCGACGTTCGAGCACGCGATGATGAACACGACGGCGGCCACGGCGAGGAGCACGATGAGGATCGTCCGCGCGGGCGCCGCAATCTGATCGCGCAGCCGCTTGACGCTCAGTTGTACGTTTGCCTTCGCCGAGTACGCCTCCGGGTGCTCGCGCACGAGCGCGCCCTCCACCGTCGTCAGCTCCGCGCGCGCCGCTTCGATGGAAGCCCCGGGCGCGAGGCGGCCGAAGAGCTCGGTCATCCGGTGTGTGCGGTTGGTGACCATCGTCGCCCCGAGATGATGCGGGCTGGTGACGACGTTCGCGATGATCTCGGTGTCGGCAGGATAGGGCACCGACGGCTCGAGCACGCCGACGACGGTTGCAGTGCGCGGCCCGAGACGGACGGTCTTCCCGATCACGCTCGGATCGCTGCTCAACGAATTGGTCCAGAACCGATGCGTGAGCACGACGGCTGGCATTGCGTCGGGACCATCGTCTTTCGCGTTCAGCAGCCGGCCGAGTACGGGACGAAGGCCCATCACCTCGAAGTACGTTCCGTTGACAACGCCGGCCTTGACGACGCGCGGCTCGCCGACGAGACCGATCATCGTGAAATCGACGGTGGAGAATTCACCCAGCGCGCTGACGGTCGTGACGCGCGCCCTGATGTCGTTGATTTCCGGGACGGAGAACGTCATGTTCGCGGACCCGATCCCCGGTCCGCTCTGGCGGATGTAGATCAGGCGATCTTCGTCGCGGTTGACGAGCGGCCGGAGCAGGACGCCGCGGACGACGCTGAAAATGGCGGCGTTGGCGCCGATGCCGAGCGCGAGCGTCACGACGACCGTGGCGGCGAGGCCCTTGGCGCGCAGCAGCGAGCGCAGGGCGAACCGGAGATCGCGTGCAAGCGCCTCGGCCGCGTCGAACCAACGATGGCGCCAGACGCCTCGTATCGAATCGCGTGTGAGCGTGATGTTGCCGAATTCCTTCAGCGCGGCCAGTCGGGCGGACGTCGGATCCTCGCCGCGCTCGATGCGCTCCTTGATGCTGATAGCCAGATGGCCGCGAATCTCTTCGTCGAGCTCGTCGTCCTGAGGCCGCATGGCTACTCCTTGTTCGCGGGCGCCGGGTTCATGACGCGTCCGATTGCGTCCACGAGCTGCGACCACCGATCCCGCTCGCGCGACAACTGAGCTTTGCCCGCCGCCGTCAGCCGGTAGTACTTTGCCCGCTGGTTCGCCTCGCTCACGTCCCAGTCCCATTTCAGCCATCCGCGCTTCACGAGCCGGTGCAGCGCGGGGTAGAGGGAGCCGGTTTCGACCTTGAGCAGGTCGTCGGACTGCGCGCGGATCGCCCGGCCGATGCCGTGGCCGTGCTGCGGTCCCCATTGCAGGGTGCGGAGGATGAGCATGTCGAGTGTGCCCTGGAGAAGCTCCAGGCGCTCTTCGTCGGAGTGTTTGGCCATAGTCGTAGACAGTCTACGGCTTTGGACGTAGACAGTCTACGGCTTGTTCCGTCTGCGCGGAGCCTTCATACATCCTTTGGTAGTGTCAGCGGTTGTCATCCCAGCCAGATTCCGTCAGCCAAGAATTGTCACTACGACTTCCTGCGATACACGGCTCATCACGTCTTTGCACGGTACGTCGTGACCCATCGTCGTCTTCAATCGGTGGACGACTCGTTACCACCCTCGGCATCGCGATTGCTGTGTCGCAGGCGAGACACACACCGGTGGCGGTATCACTAAGGAGACTTGGAATGAAGATTCGTAACGCGAAAGGTTTCACCCTCATCGAGCTGCTGATCGTCGTCGCGATCATCGGCATTATCGCGGCGATCGCGATTCCGGGTCTGCTGCGCGCCCGCATGTCGGGCAACGAAGCGTCGGCAATCGGATCGCTCCGCGCGATTAACAGCGGCGAGGCGGCATTCTCGTCGAGCTGCGGCGGCGGCGGGTACGCGACGTCGCTGGCCCAGTTGGCGGCGCCGGCCACGGCGGGCGGCCAGGGCTTCATCAGCCCCGACCTCGCGGGCGCCGGTGCGACGATCGTCAAGAGCGGCTTCACGGTGACGTTGGCGGTCGGCACGAGCAACACCGTCGTGATGGCGAAGGCGTCGACCTGCAGCAACAACGCCGACGCGCTGGCCAGCTACTTCGGCAAGGGTGATCCGGTCACGTGGGGTGGCACGGGCAGCCGTCACTTCGGCACCGACGAGCGCGGAACGATTTTCCAGGACAGCAGCAACACCTCGTTTGCTGCGCCCGCGAATCTCGTGACGGGCGGCACCGTCGGACCCGTTCAGTAGGCTCGGTCGTTCGATCTCGACCATCTGGCTCCGGCCGCACTGCCGGAGCCAGTTTTTTTCGTCCTTCCACCTTCGCTGGGTGCCCCTCGAAGTTCCCTCTTGACAACTCGCTCAGTGCCGCGTTAAACCCGCACTCGCCTCGCCGCACGACGCCCGGATCGCACGTCGAGTTCCGCTCGTCCCACTTTTCTTTCGGGGAGGGCTGCCGTGAAGCTGACTGACTCGGTCGCGCGCATCCTCAACGGCAAGGGAATCCACGTCCACTCAGTCGGACCTGACGTGACGGTCTACGAAGCTCTGCTCAAGATGGCCGACGAGGACATCGGAGCGCTCCCTGTCATCGACGGCACCACGCTCGTCGGAATGTTTTCCGAGCGCGACTATGCGCGCAAGGTGGTGCTGAAGGATCGATCGTCGCGCGAGATGAAGGTCTCCGAGATCATGTCGTCGCCGGTCGTGACGGTCACGCCGCAGACCACGGTCGACGAGTGCATGCACTGCATGACGGCGAACCGCTGCCGTCACCTTCCGGTCGTGGACACCAACACGGTCATCGGACTGGTGTCGATCGGCGACCTGGTCCACTGGATCATCACGACCCAGGATGGCGTGATCCATCAACTGGAGGACTACATCTGCGGGAAATACCCCGGCTAGTCGTGCTTCATCGGCCGCTACGAAGCAGGTTCTGAGCCGGTCGTTGTCAATTCGTCGCCACTCTGTTCTAGACACGCCCGAGCGCTACGGCACGACGGCGTCAGCGCGTGGGGGTGGGGCCCCACGCGGATGAAGAAATGTTCGCCGTCGCGAGGAGAGAGCGCAAGAAGAAAAGAGAAATAAAACCGAACGCAGCTTGGAATGTGGCAGTGCCGCGTCAAGGGTATATGCCGATCATTGCGGGACCAATTGCCTTCTACTACCTAGCGGCCGCCAGCATCGCCAGCGCGGTTCTGGCCGTCACTCGCCGAAATCCGATCCACAGCATGCTCTGGGTCCTCGCGCTGTTTCTGCACGTAGCAGGCATCTTCCTGCTCGCCGGCGCGGAATTCCTGGCAGCGGTCCAGGTAATTCTGTACGCGGGAGCCATCCTGGTCTTCTACCTGTTCTTCCTGATGCTCCTCGATCTGCCGGGCGAGACCGCCGAGCCGCGCTTCGGCGCCCATTGGCCGCTCTGCGCGGCAGCCGGCATCGGCTTCGCGGCGCTCGCCTGGTTCGCGCGCGATCCCGGTCTGGTACCGACTGCGGAGCACGCGGCCGCGACCGATCCCTCGCCGGGCAGCCTCTCGGCGGTCGGACACGCGCTCTTTACCCAATTCACGCTGCCGTTCGAGATCGCCTCGCTGATCCTCCTGGCCGCCATCGTCGGCGCCGTCGTCGTGGCGAAGCGAAGGGCCGGCGCCTGATGGTACCGGTCGGCGCGTGCGTCGCACTTGGCGCCGTGCTCTTTGCGATCGGGCTCGTCGGCTTTCTCGGCCGGCGCAACATCATCCTCATGCTCGTGTCGATCGAGATCATGCTGAATGCGATCAACGTCACTCTGGCCGCGTTCAGTCAGCATCTGCACGATTCGCGCGGTCAGATCGTCGCGCTCTTTGTCATCGCCGTCGCGGCCGCGGAGGCTGCGGTTGGTCTGGGTCTGCTGCTCGCTCTTGCCCGAACGCGGCCTGGAATGAAGGTCGAGCAGCTGACGGAGCTGAAGTGGTGACCTCCATTTGCCCGTTGTTCGCGGTTCTGGCTCCGGCGATCGGGGCCCTGCTCATTGCGAGCACGGGCGAGCGCCGCGCCAATCTGCGGGAGTTCTGGTCCGTCGCCGCCGGCGTGCTGCAGGCGGCGTTCGTGATCGCGATCATCCCGGATGTCCTGGCGGGCAGGACGCCGGAGTGCGTGCTCTTTCGAATCCTGCCTGGAATCGAGCTCGCATTCCGCGCCGATGGCTTCGGCGTTCTCTTCGGGTTGGGAGCCTCGCTTCTCTGGATCGCGACGTCGTTCTATTCGATCGGCTACATGCGCTCGCTTCGCGAGCACGCGCAGACCCGCTACTTCGCGTGCTTCGCGCTGGCGCTGTCGGCCACGATGGGCGTGGCGTTCTCCGCCAACCTGTTCACCTTGTTCCTTTTCTATGAAGCACTGACGCTGGCCACGTTCCCGCTCGTCGGTCACAAGGAAACGGCCGAAGCAGTGGCGGGCGCGCGGAAGTACATCGTCTATCTGCTCGGCGCCGCCAAGCTTTTTCTCGTGACCGCGCTGATCCTCACCTACAACGTCGCAGGAACCCTCGAGTTCCGAAAGGGCGGCATCTTTCCGTCATCGGCGCTCGCCAGCGAGCCGACGCTTCTGTACGTCGTCTTCGCGTTGTTCCTGTTCGGCTTCGCCAAGAGTGCGGTGATGCCGCTGCACAGTTGGCTGCCCGCGGCGATGGTGGCTCCGACTCCGGTCAGCGCGCTGCTGCATGCCGTCGCGGTAGTGAAGACCGGAGTCTTCTCCACGCTTCGAGTATTCCTGTTCGTGTTCGGTCCCGTCGCCATGCGATCGCTCGGCGCAGACAAGCTGGCGCTGGTCGTCGCCGCGGTGACGATTCTCGGGGGGTCACTGCTGGCCCTCGGCCAGAACAACCTGAAGGCGCGGCTGGCATTTTCAACCGTCAGCCAGCTTTCTTACATCGTGCTGGGCGCCGCGCTGCTCACGCCGAGCGGGATCCTGGGCGCCGTGGCGCACATCACCAATCACGCGGTCTCCAAGATCACGCTCTTCCTGTGCGCGGGCTCGATCTACGTGTCGACGCACAAAACCGAGGTCAGCCAGATGTCGGGCCTGGCCAGGCGAATGCCGTGGACGATGGCGGCGTTCGCGACCGCGTCTGTGAGTCTCGTTGGGATTCCTCTCGCCTGCGGCTTCGTCTCGAAGTGGTACCTCGCCGTTGGATCGCTCGAGCGCGGCAACGTGTGGTTGCTCGGTGTGTTGCTGATCAGCTCGCTCCTCAACGCCGCCTACCTCGGACCGATCGTATTCCGGGCGTACTTCGAAGAGGAACCCGCCGGCTCGCGTTCCGACGCCGTCGTCGAAGTGCCATGGATGATCGTTCCGCTGGGGCTCACCGCACTGGCCACGTTGATTCTCGGCGTCTATCCGAATCCTGTGCTGGCGCTCGCGGGAAAGGTATTGCCGTGACGCCGAAGCGCTGGCTCTATGCCGTCCTCGTCGTGTTCGCCGTCGGCGAAATCGCAGGACCGCATCTCTTCCCGGCGGACCACGCGCACTTCTGGTTCGAAGACATTCCGGCGTGGGGCTCCATCTACGGGCTGGTCTCCTGTCTCCTGATCATCATCGTCTCGAAGATCCTGGGGAAACTGTGGCTCACGCGTCCGGAAAACTACTATGACTCCTGAGTGGATCCATCCCGGACTCGTGCTGATCGCCGGCGCGTGGATCCTGCCGTTCTGCAGGGGGCGCGCGAAGCGAGCGGTGATGATCCTGCTGCCGGCGGCGGCGCTGGTCGACTGCTTCCTCATTCAACCGGGAACATATGGCGTCGTCCGCTTCCTCGGACAAGAGGTGGTATTCGGCCGCGCGGACAGGCTCAGTCTGGTTTTCTCGTACGTGTTCGCACTCGTTGCGCTGGTCGGAATGGTCTACTCGCTGCACGTGAACGACGATGCGCAGCACGTGGCCGCGCTGACGTACGCGGGTGCTGCGCTTGGAGCCGTCTTCGCCGGCGACTTTCTGTCGTTGTTCCTGTTCTGGGAGCTGATGGCACTGTCGGCCGCGCTCCTCGTGCTGCTGCGCCGGCGGCCTGCTGCGTCCGCCGCCGGATTCCGCTACGTGCTCGTTCACGTTTTCGCCGGACTGTGTTTGTTCGCAGGCATCGTGCTCCACTTTACGCAAACCGGGTCGCTGAGCTTCGGCGATCTCTCGCCGTATGCAGGAAGCGCGGCGTTCACGCTCATCCTGATCGCTTTCCTCGTCAACGCAGCGGTGCCGCCACTCGGCGCCTGGCTGCCAGATGCTTATCCGGAAGCCACAGCGACCAGCGCGGTGTTTCTCACCGCCTTTACCACGAAGTCCGCAATCTACGCGTTGATTCGAGGGTTTGCCGGCACCGAGATCCTCGTGTGGTGGGGAGCGGCGATGGCGGTGTACGGCGTCGTGTACGCCGTTCTCGAGAACGACGCCAGAAGACTGCTCGCGTATCACATCATCAGCCAGGTCGGTTACATGGTCTGCGGCGTAGGGCTCGGCACCGAGCTCGCGCTGAACGGCGCAACCGCCCACGCCTTCGCGCACATCCTCTACAAGGCGCTGCTCTTCATGGGAGCGGGAGCCGTGCTTCAGGTGACCGGCCTGCGAAAGCTGAGCGACATGGGTGGGTTGTACAAGACGATGCCCGTCACTCTGGCGCTCTACATGGTTGGTGCGTTCGCGATTTCCGCAGTGCCGCTCTTCAGCGGATTCGTCACCAAGTCGATGGTCGTTTCAGCGGCGGGTGAGTCGCACCGGCCGGCGATTTACCTGCTGCTCACGCTGGCCTCGTCAGGGACGTTCCTGCACACAGGGCTGAAGCTTCCGTATTACATGTTCTTTGGAAAGGATCGCGGCCTCCGAGCGCAGGAGCCGCCGCGGAACATGCTCGTCGCAATGGGACTCGCCGCCGTGGCGTGCGTCGTGATTGGCGTGACACCGATGGTGTTGTATTCGCAGCTGCCGTTCCGCGTCGACTACATTCCGTACACCGTACGGCACGTCACCGCGACACTCGGACTGCTTGGATTCACCGCGCTCGGCTTCTTCCTGTTGCTCAAACAGCTCGATCCCGAGCCGGTCGTGAGCCTCGATACCGATTGGTTCTACAGACGCGGCGGTGCAGCGATTCAGAACTTTACCCAGGGCGCGCTCGCGCGGCTCGAAGGATCGGTGAGCCGGGTCTCGGATGTCGTGATGCAGCGGTTCGTGCTGGGTGTCGGCGCGCAACTGCGCAATATCGATTTGCGCGGCGTCGACGCGATCATGGAAGGCGTCGGCCGCGTGACCGAGGAGGTCAGTCGCGATCTGACGCTCACGTCGACTGGCCACGTCCAGCGGTACGCACTCGTCATGGCGGCCGGCATCCTGGCGGGCGTCGCGCTCGCGGTGTTCGCGTGGTGACGACGTACCCGATTCTCAGCATGATTACGTTCCTGCCGGTGCTGGCAGGAGCGGCGATCTTCGTGTGCGGCGAACGTGTCGCACGGTGGCTCGCGCTCGCTGGGTCGCTGGCAACTCTGGCCATCTCGGCGCCGCTGTACTCGCACTTCGACAAGAGCTCGACCGGCCTGCAGTTCGTCGAATCCGTGCCCTGGATTCCGTCCTGGAATGTCGTCTACAGCGTGGGCATCGACGGCATCAGTCTGCCCTTCATCTTTCTCTCGACGGTCGTGAGCGTCCTGTGCGTCGGCGCGTCGTGGACCGCCATCCGGGTGCGCGTCCGCGAATTCTACGCGGCGCTGCTCCTTGCAGAGACCGCGATGATCGGGCTGTTCGCCGCCACGAATCTCTTTCTCTTCTACGTGTTCTGGGAGCTGATGATCGTTCCGATGTTCCTCCTCATCGGCGTGTGGGGAGGTCCGCGCCGCATCCACGCGGCGATCAAGTTCCTGCTGTTCACGCTCGCCGGCAGCGTGCTGATGCTCGTCGGACTGATCACTCTCCTGCGAGCGAGCGGCACGTTGGACTTCCAGGCGCTGGCGGCGACGAGGCCGAACGCAGCGCTGCAATCCTGGCTGTTCGTCGCCTTCACGGCTGCGTTTGCCGTCAAGGTGCCGATGTTTCCCGTGCACACCTGGCTGCCGGACGCTCACACCGAGGCGCCGACGGCCGGCAGCGTGATCCTCGCGGGAATTCTCCTCAAGATGGGCGGCTACGGACTGCTGCGCATTGCGCTGCCGATCCTTCCCGATGCCGTGCGGCTCTTCCGCGGGCCGATGCTGGCGCTGTCGGCGATCGCAATCGTGTACGGCGCGTACGTCACGCTCGCGCAGACGGATGTCAAGCGGCTGATTGCGTACTCGAGCATCAGCCACATGGGATTCGTGACGCTCGGGATCTTTACGCTGAATCGAAACGGAATCGAGGGCGCAATCCTCCAGATGGTGAACCACGGGATCGTTACCGGCGCGCTGTTCCTGTGCGTCGGCATGATCTACGAGCGCACGCACACGCGCGAGATCGCCGCGTACGGCGGAGTGGCGAAGCTCGCGCCGGTCTATTCGACGTTTCTGGCGCTCTTCTGTCTGGCGGCGGCCGGCCTCCCCGGTCTGAATTCGTTCGTCGGAGAATTTCTCATCATCAGCGGCGCCTTCGACACCCGGCCGTGGTACGGCGTGATGGCCGTGTGGGGCGTGGCGCTGGGGACGACCTACATCCTGTGGCTCTATTACCGCGTCGCGCTTGGCGAGGTGAAGCCGGCGTTGCGATCGCTGCGGCTCGAGCTCGATCTTCGCGAGGCGGCGACGCTCGTGCCGTTGGCCGCCCTCGCAGTGACGATCGGCCTCTACCCGGAATCGGTCCTGGGTTTTCTGAGAGCGTCAGTGGCGCAACTCATGGTCGCATCGGCGGCGTCGGCCGCAGTCGCGGGGGGCATGTGATCGCCGTTCTCCCCGAGCTGATCCTGAGCGGCACAGCCGTGGTGCTCATCCTCGTCGCACGCCGTGTCCGGCGCGCGCGATCTGCCGCTCCCTGGGTCGTCGCAGCGGCCGTCGCCGCCGCCATCTCGCTCTGGGCGTTCCCGCCCGCCTCGTCGACGACCGCGTTCGGCGGGACAATCGCCGGCGATCGATACGCGCGATTCTTCGGCCTCTTGTTTTCAGGAAACCTCGCGCTGGCCTCGCTCCTCTCGTTGAGGCACCTCGACTCGGAGCGCGTTCCGCCGGCCGAATACTTCGCGCTGCTGCTCCTCGCATCGACGGGGATGATGCTCGCGGTTTCCTCGGTCGACCTCTTGATCCTCTACCTCGGGCTCGAGCTCATGACGTTGTGCTCGTACGTGCTGGTGGGAATTGCGCGGGACCGGCCGGCGGCCAACGAAGCATCGATCAAATACTTTCTCCTCGGCTCGTTTGCGTCGGCGCTGCTTCTGTACGGCATTGCTCTTACATACGGCGTGACGGGCGCGACCGACTTCGCCGCGATTGCTTCGACGGTGTCGCGAAACGGCGTGACGCGGCATCCGCTGCTGCTCGCCGGCGTGGGACTGGTGGCCGGCGGGCTCGCGTTCAAGATCGCCGCGGTGCCATTCCACGCCTGGGCTCCAGATGTCTACCAGGGCGCCATGGCGCCGATCGCCGCGTTCCTGTCCGCCGGATCGAAAGCGGCAGGTCTCGCAGCGCTCGTTCGCGTGTGCCTCGTGGCCTTCGCGCCGGAGCAGCGCATCTGGTCCGTGATCGTGGTGGCGCTCGCGGCGCTGTCGGTGATGACCGGAAGCCTGCTCGCCATCTCGCAGTCGCGCATGAAGCGGATGCTGGCGTATTCATCCATCGCGCACGCCGGCTACGCGCTGCTCGGCCTGGTTCCTGGAACTCCGGAGGGCGCTTCAGCGACCATGCTGTATGCGTTCGTGTATGCGTTCATGACCCTTGGCGCCTTCGGCGTCGTGATCGCGCTCGGGCCGCACGGCGAGAATCTGAGCGGCTATCGGGGCCTTGCAACAAGGGCGCCCGGGATGGCCGCGGTGATGTTTCTCTTCCTGTTGTCGCTGACGGGAATCCCGCCGACGGCGGGGTTCACGGCAAAATTTGCGGTCATCCTCAGCGCCGTGCGCGCGGGCTACACCGGCCTGGCGGTGCTGGCGGTGTTGTGCAGCGTCGTGTCCGCGTTCTTCTATCTG
>Ga0209471_1002216_pt1 | contig 11302 bp, 10 predicted proteins | sample GraSoiAngelo_128_FD_185885 | JGI IMG/M metagenome (GOLD analysis project Ga0209471, IMG submission 185885) | Grasslands soil microbial communities from the Angelo Coastal Reserve, California, USA - 14_0927_12_20cm (SPAdes) (version 2) | ecosystem: Environmental > Terrestrial > Soil > Grasslands ... | reverse complement strand
GATAACTCAGATCCAGATCCTCCGTCAGCGTGTCATGCTGCCAGCCACCAGCCTCTTTAATGCACGACTTTCGCCAGAGTCCGGCCGTTCCGTTGAAGTTGAAAAAGCGACCACTACGAGAGCGGGCGGTTTGTTCGAGGACGAGATGGCCGTCAAGAAACATCGCCTGCACCCGGGTGAGCAAGGAATAGCAGCGATTCAAATGGCCCCAGCGCGTTTGAATCATCCCCACTTTTGGATCGGTAAAGAAATCGACCGTCTTGCGCAGCAAATGAGGCGGCGGAACAAAATCGGCATCGAGAATACAGACGAATTCACCGCGGGCGGTAGCCAGCCCTCGTTCCAGCGCGCCGGCTTTGAAGCCGGTGCGATCGGCCCGATGAATCAGTTCGACATCAAAGCCGCGCTTGCGCAATTCCGCCGCGCAATCCGCCGTAATCTCGCGCGTGTCGTCGGTCGAATCGTCCAGCACCTGGATTTGCAAACGATCGCGCGGGTAATCCAATTTGCTGACCGAGCGCAGCAATCTCTCGACCACATAAACTTCGTTGAAGATGGGCAACTGCACGGTCACGACCGGCAATTTTTCAAATCGGCCGGCCGGCACGGACTCCCGTTTCCGATTCTTGAGAAAAAGGTAAATAATAAAATAGCGGTGGACGCCGTAAGCCGAAAGGCCGACGAGCACGCTGAGATAACAGATTGTCCAGATGAATGAAACCATGCCTCCTTGCGTTAGGAATCCAGACTGCCTTGCCGATTACTCTGCAAGCGCGACATGATGCCGCTTCTGGGGATGTCGTCAAATCAAAAAAGGAGGGTTCCCTCGCGCCGACCGAGTTGAAGTTAAAAGCCGACAACCATTTATCATGTCAGGAAAGCGAAATGGCTCGTCCCTCTCGCGGGGCCCGCGGCATGGGCTTCGCTTCTCGGTGGGGGAGCAATCTTGTGTTAAAGTAGTCGCTGCCGGCGATGGGACAAAGACCAGTCACGACCACAAAAACGAGACGAAATCTCGAACGCTTCGACATTGTCTTGACGGTTCTCCTCGCCGGCTGGGTGCCGTCGATCCTGATGTTGCTGGTTTCTTACACCACTCTCAAAAAGACCCTGGAATCAAAAATTTTGCGCGACCGCCAGACCTTTGTCCAGCTCATTGGTCACCTGGTCGATGACGACTTGGCCAGTACTGCCAGCATCGTCTCCTATTATCAAACCCTTCCTGATATGGAGCGTCTTTTTACCGCGTCCAATCCTCAGGACGCGGCCCAGCAATGGATCGGAGCGAAGTTTTTCTCTTATCCGCGGATTGACGGGATGTTCATCGCTACGGCCGACGGCAAACTTCTCGGTACTCTGCCTTCCGCACCGAATCTGGCGGGCCAGCCGTTTCATCCCCACGTGTGGAAAGAAGGCGCCGACGCTCAAACCAGCACTTACGTTTCGCCCGTTCACCGGCGGCCAGTTGACGGTCGCATGGTCACTGACGTCGTGGGCGCCGTACGAACGCGCGACGGAAAGACTATCGGCTATATCGGCGCGTCTATCTTGATCGAACGGATCGGGCGACGTCTCTCGTCCATTTCGTTCACAGACATGACGGTCTGCCAAATTATCGATCAGCAAGGTTCCCCGCTGTTTACGCCCGACTTCAAACCGGAGACCGAACCAAGATCCCGCGCGGAGGCGAAATTGATTTCCGATATTCAAAGGGCACAGAGTGGCCATCTTAGTCGAGACGGCAATATTTATTCGTTCGAGCCGCTGGAGGCGGCGCAATGGCTGGCGATCATCCGCCAACCGGAAGAAACCGCTTATGCACCGGTGCATGATTTGCTGCGTAAAATCACGGTGCCGGCGGGCTGGCTGATTGCCGGCACGTTGGTCGCCGCCATTCTCGCAGGAAAATTTTACCGACGACAGGCGGAAGCAGCGCGTCGGATCGAGCGCGAAGTGAGCTTTAACCAAAAGATTTTGGCCAACATGCCGATCGGTATCGCATTAGTTGATCCGGAAACGCGCCGTTTCTTGCATGTAAACGATGCCTTTGCGCAAATGGCGTTGCAGATTGGCCAGCTTCCAGGTGGGACTGACATTGGAACGGCGACCTACGATCAGATCAAAATCGTACCGCCAACAGTAATCGAGAATGTGCTCGCGACCGGCCGGCCCTATCAATTGATCGAAGAACCATTCCGGGATCGCACTGGCGCAACCCGTTTTTGCAATGTCAACCTTCTGCGCCTGCTCGATTCGCACCAGGACATTCAGGGCGTGCTCTACCTCGTGGAAGAAAAAACGCGCGATATGACGCTGCGCAACGAACTGCTGAGCGCGAACGCCGCCAAAGATCAATTTCTCGCGCTCCTTTCCCACGAACTGCGCAATCCCCTTTCGCCCGTGATCGCGATGGTTGCGGAATTGGAAGCACACTTGGCTGATTCAGCCGAGGTACGTCAGGCGCTCGACGTTATTCGGCGAAATGTGGAACTGGAAGCGCGCTTAATCGATGACCTGCTCGACATCACCCGCATCGCCAAAGGAAAACTCAAGCTCAGTCTCGAACCGGTTAGCGTGCACAACGTCTTGCAGCGTGCACTTGAAATTTGCCACGAGGAAATTTCGCAAAAAGCGCTCAAGATCGAGTTGAATTTAAACGCTCATGACCATTTCGTTCAGGGCGATCCGGCGCGCTTGCAGCAGGTTTTCTGGAACCTGATCAAGAACAGCGTGAAGTTTACCGACGAGGGCGGACGAATATCCCTTGCCACCTCAAACCCACAGCCTGGACAAATCGAAATCGATGTTAGCGATAGCGGCATCGGTATTGAGCCGGACAAGGTCTCGAAAATTTTCACCGCCTTTGAGCAGGGCCAAAGCTCCATCACGCGGAAATTCGGCGGTTTGGGACTGGGCCTTGCCATTTCGAAGGCGATGGTCCTCGCTCATGGCGGAATCATTTCTGCCTCCAGTCCCGGCCCGAACTCCGGTGCTACTTTCAGCGTCCGCCTCGGCACAATCGCCGAGCCCGCAGCGAAGGATGGCGGGTCACCCCCGAATGGCGCACAACCGGTATCGCGGCCAATGCCGGCAGCCCGCCCGCCCCGTCTACTCGTGGTGGACGATCATGAGGATACCTGCACTGGTCTGAAGATGATCCTGGAACGGCGCGGTTACGATATCACCGTCGCCTACACCGCCGATCAGGCTACTGAAAAAGCGCGACAGGAAAATTTCGACCTCTTGATCAGCGACATCGGTTTGCCCGATCGCAGCGGCTACGAACTAATGAAGGAAATGCGTGGTCGGGGCGTACCCGGTATTGCTCTGAGCGGCTTTGGGATGGAACACGACGTCAACCGCGCCCGTGCTGCCGGATTCTCCGAACACCTAACCAAGCCGATCAACTTCGAAAGGCTGGAGGAAGTGATTCGGCAACTGCTCAGCAACAGCGTCGAAAAACAATAGTCCGATCAAGCAGGAGTTGATGGAGCGTTGGTCGCGGCTTTACGCTCGGAAGCGTCCTTTAATTCGCGCGACAGCTTTTCCACCCGCTGACGCATGATTTTTCCCGGCTTGAATTTCACCGTCGCTCGCGCCGGAATAACGAAGCTGCTCCCCGGCTCGTTCGGATTTCGCCCAACGCGAGGTTTCGTCAAGCGTGGTTGAAAGACCCCGAAATTTCGCAACTCCACCGCCACATTATTGGCAAGGCTGTCCGTAATGTGATCCAGTGTGCGCTGAACGACGTCAAAAACCTGGTGCTGAACCATGCCGGTCTGGTTGCTGATCGCCACGACAATGTCCCTTTTGGTTAACTTCGCCATAATTTAATATACCACAAATAAATCGCGCTGGCGCTTGAATTTGCGTGGGCGAAGCCGAAAATTTGTCATCATTCTGCTTGAGGGCTCCCTTGGAGACATAGCCTATTCGTCCTGAGAAACTTATGGCGGTAACGGTCGACCCAACAGACGACTCTTGAAATAGTCAAATGGGGTCACCTCGAAAAAGGCTTTCCGCAGCGATTTGAGCTGTCCCTGTGCCACGCCGAGCTTGGTAAAAACCGCGTTCCACTCCACTTCCAGGCGGCCGGCATCGTCATTTGAAAGTTCGCGCACAGTGCGCAGAGAAGAACCGCGTTTTAAGACATTCATCGCCCGGCCCGACAGGTCGTTTAGCAAATTCAATTCGCGAAGAACGTGCTCGGTTTCCTGCAACAAATTCGCTCGCACTTCGGTAAATTGCCGTTCCTGTTCCGCCGAAATGATCGGCTTGGCCTTGTCTAGGCCGTAGGTGACGAGGTCGTGCAATTTTTTCCAGCTCTCAAGCTGAAGCGAAATCAGACGCAGTTTCGTTTCGGTTTCTACGTCTTTCATTGCATCGGCGTAACTGCGGCTACCTCGAGGGTTTCATCGAACTTTTGCAGATTATCGAGCAGCAAATGGGCCAATGGCCGATCGACCGATTGCTCCTGGCTGATGATCCCCTCTTCAAAATAAAAGCGGCCCTGCCGCCATCGAAAAATTTCCGCCAGAGCTCCTTCGCCTTCCAGCGTTCCGTAGACGGCATGCCGAACCTCCCCCTGATGAACGTAGATCTCGCTGTTACCGCGTCCCGATTTAAAGGTAAAGCGTCCGCTGCGTTGAACCATGCAGGTCATTTGCAAAACATCGGCCGCCGAAAATTGGTTCAAATTTCCAATTAGAGAATGGCACGGGTCGATCCCTTCCGCCGATGCGCCCGAATGACTATCAAGACCATTTAGAAAACTCCGCACCCCGGCGCGCAGCCGCCTGGTGGACGCAGCGCCGTTCGCCAGCGGGATGTGCTGTCGTTGTGCATTGAGGATTGAATCTGCTGATGGACGCTCCCACGGGACGCAGAAAAGCTTCAATGATGGAAAATGTTGTCGAGCCACCGTCGCAGTCTCGACCGCGGATTCCGGTTCTCCTTCGATGATGAAGCCATCAAAACGCTCCGCAATTAATATCGTGACCGCTTCGGAAAGACTCCGGACAACACGCGTCTCGGTCCAATCCGTCAGATCGAAAATTGATAGCAACCGGTCCTTGAAGACTGGATCTGGATTTAAAATCAGGACTCGAGTTTCCACAGAAAAGACAGAAATTGCTCGTTGGAAAGCAGGAATCCTGCCCTTCTAGCGTTGGCAGCGGCAGTTAACGCACCCAGGCCCGCTTCGGCGGCGGTGCAGGAAACGCGTCCGGCGCTACCTCGTGCGCAGTACGGAAATGAATTTTCCCGACTTGGAAAAGCGCTTGCGGCCCGTGCTTCTCGACGATCGCAGCTGCTGTGCTTTTTATTTCATCTGAAACTCCTCGGCCAAGCTTCACCCCAAGTTCCTTCCCCTTGCGCTCCAACCAATCAATAAACGCCTCCCGCGCCAGGATTGATGCTGCCGCCACCGCGATGTCCGATTCCGCGCGTGGTCGCTGCTCGATCAGAATCTTCCGGCCATGGCGTAAGAGTGCATTTTCGATGACACGCCCATCGGCAAATTTGTCAGAGAGCGATCGCGGACAATCCGGTCTTCGCGACAGAAGATTTTCGATGACTCGGGCATGTCCCCAACCGAGGAGACTGTTGAGATTGCCGAATTTCTTATAGAGGTCGTTGTACCGTGCCGGCCCGATCGCAACCACGTCGGTTCCCTCGCGCGCAATCCGCCGAATTTCTTTGGCGAACGCATGAATCCTTACGTCCGCTCCGATCCGCTTACTGTCCTGCACCCCGAGATCGAGGAGTTGGCGCGCGCTCTTACCATCGACGAAGACACCCGCGATCACCAGCGGTCCAAAAAAATCGCCCTTCCCGCTTTCGTCCACGCCAAAATGCGGTTCAAACATTTCCGGCGAATGCACCTCTTCGTAGCCGAGCCGAGCTTCGCCGAAAACCTCCGGTTCGAGAACGAACTTTACGAAATCCTCCACCCCGCGCCCTTGCACCAAAATCTTTGGACCTTTCTCATAAACGGCTACGCTCAGCTTTTCCTTTTGCGCAAAAAAAATCGTGTACGGCTTCGGCGCAAAGGTGAATCCGCGCTCGCGCAGAAGTGCGCGAAGCTTTTCCGCCTGTTCAGGATTGAGCGGATGCGTGTAAGAGTTCACAATGAGTTCTGGGTTTGAATACACTGTCATCCCGAGCGAAGTCGAGGGATCCCGTCGCGCCAGCAAAAGGTAGTTCCACGGGATCCCTCGACTTTGCTCGGGATGACGGACGACCGTTTCGCCGCAACCTAAACCGATGGTTTTTGCACAACAAACGCGATCTCCCCTGGCGCCGGAGCCGTGACCCCTATGCCATCCTCGTTTCCGAAATCATGCTCCAGCAAACCCAGGCCGCCACTGTTGTCCCTTACTATAATAGGTGGCTGCGCCGTTTCCCCACTATCCGCTCGCTTGCCGCGACGACTGAATCGAACGTACTGCACGCCTGGCAGGGCTTGGGCTATTATGCGCGAGCCCGCAATCTCCACCGCTGCGCCAAAATGATCGTCGAAAAATTTGGCGGAAGACTTCCGAATGATCCCAGTAAGTTGAAATCGCTACCGGGTATCGGCCTTTACACTGCGAATGCCATCACAGTTTTCGCTCTCAACAGATCCCTTCCCATCGTCGAAGCCAACACCGCTCGCGTTCTCACCCGCCTTTTCAATATTCGCGCGCCAATTGATTCTACCCATGGTCGGCAAGAATTGTGGAAACTTTCGGTAAAGCTCGTTCCCCAAAACACGGCGCGCGATTTTCAAAACGCAATGATGGATCTCGGCGCCCTGATTTGCACCGCGCACAATCCGCGTTGCCAAATTTGTCCGGTGAAAGAGTTTTGTTGCGCCCGCGATCCAGCGTCGCTTCCGCGAAAACGAAAACGCGCCGCAATCGTTCGACTCACTGAATCACACAGTTTGTCTACAAAAGAGGGCGCGGTGCTGCTTGAGCGATGCCATCACCGTTGGCGCGGGATGTGGATGTTACCGCCACTCAAACTTGACGGCTTAAAGCCATCGATTTTGCGGCGACCGATTTATGTCTCGATGTTTCCCTTCACCCACCATCGGGTGAAGCTCCGCATCTTTCGACAGCCTGCACGCGAGATCTACACCGGTAGTCAGCGCTGGTTTCGGACAGATGCGCTCGGCGCGATCCCCATTCCCTCGCCCCATCGTCGCGCCATCAACGCTCTTCTTGCCTGATTGGACGATTGCTCTTTTTTCTGCCAAACCATTCTCATGCGAGCGATTGAAACGCTGCCTGACGCGCACGGCCACTTCGGCGTTTACGGCGGGATGTTCGTGCCAGAAACGCTAATGACGGCCTTGCACGAACTCGCTGCCGAATATGAGCGCGCCAAAAATGATCCGCAGTTCCAAAATCAGCTTGCCCAGTTGCTCCGCGATTTCGCCGGCCGGCCCACCCCTCTTTATTTCGCAGAACGACTAACCGAGAAACTCGGCGCCGCGAAAATTTATTTAAAGCGCGAAGATTTGCTCCACACCGGCGCGCACAAAATCAACAATGCCCTTGGCCAGATCTTGCTCGCGCAAGGAATGGGAAAAAAACGTATCATCGCCGAGACCGGCGCGGGGCAGCACGGCGTCGCCACCGCGACAGTGGCTGCGCGCTTCGGTTGCGAGTGCGTCATTTATATGGGCGCGGTGGATATGGAACGCCAGGCCCTCAACGTCGCGCGCATGAAATTTCTCGGTGCGGAAGTCGTTACCGTCACCGCGGGACAGGCCACTCTCAAGGAAGCAATCAGCGAAGCGATGCGCGATTGGGTGACGAATGTGCGCACCACTCATTATATATTAGGCAGCGCCCTCGGTTCCCATCCTTATCCGATGATGGTGCGTGATTTTCAACGCGTCATCGGCGAGGAAACGCGACAGCAAATCCTCGAACGCGAACAACGCCTGCCCGATCTGCTCGTTGCTTGCGTCGGTGGCGGCAGCAATGCCATTGGCTTGTTCCATCCGTTTTTGAATGATGAGAGTGTCCGGATGATCGGAGTCGAAGCCGGTGGCGAGGGAATTCGATCCGGGAAACACGCGGCGCGATTTCAAGGAGGAAGACTAGGTGTTCTTCAAGGAACAAAAACATTTTTGCTCGCGAACGAGGATGGCCAGATCGAGCTGACGCATTCTGTTTCCGCAGGGCTCGATTACGCCGCGGTTGGTCCGGAACACAGTTATCTGCGCGAGATCGGCCGCATAGAATACGATTTTGCGACCGACGAGGAAGCACTCGCTGGGTTCAAATTGTTGTCGGAAACAGAAGGGATCATTCCCGCGCTCGAAACTGCGCATGCCATCGCGCACATTGCAAAAGTCGCGCCCAAAATGGCCGCCGACAAAATCATCGTGATGAATTGCTCTGGTCGCGGTGACAAAGATGTCGATCAAGCGGCCAAACATTTGTTGTTGGGTTAGTGGAGCTGCGCTTCGATTTCCTCTAGCGTTTCGCGAGCCGCCGGTTCGTTAGGCACAATTTGTAACGTGGCGCGTAAATGCGCTTTGGCTTCGTCATATCTTCCAAGCCTTGCGAGAAGGATTCCGAGATTGCGATGAATCCCTGGCTGATTTGGCTCTAACTCCAACGCTTTTTCATACTGGGCAATCGCTTCCTCATAACGTCGCATTGCCTCAGCCGGAATTTCGCGCGCGCCGTTGCTGAGGTTATTGCCAACGATCGTTAACGCATTTGCGAGATTCGTGCGGATCGTGGCAACCGACGCAGTTTGCCCAGTGGAAGGTTTCGCCTCTTTTAATCGCAACGCTTCACGGTACTCCCGGATTCCTTGGTCGAATTGCTCCGCGCGACAATAAGCCAAACCAAGCAGGTTGTGATCCTCCGGTAATTCCGGTTTCAATTCGACCGCGCGGCGCAAATGTTCGATCGCGTCGGAATATTTTTCCTGCCGAAAAAAACGTTGGCCAAGCCGCGCATGCGCTTGCCAAGCGTCCGGATTTTTCGCGAGATTGTCTCGCCAAAGCGATTCTTCGTCGTGAAGGACCTGCGTCCGCTGCCATGCGCAAACTCCCATCACTCCGATCGACAGAATGCTAATCACGGCGATCGCAGTCTTAAGTTCGCGGCGCCCGCGATTGGCAAGCATCGTCACGCCTGCGCAAACAAGCGCGATGAGCGAAACGTCGGCAAAATATTGAAGATGATCCGCAACCAGCGTCCCACTGCGAAGGTAAGCCATTCGAACGAGCCCAATCACTGGCAAGAGCGCGACCACAAAATATCCGACGGCAACAAAACCGCCGCGCAGACCGCGGTTTCGGAAAAACCAAAGCAGGCCAATCAGCAAAACCAGCGCAATCAACGGCAGCCACTCCGACAGATCTGGCGAATCGAAGCGCCAACGCGGATAGATCGCCATCAGACGCGCTGGCAGAAAAACTTTGCCCGCGTACCACCAAACCGCCATTCCCGCGTTTACGAAACGGCGCGCAACCGAACCGATTATGATTTCTTCTTCGCCAATCCCGCGATTTTGAAACCAGATCGTGATCAAGCTGAACACCGCAGCCATAACGAAGAATGGCCACGTGCGAATTGCCTCGCGGCGCAACGTCGCGAAATCGCGAGCCCGCCACCAGAGGCACAGCACTAACACCATCGGCATGAATACGACTTGCGTTTTCGATAGCAGCGCCAGCGCGAAAAAGATCAGTGACAAAATATACCAAGTGCGGCTGCGCGGTTTCTCGTCGATTTCAACGAAACACAAGATCGACAACAACGTGAAAAACATCGCGAGAACATTTTTCAGTTCGGAAATCCACGCGACGGATTCTACGTGGATCGGATGAATGCCGAAAATCAGTCCGGCCAACCACGCGCCCGGAATTTGCAAGCGACGCAAAACCAGCCAGACCAGCACCGCATCGGCGGCTTGAAACAAAATATTGAGCCCGTGATAACCGAGCGGGTTGTCCCCGAACAAATGGTGCTCGATCCAGAACGCCGTGTTCGTGATTGGAAAGTAATCTGCCGTTCGCCCGCCCGACCAAATCTCGATCAAACCTGAAAACGTTCGAAGCAATGGATTGGAAGTAATGAGTTGTTCGTCATCCCACACGAAACCAGCACGCAACGCCGGCAAATAGACAAGCAACACCGCGCCAACGATTATCGCGGCCGCCGCCACCAACCGCCAACGACTGGACTCGTCGCGTTTCAGCTCCGTTTGCATGAATCGGAAAATTAGAGAGCTCGCTCGATTGTTTCTATTTGTCATTTCACGGCTCTTTGTGAAGGCTAAATGACTGTGCGCAGCATGACTGGCTACGGCCGCGGCGAAGCCGATTGCCAAGGGGTAAAACTGAGCGTGGAACTCAGCACGGTAAATCGTAAACAAAGTGAGATTGCGATTAACCTGCCGCGTGATCTCACCGAGCTTGAAGCGCGAATTCGTCAGGCGATTAACGCGCGCATTTCCCGCGGCCGCACCAATGTGCTGGTCGCGCATCATGCCAGCGCGGACGGAACGCGGCGTCTCGCTCTCGATGTTGAGCTGGCGCGTTCTTATCATGATGCCATGCGGGCATTGCAAAAAAAACTGGGCGCACCCGGTCAAATCACTATCGACACGATTTTGCAGGCGCCTGGGGTAATGCGACCTCCGGAGGAAGCGATTGAGGCTGAAAGCGCCTGGCCCGCGGTGGAACGCGCCCTCGCTTCCGCGCTCAACCATCTGATCAAAATGCGCGAGCGCGAAGGCAAGCATCTGGCGAAAGATTTGATGCGCCGCCTAAAAGCTATTCGACAATTGCTCAAGGAAATTCGCCAGCTTCATCCCGCCGTTGTTAAGAAATTCCGGACGGCCCTGACCGAACGAATTGAAAAAACCGGTTTGCCGATCAGCAAGAATGACGAGCGACTGGCCAAGGAAATTTTCCTTTTCGCCGACCGCTCCGACATTTCGGAAGAACTGACGCGAGTGGAAAGTCACCTCGCCCAGTTCGCCCATCATTTGCGCAAAGAAGAGCCGGTTGGACGTGCGCTCGAATTTATCGTCCAGGAAATTTTTCGCGAGTTCAACACGTTAGGGGCAAAAGCGAATGACGCCGACATCGCGCAACGGGTGGTGGCGTGCAAGACCGAGCTGGAGAAAATTCGTGAGCAGGTGCAAAACCTTGAGTAATAAATTTTCGCTGTGGCACCGGCATCTTGCCGCTGAAGGAACGGAGCCGAAGCCCCTGCCACGGTCTGCCGCTTCAGATAAATGAATTCCAACAAATTTTCGCGCTACGGAATCTTATTTGTCGTCT
>Ga0209471_1002215_pt1 | contig 11303 bp, 11 predicted proteins | sample GraSoiAngelo_128_FD_185885 | JGI IMG/M metagenome (GOLD analysis project Ga0209471, IMG submission 185885) | Grasslands soil microbial communities from the Angelo Coastal Reserve, California, USA - 14_0927_12_20cm (SPAdes) (version 2) | ecosystem: Environmental > Terrestrial > Soil > Grasslands ... | reverse complement strand
AGGAATTCGAGCACGATCACGCGCATCTCTTCGTAGCTGCGGCCGCCCAGCTGCGCCATCATCCGGACCCAATATTCGTTGTCCAATTCCTGTCGGGCCACCTGCTTCGCCACCTCCAACACCTTGGACGTGACCAGGCGCTCCAGCTCGCCGAGCGGCTGCCGCTCGAAGATCGCGCGGATCTCGGCTTCCGCGGCGGGGGCGCACTTGCGCAAGATCAGCTCGCGGACTTCCCCGAGGAGGGCGGTGGGCTCCTCGCCCAGCTCCCGCTTCAGCTGCTCCTTGCGCTGCAGCTCGGCCAGCTTCGCCAGCTCCCCACTCGGCAGCCGCAGGAACTTGTCCATCCGCTCGTAGATGTCGGTCCGGTTCGGGGCCGGGGGCGCCTTGCGCCGGGTCAGTAGCTGGGAGATGTAGGACTCGGTCACGCGGGCGGCGCGGGCGAGATCGCGCTGCTCCAACCCCAATTCCTCCAACCGGTGACGAATCACAAAAGGCACGTCCACGCGACTCCTCCTCCGCCTAACTCGTTCACTGCGCGTTAACAGCGAATGGTAAAGCAACTAGCAACTGTGAAAACGTGACTTGACAAATTTAGTAAAGTCAGGTAGCTTGTGCAAGCTGAGGAAGTGTCAGTGAGTTGCCGAGGTCATGTAGTTGCCTAAGGAGTCGCCAATATGTACGCACGCAACGTCACGATGCACCTGAAGCCCAATACGGCAGGTGAGTTCACGCAGACGCTCGAGAAGGACATCCTGCCCTTGCTTCGGAAGCGCACAGGGTTCGCGGACGAGATCACGTTCGTTGCCCAGGACGGCAAGGAAGCACTTGCCATCAGTCTGTGGGACCGCAAAGAGAGCGCGGAAGCCTATGCGCGCGAGACGTATCCCGAAGTGCTGAAGGGTCTGGCGAAGGTGGTCGAGGGAACGCCCGAGGTGGCCAGCTTCGACGTGTCCAACTCCACGTTCCACAAGATCGCCGCTCGCAGCTAAAGGTCGACTGGTCCGCGTCACGCGGATTCGTCTGTTTGGGAGGAGGAGGGCGGCATAGGCCGCCCTCCTTCTTTTCTTTGAGGTCTACGCGAGCGGCGCCCGCCGAGCGTCCAAGCTCAGTGGGCCCGCCCCGAAGTGCGCGATCAGCAACGCGGCGCCCAGCATGGACACGTTCTTCATGAACATCGCGATCTGCACCCCGCGCATCATCGGGTCGGGCACCGCCCAGAAGGCGTGCATCTTGATCGTCACGGGGACCAGGAACAGCACCAACAGCCACGCGCCGAGTTTGGCCTTGTAGCCGAACGTCACGCTCAACCCTCCGACCGTCGCGATCACACCAGACAGCGGCACCAGGAACCCCGCGGCCGGCACTCCCTGCTGGGTCGCGTATGCGACATATCCGGGTGAGAAGTGCCCCAACACGGTCATCAGGAAGATCGCGGAATAAAGGAATCGACCCACGGGGACGAGGTAGAGCACGGGAATCCCCTTTCTAGTTGAAGGAGCGAGTCAGGAGGTCAGCGCGCTGAGGGCGTTCTGGAGGCTCGTCGCCTCGCCCGCCTTGAGCGCCTTGACGATTGCACGCTGCGCGTCGGCCAGCGCGCGCATGCCCTTGGCATGCGCCTGCTGGCCCGCCGGAGTGAGCTCGGCCAGCACGCTGCGGCGGTCGTCCGCCGCGGCGCGCCGACGGACCAGGCCATCCTTCTCCAGGCGGTCGACCAGCTGGGTGATGTTGGAGCGCACGCAGTGCTGGCGCGCGGCGAGATCGGACAGAGGCAACGCTTCCTTTGCCTCGGCCAGGAACTGCAGCACCGCGAGCTTCGCAAGAGACAACCCGGTCGGGTCCAAAGCCGCCTCGAGGCGTGCCTCCACCGCGTCGGCCGCGCTCAGGAACGAGAACACGAGCGCTTCACTCGCCGGCCGGCTCACCCGCTTGCGGGACCGTTTTCTCATGGCCACATCATAGGGACCGTCCGGCTCGTGCGGCAAGCCGGGCTCATTGGGCGGCGGGCCACCCGGCGCCGACGGCGCGATACAGCTGCACCGCCGCGACGAGCTGGTCCCGCTCCGCCTGCGTGAGCGCCAGCTCGGCCCCGAACAGCCCGCGCTGCGCCTCCAGTACGTCGAGATAGCTCGACACCCCGTTTCGATACCGCATGTCCGCGAGCTCGAGGGCCCGGCGCAGCGCGATCACCTGGCGCTCTTGCGCCGCGCTCCGATCCTGAGCGGTGCGCAGGCCCACGAGTGCGTCTTCCACTTCGCGCAGCGCCACGAGGACCGTCTGCTCGTAGCGCGACCGCGCCTGCGACGCCCGCGCCCGGGCAATGTTGACCTGCTCGCCCGCCCCCGGCCGGCCTTCCTTGAACAGCGGGATCGAGACCCCGGCGAAGGCCTGCCAGATGTTGGTCCCCGACCCAAACCACTTGGAAAATTCCGTGCTCTGAGTGCCGTACTGCCCGGTGATCGTGAAGGTCGGGAGGTAGGCGGCCTGCGCCGCGCCGATCCGGGCCGTCGCGGCGCGGAGCGAGGCTTCGGCGCCCCGCACGTCCGGCCGGTTACCGAGCAGCGCGGAGGGCACGCCGGCCGGGACCGGGATCCGCGCCGCCATCTCTGTGAGCGCGCGGCCCCGGGCGATGGCGCCGGGGTTGTGTCCCACCAGCACGCTCAGGGCGTTCTCCTGCTGGGCCACCTGTCGCTCGAAGTCGGCGACGCTCGCCGCCGGACTCGCCACCTCGGCTTCGAATTGCCGCACGTCGAGCTCCGAGATGAGGCCCTGGTCGAGGCGCCGGCGGGCGAGCGCCAGCGTTTGGCGCCGCGAGTCGAGCGTGCGGCGCGCGATCGCGAGGTTCAGGTCGGCCGCGCGCAGGTCGAAGTAGGCCGTCGTCACATCGCCGATCAGCGACAACTGCAGCGCGCGCCGGTCTTCCTCCCGCACCACGAGATCCGAGCGGGCAGCGCTCGTACTGCGGCGCAGCCGGCCCCACACATCGAGCTCCCAGCTCATGTCGGCCGTGGCCTGGTACACGTTGTAGGTGAAGGACCCGAACGTGCCGAACACCGTCTGGTTGCGGCCCGCCCGACCGTTGGCCGTCAGCTGGGGCAGGAGCGCGCCCCGCGTCGCCCGGTACTGGGCGCGGAACTCGTCGATCACGGCGACTGCGGTGCGCATGTCGCGGTTCGCCCGCAGGCTCGTGTCCACGAGCTGTCGCAGCACGGAGTCCTGGATCAGGTCGAGCCAGCGCAGCGCTGCCCCGGAGTCGCCGGCCGCCCGGACGGACGACGTGTCGTAGCCGAACGGCACACGCGCCGTGTCGGCCCCGGCGGGCAACAGGGTATCGCGGCTGGTGCGCAACGAGTCGTAGAACGACCGCAGCGAATCCTCGGACGTCGCGGGCCGCCGCCAGCCGTCCGGCATGCCGAGGGAGGCACGGCGATATCCCGGCCCCACGGCGCACGCCCCGGCGAAAGCGATCAGGGCGACGAGGGCGATGCGTCGCATGTCAGTCGCCCTCCGCCGGAAGGGCCACGGTCGGCGGGACGACGGCACCTGCCCTGCGGCCCACCAGGCCCCGCTCGCTCAGGCTGCGGATCGACGCGAAGAACAGCGGGATGAAGAACACGCCGACCAGCGTCGCCACGAGCATCCCGAAAAACACGCCGGTGCCGATCGAGTGCCGGCTCGCGGCGCCTGCGCCGCTCGACGTGAGCAAGGGCGTGACGCCCAGGATGAACGCGAACGAGGTCATGAGGATCGGGCGCAACCGTTCCCGGCCGGCCTCGAGCGCCGCCTCGCGGATCGATCGCCCCTGGGCGCGCAGCTCGTTCGCGAACTCGACGATCAGGATCGCGTTCTTGGCCGCAAGACCCACCACGACGATCAGGCCGATCTGCACGTACACGTCGTTCGCCATCCCGCGCAGCCACACGCCGAGCAGCGCGCCCAGCGTGCCAAACGGCACACCGAGCAGCACCGCGAACGGGATCGACCAGCTCTCGTACTGCGCTGCGAGCACCAGGAACACCATCACGAGGCCGAGGGCGAACACCAGACCGCCTTGCCCCCCCGACGCACGCTCCTGATAGGACTGCCCGCTGAAGGCGTAGCCGATGCCGCGAGCGGCGTACTTGTCCTGAGCCAACCGCTCCACAGCGGCGAGCATTTCCCCGGAGCTCTTCCCGGGCGCCGGGGCCCCGACTACCAGCGCTGACGTGAAGCCGTTGAACCGCGTGATGACGCTCGGGCCGGCCCGGAATTCGGTCCGCGTGAGGGCCGACACGGGCACCATCTGTTGATTGGGCCCTCGGACGTACAGCCGTCCGATGTCCTCGGGCGTCTGGCGGAAGCGGGCCTGCGCCTCGGCCTGCACCCGGTAGGTCTTGCCGTACCGGTTGAAATCGTTGATGTAGAGCGTCGACAGAGACGCCTGCATCGTCTGGAACAGCTCCGACAGCGAGATCCCCAGGGCCTTCACCTTCTCGCGGTCTACCTGCACGAACAGCTGCGGCGTGTTTACCCGGATGGTCGGGTACACGCCCCGCAGCGTGGGCAACGCGTTGGCGTCGGCCGCGAACTCGCCCGTCAGGCCGGCGAACCGAGTTACGTCGTTCACCCCGCGGTCCTGCAGATTCAGCTCGAGGCCCGCGGTCGTGCCTAGACCGATGATCTCCGGGAGGTTGAACGCGAAGCCGCGAGTCTGCTGCAGCTGGAACAGATAGCCGTTCACGGCCCCGAGCACTGCCGGAAGCTGGTCCTTCGCCGCACTCCGCTTCTCCCAGGGCTTCAGCATGACGAACATGATCGCGGCGTTCGTCTGGTTCGCGTTCTGGATGAAGTTGAGGCCCACGAGCGCCACGACGTGATTGACCGCCGGCTGCGCTTTGAGGAAGCTCTCGACTTGTTTCACCACCGCTTCCGTGCGTTGACGCGAGGCATTGTCGGGGAGCTCGACCAGCATCCCGAAATACCCCTTGTCCTCGCTGGGAATGAACCCGCTCGGGACGGCCCGCACGAGGACGAGCAGCAGGGCGACCGCCACCGCGAAGGCGGCGAAAAATGTACGAGGGCGGTCGATCACGCGCCCGGCGGCGCCGAGATAGCGCTCGGTGACCGAGCGGAAGCCGCGATTGAAGCCACCGAAGAACCGGTTGAAGGCTCGCGCCAGAACACCGCTCTCCACCACTACCGGCGCTCCCTCCGGCACGGGCCGCAGCAGCACCGCGCACAGCGCCGGGGTCAGGGTCAGCGCGACGATGCCCGACAGCACCACCGACACGGCGATGGTGATGGCGAATTGCTTGTACATGAGGCCGGTGATGCCCCCAAGGAACGCCACCGGGATGAACACGGAGCACAACACGAGCACGATGGCGATCAGCGCCCGGCTCACCTGGTGCATCGCCTTGTCGGCGGCGACGGCGGGCGGCACCCCTTCCTGCTCCATGATGCGTTCCACGTTTTCGATCACGACGATCGCGTCGTCCACGACGATCCCGATCGCGAGCACCAGGCCGAACAGCGTGAGCAGGTTGACCGAGAACCCAAGCACCTGCATCCCAAAGAAGGCACCGATGACCGATACGGGGACCGCGACCACCGGAATCAGCGTCGCCCGCCAGCTCTGCAGGAAGATGAATACGACCAGCGTCACGAGCAGCAGCGCCTCGAACAGCGTCTTCACGACTTCCTTGATCGACTCGGTGACGTACGGCGTCGTGTCGAACGCGATCGTCCAGTGGACGCCCGGAGGGAAGTTCTTGGCGAGCTCGCCCATCCGCGCGACGACCTCCTGCTTCACCTGGAGCGCATTGGCGCCAGGACGCAGGAATACCGGCGTCAGGGCGGTGGGCGCGCCGTCGAACCGCCCGGCCAGGTCGTAGTTGCGCGCGCCGAGGTGAGCGTCCCCGATGTCCGACAGGTGCACGAGCGAGCCGTCGGGCCGGCCCCGCACGATGATGCGCTCGAAATCACTCGCCTCTTTCAGGCGCCCGCTCGTGATCACGGGAATCGTCAACTGGGTGCCGGGCGGAGCGGGCTCGCGCCCGATGCGGCCGGCCGGATTCGTAGCGTTCTGCTCCTGGACCGCCGCGGCGACGTCCGACACCGTGAGTCCGAGCTGCGCCATGCGGTCGGGATCGAGGCTCAACAGCATCGAGAAGTCGAGCTGGCCGAACGTGCTCGCATCGCCCACGCCGGGGAGACGCTTCAACTCATCGTCGATATAGATCTTGGCGTAGTTGTTCAAATACTCGGTGTCGTACCGCGGATCGTCGGAGGAAAGCGCGAGCACGACCAGAAACGCGGTCTGGCGCTTGCGCACCGTGATCCCGTTGCGCACCACCTCCTGGGGCAGCTGCGGCTGGGCGAGGGCGACCTGGTTCTGCACGTCGACCGCCGCCAGATCCGGGTCGCGTGAGATGTCGAAGTAGACCGACAGGTTCATGACCCCGTCGCTCGAGTTCGAGGACTTGAAGTACAGGAGGCCCTGCATGCCCGACAGCTGCTGCTCGATCGGGGCGGCCACCGCATCGGCCACGTCCTGCGCCGTCGCACCAGGGTAGACGGCCTGCACCTGGATCTCGGGCGGCGTGAGGGGCGGATAACTCTCGACCGCGAGCCGGGTCAGGGAGAACAGCCCGAGCAACACGATCACGATCGAGATGACGGCCGAAAAAACCGGGCGCCGGATGAACAGGTTGCGGATCTGCGGCGCGTCGCTCATGGGCGGCTCCTGATCCGAAGGGGCGCTGCGGGTGGAGCGAGCAACGCGCTGTCCTGGGCCCCGGCCGTGGCGCTGTCCGCCGTCGGCCGATAGGCCACCGGCCGCGCCGGCCGCCCGGGCGCGACTTTCTGCACCCCCTCCACCACCACGCGATCACCGACCTGGAGCCCCTGCTCGATCAGCCACGAGCCGCCGTCCCAGGAGGTGGCGGTTACGTTCCGCGCCGCGACCTTATCGCTGTCGCCCACCACGTAGACGAACGCCCCGGTCAGGCCCTGCTGCACGGCGCGTTGCGGGACAAGAATCGCGCCCGGCCGCTTGAGGCCGAGCAGGCGGACCCTCACGAACTGCCCGGGGAGCAGGATGTGCTGTGGGTTCCTGAGCTGTGCACGCAACTGTTGCGTACCCGTCGCCGGCTGAAGGGCGAGATCGGCGAAGTTCAGCTCGCCCGCCGCAGGCAAGGGACTGCCGTCCGCCAGCGTGACCTGAACGGCGAGGGCGCGGGGCGCGGCCGGCATCAGTAGCCGGCCGTTCGCGAGGTCGCGCCGCAGGCCCAGCAGGTCCTCGTCGGACGGACTAAAGTTCACGTAGATCGGGTCCACCTGCTCGACGGTCGTGAGCAGATTACCCGGGCCGGTCACGCGCGCGCCAAGCTCCAACAGCGCGCGTCCGGCGCGCCCCGAGATCTCGGCGCGAACGAACGTGTCCTCGTAGTCCTTCTTGGTCTGATCGACCGCGGCTTGCGCCTGATCGAACGCCTGCTGCGCGTCGTCCACGTCCTTCTGCGCGACCGCGCGCGCCGCGAGCAGCGGCTTCAGGCGCGCCAGGGTACGGTCCGCATTGGCGAGCCGGGCCTGGGCGCTGCGGTACGCGGCCTCGTACGTGGTCGGATCGATCCGGAAGAGCAGCGTGCCCTTCGCAACGTCCGTGCCTTCGGCGTAGGGACGCGCGACGATCACCCCGGTGACCTGCGAGCGAACCTCGACCGAGCGCGAGGCGGCGGCCTGCCCGACGTACTCGTAGCGCGCGCTCACCGTCTCGGGAACCACCGTCAGCACGGATACGTCAGGTGCCGGCGGCGCAGCCGGGGCGACCGGAGCTCGCCGACGCGCCGCCGCCGCACCGACAACAAGAAGGAGGGCGACCGCTACCGCGCCGGCCCATAGAGCTGGTTTGAGCAAATGCTTCATCTCTGCACCCGTCGGAAAAGGTGATGATGACCACTGGTCCGATAGTTCACCAATGAACAATCAATCCCCAAGGTTCCCGCGAGCTCGTCACCTGAAGCCGAGCTCCCCCATTTGGGTGGGGTTCCACCACCCGATTGGTGGATGAAGCTGCCGACGAGCGACATCAGTGGCCCGAGACCGACTGCCTCGGATCACCTGTCTGTGTTTGACGGGATGAGCTGATCCAGCGCACGCAGGTTGTCCGCCGTGCGGGGCCACCACAGGAAGCCCGGCACCAGGGACCGCGGAAGAGAATCGCCGCCCGCGGTGATCGCGGTCGTGTCGGGAAGGGTGACGGTGGCGACGGCGAACATCACGCCGATGATCCGCCAGTTGGGCTGCCGCAGCGCCACCGCGACGAGCTGTCCCAGCATCGTCTCGCCCCATGCCTCCGCCGTCGTGCCGGTCGGAATCTCATCGACCATTTTGACCATCCCCATCACGGCGGGATCGTTACACGTGCTCCAGGGCTCGTCCGCCACCCGCAGACTGTCCACCTCAACGTAGGTGGCGGCGCTCGAATCGAGAGCGACCCGGCCGATGAGACAGACATAAGGATGGAGCGTGCGCTGCCGCCACAACCCCGCATACTGCGCCTCGACCGAAGCGACCGAATAGCGCGGGAAGCCGTCGTCCACCGGACGTACGGGGCTCTGGCTCTGGAGCTCGAGGCAGGAGCCGAACATGATCAGCGCGGCGGCAGTCCACGTGCGCATCAGGGGAGCGCTCCTCGGGGCATCACGCCGGCCGGCGCCGAAATCGCGCGCCGGCCGGCGTGATGGTCGGTCAGAAGGACAGCGTGAGACCGCCCTGCCAAGCGATGTCGTGCTGGGTCTTGTTGTAGCCGTACTGGTCGAACTTGTAGACGAAGTCGCGACCCTCCGCCCGCAGGCCGACACTCCCGAAGCGGTACTCGAGCCCCGCGCCGAAATTGCCGGCGAACTTGGACCAGGTGTCGCTGGCGCCGAGCTGATGCACGCTGATGGCACCCGCCCCGCCGAGCAGGTAGGGAGTCAGTGTGCCCGACCCCGACTCGATGGGATAACGCAGGACCAGGTCTGCGTCATAGGTGAATTTGTTGAACTTGCCGCGGCCCGGGAGCGCGGCGCCGCGCAGGCTGTCCTGCGCCCAGCTGCCGCTGGCGCGGATGCCCACGTTCCGCTGCAGCCACACCGTCGCGTCGATCGAGCCGATCCAGCCGAGCCGCCAGTCGGCGGTGCCGGCGGGGTTCAGATGGCCCGCGCCCGACAGTCCGCCGAACGCGCCGCCCAGGGTGAAGCGATTGGACCAGGACTGAACCGGGGCCTGGGACGCGGTGCTGCTCTGGGCGCCGAGCACGGGGGGCGTGATCGCCGCAACGAGCACCGCGGTGACGAGGGACAACGAACGGTTCGACATACAGTCCTCCACAAGGGTTCAGGGTTTACATTTACAGCACGGACTACATCACATCACTCACTGTGCGCGGCGTGAGCCATCATGCCGCCCATCCCGCCGGGATCGCACCGCAGCCCCAACAGGTGTCGGATGTCGGCCTGGTAGAGCGGGTCTCCCACCGCGACCTCCGGGAGCGGAGCGACTGGCGTGAAAATCCCGCCCACCTTCGCCATCCCCCCCTCGGGGATGGTGTGGCCGGTGGGGTTGAAGTAGCTCGCCGTGATCCGGTAGCGGTGCGTCGGGTACACCACGCGACCGAGGCCGAGATGGGGAAGGGAAACCGGCATGCTGGTCACCTCACCCGACGCGTCGGTGCGCGGCCGGGCTCTCCAGATGACCCGTCGCGCGGTCAGGTCCCGCAGCTCCATCCACTCCGCGTACCTGTGCAGATGCCCCGACAGGCCGAGAATCCGCGCCGGGACCGCCGGACTGCCGTCCCAGGAGCGCACCGTGCGCCCCGGCGGGAGATCGAATTCCATCGGTCCGGTCGGGAACATCACATCGACCCGAAAGCCCGCGACCTCGCGCAACGGCCGCGTCTCGGTGTACTGCAGGACCAGACGGACGCGAACGCCCGAGTAGGGGGTCGCGGTCGGGTTGTGGAGCATGGTGCTCACGAGCAGCGGCTCGCCGCGACGCAAGCGCACGCCGGCGAGCCATGCCGGCAGATTTTGCGCCTCGCTCTCCGCGCCGAGTGCCACGAAGCGCTGGGCGACGGGAAGGAACAGATCACGGGCGGCGGGCCTGGTCGTGTCGATGTGGTGCAGCACGCGGCGCGGCACCCGGGCGCCCTGCGCGTCGCTGAGCTCCGCCCGGTATCCATGGACCCAGGCGTCAAAGGGAACGTGCATCAGCTGGTACACGAGCTCCTCGCTGTGCTCCGCCATCGAGTGTGGGGGCAGATCAACCGGCCCCACATCGATCACGAGCTCGTGCCTGCCCCGGTCATGGAAAAGCCGGAGGTACGGAGAGCGCGCGGCCCGGGGCGCCAGGGGATCGCCGCTCGCCGGAACCACGACCGTCGCGGGAGACAGCAGCTCGCAGATGCCGCCGGCCGGCTCGACGTCCAGCGCCCGCAAGGCCGGTAGTTGTCCTCGCTGCGCCGGGGCACCGCCGGTCGCTACGAGGCAGACCAGCCCCCAGACTGCGAGCCCCCGCCGCGACGGCGACTTCACAACCCCGCCTCGCGGATCACTCGCACGGGCTCCGGCTCAAACTCCGTCAGCAATCGCGGCTCGATCGCGCTCGAGCCAAGGCGCCACCACGCGCCCAGGGCGCGCAAGCGCAGCAAGTACAGCGTTTCCGGCAGCTGGACCGTGAATGCGATCGTCGCGGGTTGTAGCATTCCGCCAACTCCTGTTGAATCCGAGACCCTGAAATGACGACCGTAGACAGTTCATGAATGAACTGTATTTTGGAAAAGTTCCCGGGAACCTGGTGACCCGCCCGGATCATTGGTTCATTGATGAACTGTTGTCGGATCGTGAAGAGGAGGACCCATGACGCCACCGTTCGTACACGAACCGCCGAACGCCGCTCCGGGCGAGGAGCCGGCAGTGTCGCGCCTGACGGCGGCGGAGGCACACGCGCTGGTGACGGCCGGTCGGGCCGTGCTGGTCGACACCCGTGACGCGCGGCTATTTGACAACGCGCACGCCGCGGGCGCCCTGTCACTGCCGCTCTCCGCGATCCAAGCGGGCCACGGGCACGTGCCGGGGAGTTCGTTGCCGCCCGATCGCGTTCTCATCCTGTACTGCGCGTGAGTGGATGAGCACACAAGCGCCCGGGCGGCGCGACTGCTGATCGCGGCGGGATACGACGAGCGCAAGGTCGCCGCGCTGCTGGGCGGTATTCGCGCCTGGCATCAGGCGGGGTATCCGCTCGAGAAGTGGAGCGATCGGACGTGAGCCGCGCGGTCGCGCCGT
>Ga0209471_1002214_pt1 | contig 11309 bp, 8 predicted proteins | sample GraSoiAngelo_128_FD_185885 | JGI IMG/M metagenome (GOLD analysis project Ga0209471, IMG submission 185885) | Grasslands soil microbial communities from the Angelo Coastal Reserve, California, USA - 14_0927_12_20cm (SPAdes) (version 2) | ecosystem: Environmental > Terrestrial > Soil > Grasslands ... | reverse complement strand
TTCCCTTGGAGCTCGACCGCCGCCTTCTTGTTCGCCTCGGTCGCGAGGATTCCAACCACCTGCGCCTCGGCCGGGACGGCGTCGAGCGCCTTCTTGACATCGGCGGCGCCGACCTTCAGCACATTGACGCCCTTGCGCTGGCTCTTGAAGAGGCGGAGGTGGAGCACGGGCGCGGCGTCGATGACGTCCTGGCCGCCCAGCACCACGACCTGGTCGCAGTGCTCGATGTCGGCGATCGGCAGCGTCATGTCATCCGGCTCCGCGTCCTCGAGGACCGCGCTTCGGTGATCGAGGTTCGGCGACGCGAGCACCTCGCGGAAGAGGCGCTGGAAGAGGAAGAGCTCCTCGTTGCTGGCGGCCGGTGATACCCAGCCCGCGAGCTGGCCCGACGCTTTCAGGGCGTCGGCCGTGAATGCGATCACCTCGTCGTAGGTGACGCGCTCGAGCCTGCCGTCCCGCCGGATCTGCGGGCGGTCCTGCGTTAAGCGCTGGAAGTTGGGGAAGCTGTAGCGGCCGGTATCGCAGAGCCAGCCGTCATCGACCGCGAGGTTTTCGCGCGATTGAAAGCGCCCGATCTTGTTGCTGCGGGCATCGAGCTGGATGTTGCAGCCCATGCTGCAGCCGGGGCAGACGCTGGCGGTGCGGTCCAGGTCCCAGGGGCGGCTGACGAAGCGGTACTGCCGCGAGGTCAGCGCCCCGACCGGGCAGATCTCCGTCCAGTTGCCCTGGTAGTTGGACTGGGCGGGTTCGTCGTTGAAGGTGCCGATGATGGTGTGGACGCCTCGCTGGATCAATGCCAGCTCTCGCTCCCCCGAGATCTCCTCGCTGAAGCGCGTGCAGCGCCAGCAGAGGATGCAGCGCTCGCGGTCCAGGACAATCGTGTCGGAGAGGGGCACCCCCTTGTCGAAGTGGGCCTTCTGAAACTCGAAGCGGCTGGCGCCGGGGCCGTACTGAAAGGTCTGGTCCTGCAGCGGGCACTCGCCGCCCTTGTCGCAGATCGGGCAGTCGAGGGGATGGTTGATGAGCAGAAACTCGAGCACACCCTTCTGGTACTTGGCGACCTGTTCGGTCGTGGTCTTGACGACCATGCCCTCGGCCACGTAGACGGCGCAGGCTGGTTGCAGCTTCGGCATCTTCTCGACCTCGACGAGGCACATGCGGCAGACGGCGACCGGCGCCATCTTCGGGTGCGAGCAGAAGATCGGGATGTCGATGTTGATCGCCTTGGCGGCGTCGAGGATCAGAGTACCCTTCGGCACGGTGACGGACTGCCCGTCGATCGTCAGCGTGACCTGGTCGGTTTGCACCGTCGCCACTAGGCGACCGCCTCCTGCGCCATCTTCTTGAACGGGCAGCCTTTTTCCGAGACGTGCTCCAGGAACTCGTCGCGGAAGAACTTGATGACGCTGCGCGGGAACCAGGTCGAGGCATCGCCGAGCGGACAGAATGAGCGCCCGTCGATGCTGTACCCGATGTCGAGGAGCAGGTCGACGTCCGTGGCCTTGGCCTCACCGGCTTCGAAGCGGTCGAAGAGGTTCGACATCCAGAAGGTGCCTTCGCGGCATGGCGTGCACTTGCCACAACTCTCGTGGTGGAAGAACTTCACGTAGCGCCGCGCGGCGTCGACCATGCAGGTCGTCTCGTCCATCACGACCATGGCGCCGGCGCCGGCGAGCGAGCCGGCCTTCTGGATCGCGTCGAAGTCCAGGCCGACGTCGAGATGCTCGGGCAGCAGCACCATCATCGAGGCGCCTCCAGGCTGGAACGCCTTGAGCTTGCGGTTCTTCCAGACGCCGCCGCCGTGCTCCTCGATCAGCTCGCGGATCGGGGTGCCGTTCTCCAGCTCGTAATTACCCGGCCGGTTGACGTGCCCGCTCATGCACCAGACGCGGGTCCCCTTCCCCGTCGGTGTCCCCATCGCACCGAACCAGTCGGCGCCGTTGATCACGATGTGCGGCAGGTTGGCCACGGTCTCGACGTTGTTGACGACCGTCGGCTTCCCGTACAGGCCCTTGATCGCCGGAAAGGGCGGCTTGAGCCGTGGCTCGCCGCGATACCCCTCGAGCGAGGTCAGCAGGGCGGTCTCCTCCCCGCAGATGTAGGCACCCGCGCCGCGGTGCAGGATGACGTCGATCTCGTACCCCTTGCCGAGCACGTTCTTGCCCAGGTATCCCGCCTGGCGCGCTTCCTCGATCGCAGACTCCAGCGCCTCGTGCTGAGGCAGGTACTCACCGCGGATATAGATGAAGGCGAGGTTGCAGCCGATCGCGTAGCTGGCGATCAGAATCCCCTCCAACACCTGGTGTGGGCTCTTTTCGATCAGGTAGCGGTCCTTGAAGCAGCCGGGCTCGCTCTCGTCGGCGTTGCAAACGAGGTAGCGCGGGTAGACGCCCTTGGGCAGGAAGCTCCACTTGTTGCCGGTGGGGAAACCGGCCCCGCCGCGGCCGCGGAGCCCGCTCTTCTTCACCAGTTCCACCAGCTCGTCGGGTTGCATCTCGAGCGCTTTCTTGAAGCCGGCGTAGCCGCCCGTCCGCTCGTAAACCGACAGCTGCTCGAGGTTTTCCGTGTGAAAGTCCTTGGTCAGGACCGGCTTGAGTCCCATCAGTTCTGGGTCCTCTTCGCTCTCGGCCGCGCGACCGCTGCGGCCTTCTCCGGCTTCGGGCCGTGTGGCGCGGGCTCGGTTCGGAGCCGCTCGATGATCGAGTCGATCCGCTCCGGCGTCAGGTTCTCCTCGAAGTGATGATCGACCTGCATCATCGGCGCGCCGCCGCAGGCGCCCAGGCACTCGATCGTCGAATGCCAGGTGATGGCGCCATCCTTCGTGGTCTCGCCATCGCGGACGCCCAGTTGCTGGCCGAGGTAGGCGGCCATCTCGTCGGCGCCGCGCAGCATGCAGGGCGCGTTGACGCAGATCACGACATCGTGCCGCCCCTCCGGGCGGGCGAGGAACATCGAGTAGAAGGATGCGGTCGCCTCGATCAGCGAGGGCGGCAGGCCGAGGATCTGCGCGATCTCCCCCATCGACTCTTTGGTGACATAGCCCTGCTCGTGCTGGACCGCCCAGAGCGCCGGGATGATGGCCGATTGCCTCGACGGGTAGCGGGCTGCGCGGGTTTTGATTTCCTCGACGGTGGGCTTGGCGAGTGCCATCAGCGGTCCACGTCGCCCAGGATGAAGTCCATGCTGCCCATGATGGCGATGACATCCGCCAGCAGGACGCCCTGCACCAGTTTCTTGAGTGGCTGGAGATTGCAGAAGGAGGGCGGGCGGACCTTCATCCGGTACGGCTTGTTCGTCCCGTCGGAGACCAGGTAGAAGCCGAGCTCGCCGCGCGGGCTCTCGACGAAGGCATAGACGTCACCGATCGGCCCCTTGAAACCCTCGCTCACGAGCCGGAAGTGGTGAATAACCGACTCCATGCTGGTGCTGAGCTCGCTCCGCGGCGGCAGCGCGACCTTGCGATCGGTCGTCATCCACGGGCCGGCAGGGAGCGTATCGACAACCTGCTGCAGGATCTTCAAGCTCTCGCGCATCTCCTGGACGCGGACACGGTAGCGGTCAAAGCAATCGCCGTTGGTGCCCAGGGGGACCTGGAAGTCGTACTGCTCATAGCCGGCATAGGGGAAAGCCTTGCGGACGTCGTAGTCGACGCCGGAGGCGCGCAGCATCGGACCGGTCACGCCCGTCTCGATCGCTTCCTGCGCCGACAGGGCCCCAATCCCCTGGAGGCGCTGATGCCAGATCGGGTTGTCGGTCAGCATCGCCTCGAAGTCGTCGATCCGCCCCGGCATGACGTCGATGAAGCGCTGTAGCTGGTCGATCCAGCCCTCGGGCAGATCCCAGGCGACGCCGCCAACCCGGGTGAAGGAGGTCATCATCCGAACGCCCGAGTAGGACTCGTTGAGGTCGAGCACCAGCTCGCGGTCGCGCCAGGCATAGAAGAAGCCGGAATAGACGCCGAGGTCGAGGCCGGCGGTGCCGAGCCACAGCTCGTGGCTGGCGATTCGCGCCAGCTCCATCATCATCACGCGGATCGCCTGCGCCCGCGCGGGAACGTCGACGCCGATCAACTTTTCGACCGACATCACAAACCCCACGTTGTTGATGGGTGGCGCCAGGTAATCCATCCGGTCGCTGAAGGTGATGCCCTGGGTGTAGGTCTTCTCCTCGAAGGATTTCTCGAACCCGGTGTGGAGATAGCCGACGTCCGGGTCGGCATCGCGGACGCGCTCGCCGTCCAGCTTCAGCCGCACCCGCAGAACACCGTGCGTGCTCGGATGCTGGGGTCCCATGTTGAGCTCGATCCAATCGGTCGGCGACTCGTGCTCGGGGCCGAACGGCTCCTGCGTGGGGCCGGGGCCAAACGGCTCCTGCGCGGGGCCCGGGCCAAACGGTTCCTGCGCGATGCGCGTCTCAGCCACGGATCGCGTCGGGCTCCAGCCCTTCGAGCTTCTGGTCGCTGAAGATGACCGGCTCGCCGAAGGAGACGTAATCCTTGCGCAGCGGATGGCCTTCCCAGCTCTGCGGCATCAGCAGCCGGCGCAGGTCGGGGTGCCCGTCGAACTTGATCCCGAGCAGGTCCCAGGTCTCCCGTTCGTGCCAGTTGGCAGCCGGCCAGACATCGGTCAAGGTTGGCACGTGCGGCTCGGGCATGGCGGCCGTGGTCTTGATGCGGATGCGGGTCTTGTTCTTAAGCGACCGCACCTCCCACACGACCGTGAAGCGCGGCTCGCGCGCGGGCCAGTCGACGGCCGTCGCGTAGAGGAAGTAGTCGAATCCCTCTTCATCCCGCAGGTAGCGGGCGACATCAACGACGGCGTCGGGCTCGACCACGATACTCAGGTCGCCGCGAAAGTCCGAGCTCTCTTGCAACGCTTGCTTGAAGCGGTTGCCCAAACGCTCGACGAGCACAGCGGCAGTCAGCCAGGGCGCTTGACCAGCGGCTCACCGCGGATCTTGCGCTGCAGCTTGACGACGGCATCGATCAGAGCCTCCGGCCGGGGCGGGCAGCCGGGGAGATAGATGTCGACCGGCACGATCTTGTCCACGCTCTGGACGATCGCGTAGTTGTTGAACATCCCGGCGGAGGACGCGCAGGCGCCCATCGCGATCACCCATTTGGGCTCGGGCATCTGGTCGTAGATCTGACGGAGCACCGGCGCCATCTTGATCGACACCCGTCCCGAAACGATCATCAGGTCCGCCTGCCGCGGCGAGGCACGGAAGAGCTCCGAACCAAAGCGCGACAGGTCGTGCCGCGGGCCGACCGTTCCCATCATCTCGATCGCGCAGCAGGCGAGCCCGAAGAGCGCCGGCCAGATCGCGCTCGATCGGCCCCAGTTGATCACCCTGTCGAGCGTGGTGGTGAGCACGTTGTCGCCCAGGGCGTTGAGCGGGGTGGGTCCGGCCGCGCGGCCCGTCGGCATGGGGCCGGGGCGAAGCGTCAGCTCCCCCATTCCAGCGCTCCCTTCCGCCAGACGTAGATGAGGGCGACGAGCAGGATGGCGGCGAAGATGCCCATCTCGACGACGCCGAACCAGCGCAGGCCCTTGAGGATGACCGCCCAGGGGTAGATGAAGATCGCCTCGACGTCGAAGATGATGAAGAGCATCGCGGTCAGATAGAAGCTGACTGCGAACTTCCGCCGGGCGCCCGAGCGGGGCACGATGCCCGACTCATAGGGGAGGTCCTTAGCGGCTGAATGCCGGTGGCCCGCCAACCAGGGCGGAAAAAAGAGAGCGATGAGGCCAAAAACGAAGACCGCGGCGAGGAAAATGAGCAAGGGAAAATAATCGCTCAGCACGGTACGCGGCTAGTCTAACAAAGAGGTTTCCGAATACAGACCAGCGATCGAGCGCTTGCGCTCGAATCAGGTCAGCGCCCTATGGCCGCAGGTCCTCGAGTTCCCAGAGTGCGCCCGGGTGGTGTGGCGGCGGAAAGCGACCATCGGGATTTTCTTCCCGAAACTGGCTGGAGTGCTTGCGAAACCCGCACACGGTGCACGTGTACTGGCCTTCCACCGGGATCGGGTCGCCGGGCTTGAACCGGTCGCCAATCCGATACTGCCGGCCCGGCTCGGGCCGTGGCGCGGCCTCACCCGGTGACCAGGCACCGCTGCCCACCAGGGGTCGCGGGGGGACGCCTCCGTTGGCATCCGGTTTGACTCGGGCTGGTGCTGGCGGTTTTGGAAAGTACGGCGACGCCGCCGTCCCCGGTTTGCGGGGATCGCGCGTCCAGCCCAGCGCATTGACCTCCCGCAGCCAGCGCTTTAGATAGACGCGCTGCTTGACGTCGCCGACGTCGACGATCTCCTCGAAGGGGATGAAGAGGTCGGGCTGGCCCGGATTGACCACCCGCATGTAGGGCTCGCTCGACACGAAAAGACTTTGGGCTGACTGGGGCGGCCCCTCGAAGATCTCCTTCACGACACCGAGCTCGCCATCGCGCGCTTCCACCGTGTCGCCCATCCTGACGACCCACTCGATTACGGGCATGGAGAAACTCGCACGGTCATGGAACCGCGCGTATTGTAAGTGAGGTGGCCGTTCAGAGGTTCGGGCCGAACACCTCCGAGGTCGAGGCGCTGCTCGATCGCCTCCGCCGGCTGACGCCCGAGGAGTGGGAGCGAGTGGCGAAGGCCGCCCCCGGAATCGGCAGTGTCCCTGACCTGGAGGTCAGGCAGTCGCCGGAATATTTCAGCGCACTCGAGGTCGCGACCCGCATTGCCAAGAGCGACGTCTTCCCCGGATCGGAGTCCGCCTTTTACGATGCCATGCGCACGGCCCAGCTGGTCGCCGACGCGAGCGCCTTTCAACCGTCGACCCGGCCGGAACCCGCGAGCTCCGCGGTCGTCGATGACCGGCTGCCCCCTGACGCCGAGGCCGAGGCCATCATCCGGCTGATGTCGACTGCCTATGAAGAGGAGTCCTGGCGCCGCGTGATGAACGCCTGCATGGTCGCCGCCGGCGCGCTCGTCGTTCGGGATTGGATGACGCCGGGCGTTTACGCGCTGTTGTGGCGACCGATGCAAATCGACTAGTTCACGGTCTGGGTCAGGTTGCCGGCGGCGCTGCCGTTGTAGTTGGCACCCGCAGCAGTGAAGACAGCACTGATGGTGTGACTCCCCGCGCTCAGGGTGTTGATGCCGCAGGCCGCCTGGTTGCTTGCGGCTCCCGATCCAAGGCCAGCGGTGCAGAGCGTCGTGGCGCCCTCCATGAAAGTGACCGTGCCGTCACCAACGCCCGGATCGGCGAATACCGACGTCACGGTGGTGCTGAGCGTGATCATCTGGCCGAACGCGCTCGGGTTGATGTCGCTACTGGCGGTCGCTGTTTGCGTCGCCGCCGCGTTGACCACCTGGCTCAGCGTCGCCGCCGCGGTGCTGTCCTGGAAGTTACCGCCGGTCGCCGTATAGACGGCGGTGATCGTGTGGGTCGCCACATTTAGCGTGCTCACCGCGCAGGCCGCCTTGTTCAGCGCACCCCCGGTCCCCAGGCCGGCGCTGCAGATGGTCGTAGCTCCTTCTTTGAAGGCCACCGCCCCTTCACCCGCTCCAGGGTTCAGGTTTGCCGACGTCAGCGTGGCGCTGAGCGTGACCAACTGGCCATAGGTACTCGCGTTATGGTCGCTGGCGGCGGTCGATGTCGTTGTGGGCGCAATGCTGACGGTCTGGCTCAGGGTACTGGCGGCGGTGCTGCCCTGGAAATTGCCGGCGAGCGTCGCGGTGAAGACGGCCGTGATGCTGTGCGCGCCAACCGGCACCGTCTTCAGGGTGCAGGCCGCCTCGTTGGTCGTGGTCCCCGTCCCCAGCGCGGCCGAGCAGATCGTGGTGGCGCCCTCGGTGAACGCCACCGTCCCATCAGCGGCACCGGGGTCGATGCCGCCGGCGACGGTCGTCGTCACCTTGGCACTCAAGGTGATCGACTGGCCGTAGACGGTCGAGCTCGCCGTTGTGGCGGCCTGCGTGGTTGCGGTGGGTGCTTGGGCTACCGTCAGCGTCGTGGCTATCGGGGTCCCCAGAGCGGCGGGCGCGGGTGTGTAGAAGAGGTTGGGGTCGCCGGCATAACTCGCCTGGAAACCGACAGGGTACGACCCGGCATTGATCGTTCCGAGGCTGGCGAGCACGGTCGCGATACCGTTGCCTCCCGTGGTGGCGGTGCCGGCCGTCGATCCGTTGAGCTTGAAGCTGACGGTTTGGTTTGCCAGGTCGACGCCGTTGGAGGTGAGATGAGCCACAAGCGTCGCCTTGCCACCATAGGTGCCGTTGGCCGCCGACGGAACCAGCGTCGTCGGCAGGATGGATGCGCTGAATGGCTTGCTTGCGGGCGTCACGAGGTTGCTGTCCGGGTTGTTGAGGTTGGCAACCGGATCGTCGATCTCGGGCGGGACACAGCCGCGGGCTCCGCTCACTTTGACACTGTCCAGCCCGGCACTCGCATGCGCGAGGTCGAGCGCGTACGGGTTGGGCGACCACTCCTGGCCCGTCGTCCAGCCATTGTTGAGCAAACCCGTCAGCGTCGTCGGCGGGCCAGGCGGAGGAGTGAACTCGACGAGCGGCGCAACCGAGGTGTTCGCCTGGCGGTTCATGTCGGCTGTCAGCGTCATGTGGCCGATGCCGAAGGCCTTGTTTCCGAACTGGTCGTTCGCCAGCTGGTTGTCACCCGTCAGGGTCAAAGTCGCCACTGGGCGTTGGGCGGCGAGTGCGCCGCTTACTGCAACCGCTCCGGTGATCTTCGGCGAGGCGGCAAGCCAGTCGGCGTCGGCGTGAAGGTTCGCATTTCCGGCAAGATCAGCGACGGAATTGCCGTAGACATCGCTCTGGCTGATCGTTCCGTAGTCAGCGGCGACCCCCGTGCCGTTCCCCCGGATGCTCGAACACGTGACTGTCAGTGGCTGAATTCCTGTGCTCGAAAGCGCCGTTCCGTTCAGCTTGTAGAACGTTGCCCCACTCACATCGAGCTTCGCGTTGGTGATGCTCAGGCCGGCAGTTGCGTAGAGCAGCCTGCCCTTGTTGAACACGCTATTCGACGCGTCGATGTTGATCCCATTCCAGTCGGTGTTCGTCGCCAGCGTTGCCGGCAGCACTGGGCACGGGTCCGGGATGAAGACGGAATGACAGGCGGGCAGCCCCGGATTGTCCTTCAGGCTGGTAAAGGTCGTACCCAGGTACGTGCCCAGGGCTTGCAAGCTGCCGCCGTTGATCTTGATTCCGCCGTTCATGATCTTGACGATGTCGCCGTCATTGGTCGTCAGGTCACCATTCACGGACAGCGGCCCGTCCAGGAGATAGCCAAACGCCACGTCGGTCCCGGCCGAGGCGACGGCGGTGATCCACGTCAGGTTGTTCGTCGCCTCGCCGTGGAACACGATCGCGTCGAGCCCGTTCCACTTTCCGTCGTTGCCCTGAATGACGCTTCCCGCGCCGCTGACCTCGAAATCGGCCTTGACACTGCTCAGATAGATGGCCGGGTAGCGCAATGCCGTCGACGGCGGTAGAGCCGATTTGCGCACGTGGTTGGTCGTCAGTGTGAGCTTATCGGCGCCGACGAGGCGAATGCCGTAGGTCCCGGCGTCGGTGACCGTGTTGCCACTGACGACCGTCGGTTGTCCGGAGAGGCCGTTGGCGATGATGCCATCCTTGCCGGCGCCAGTGACCGTGGTCGTCGTGACGTTGAGCCGGATGCACGTGCCCACGGTTATCGTCGAGGAACAGTTCGCCGGGCTAAAGAAGCTGGCGATGATCCCGTTGGCGCCAACGTTTTGGACCAGGCTGGAATTGGTCACCGAAAACGGCGTATCGAGACTATTGATGCCGTCCTTGCTCGCATTGCTGATCGTCGTATTGGCGACGGACAGCCTGAAGTTGGCGGGCACCTGCTCTGGATTAGCGGGAATGGGCCCACTATCCAGGGAGATCCCGGTGTTGGCGTAATTGATGACGCCGTAGGTGATGTCGGCGCGCCCTTTATCGCCGGCGGCATTGCTGGTGATCACCAACCCGCCCCAATCGCCGGGTCCGGGATTGCAGACGGCGACCAGAACGGAAGGACACGAGACGGCAGCGGCATCCGAGGTATCAACCGGCAAGACCGGCGCGATGGGATTGTCTTTCAGGCTGGTGAAGATGGCGCTGCGGCTGGTCGGCGATCCGCCGGTTACCGTGCCATTCGCGATCAGCTTGCCCCCATTGATCGTGATCGGTCCACCGAGCGACTTGACGACGTCACCTGCACCGACCAGCAGGTTTCCTCCCTGGAGGGTCAAGCCGCCGTCCAACAGGTATCCGAGTGGATGCGTCGATGCCGTGTTGCTCGCGGTGTTCCAGGCCAGGTCTCGGTTGACCTTGCCGTCAAACACGAGGGCATCCAGGCCGTTTCCGCTCCCCATGTTGCCTCGAATGTTCGTGGCGAAATCTGCTGAGACCGCCGGCAGGTAGATGGCGGGATAACGGCCGGCTCCCGCGGCAGGGCCACCGCCGCTGGCGGTAACGTTGTTGTTTTTCAGGACGAGCTGGTCGGCATTGAGCAGCCGGATCCCGTAGGTACCGGCGGCCCGAATCCGGTTATCGCTGATCCAGACCGGCTGTCCAGCGAGCGCCCGGCCGACGATGGCCTCGGCGCTCGTGGACGCGAACCGGTTGCCGCTGAGACGCACCGGCGTGCTCGGCACTCCGCCGCTGAAGTCGACGCTGATGCCGTGCGCGCCACCGCTGATCGATGAGGTCGTGACCGCGATGGCCGTCTTCACGGCATTGATGCCATCGACGGCGCTGGGCCCGATGCTGCTCCCCGACACTACGAGGCCGAAGACCGACGATCCCGACGTCGATGACGCCCCGCTCGTGATCAGAATGCCCGTGGAGGCGTAGCGAACCGCGGCGTTGACGAGCGCCCCGCTCGCCGTGCCACCCGTCAGCGTGATGCCGCCCCAGTCGCCGGGTTGGGCCGCGGCCGGACAGGTGTTGACGACGACCGAGTGGCAGGTGGCGACACCCACGCTGTCGTCCGTCAGGCTTGTGAAGACTTTCTGACTGCTCCCACCGGTATCGTCGGCCCGGAGGTTAGCCCCCACAAGGTTGAGGACGCCGCCGTTGCCAACCTTCACGATGTCGCCAGCCTTCACCGTCAAAGTGTGGGGTGACTGCATCGTCAGCGTGTTGTCGAGGATGTAGCCGAGCGGCGTCGCCGGGTCGCTGGTCTTGCGCGCCGTGATCCAGGGCAGGTCGCCGGTGACCGTGCCGTGGAAGGCAATCGCGTCCACACCATTGAAGGCGCCTTTGTTGCCGTCGACGTTGGCGATTAGCCCGGAGG
>Ga0209471_1002213_pt1 | contig 11309 bp, 12 predicted proteins | sample GraSoiAngelo_128_FD_185885 | JGI IMG/M metagenome (GOLD analysis project Ga0209471, IMG submission 185885) | Grasslands soil microbial communities from the Angelo Coastal Reserve, California, USA - 14_0927_12_20cm (SPAdes) (version 2) | ecosystem: Environmental > Terrestrial > Soil > Grasslands ... | reverse complement strand
GGGTGCCGATGGCCCACACCAGTGCCAGCGTCAAAAGGTGCGCCGGCAACCATCCAATCACGAACAAGAAAACGAAAGTTTGATTCCTGAGCAGTACGTCGCGTGTCGGCTGCGTTCCGGCATAGCGATAAGCTAGATATGGCAGGACGCAAAGGTTTGGCACGATCGCGAGCATCGCAATGCTCACGAACCAGGTAATCAGTGCCGCGAGAATTCCCCACGGCGGGTTGTCAGGACTGTTATCTGGTGCAACCGAGACTTGCGGGGTCGCATTCGGAGATGCAGACACAGTCGAATCCGCGTCATGGGTGATTTCGGGCGAGTTGTTCACTTGGTCAGCTTGAACTGATCAGTTTTCTTCTGGAGAACTGTTGGAGGTCTGTTGTCCGTTGTATTGCTCGAGCTTTCGATAAATGGTTTTGCGTCCAATGTTCAGCAGCCGCGCCGCCTTTGTCTTATCGCCTGAGGTGTAATCAAGTGTCGTTTCAATTGCCTTCCGTTCGATGTCTTCCATCGATGACGGCACTTCAATCGCGAGCGTGGTGCTACGGCCTTCGCTGGCAGCCTGAGCGCGTTCAGCGCGCGCAAGCGTTTCGCGCTCAGCAGCGACGTTGCCGATTGCCGTCGGCAGATCGTCGAGTTCGATCTGTCGTCCTGAAGCGATAATTACTGCACGCTCGATCGCGTTTTCAAGTTCCCGAACATTCCCGGGCCAGTCGTAACTGACCAGCGCGCGCAGCGCTTCTTTCGAGATTCCCGAAACGAATCGGCCAGTGCGCTGTTTATAATGCTCCAGGAAGTGAAAGACTAAAGGATGAATGTCTTCACGACGCTCGTGCAAAGCTGGAAGGCGGATGGGAAAAACCGACAAGCGATAAAAAAGATCACGGCGAAACTTTCCCTGCTCGGCTGCGCGTTCGAGATCGACGTTTGAAGCCGCGACGATTCGCACATCCGCTTTCAATACTTCGTTGCCGCCGACACGCGTGAACTCGCCGTCCTGAAGTACGCGGAGCAGACGCACCTGCGCAGTCGGACTCATCTCACCAACTTCGTCGAGAAACAGAGTGCCGCCATCCGCCTCTTCGAATCGACCTTGCCGGCGCGCGCGCGCGTCGGTAAACGCGCCCTTTTCGTGGCCGAACAATTCGGATTCGAGCAGCGTTTCGGGAATCGCGCCGCAGTTAAGTTTAATATACGGCTGATCCTCGCGGCCCGAATTGAAGTGAATCAGATTCGCCAATAGCTCCTTGCCGGTGCCGGATTCTCCCTGAATCAAAACCGAAGTTTGCGTGTCGGCTACGCTCAACGCCAGTTCGATCGCCCGCCGGATCGCGGGAGCCTGCCCGATGATCCTTTCTTCGCCATAACGTTCGTGCAGCGCGCTCTTCAGCCGCATGATTTCGGCTGAGAGATGATCGCGTTCGAGCGCGGTGCCGATCTGATCGGCGATGCCTTCGACCAGAGCAACTTCGTGATCTTTGAAGCGATCGCGCTGTTCGCTCCAAACCAAACCGAGCAAACCGAACGCGTGCCCGGCGATGCGCACCGGCGCCACCAGCGCCGCGCGTCCGCCCAGCGTTGCGTTGAAGATCACGCGCAAGGGCAGCGGAAGATCCGTCTCGTGCAGTTTGAGCGTTTTGCCTTGCGACAAGATATCGACCATCGCCGGATATTCGGTTACATCCATCGACTGTCCGTGAGTTTCGATTAATCCGCGAACTTTGTCGGTGACGGCGTGCGGCGCGGCTTTGAAGGCCGCGAGGCTGATCCGCTTTTCATCGGCGTCGAGCACGCCGAGCGCGCAATAATCCGCGCCAACCAAAGACAGCGCTCGTTCCAAAACTGCCGAACTAACGTCGCCGAAATCCGATCGCGCGTTTAGTGTGTTGGCAATTTCGAGCAAAGCCTCTGTCGTTTCAGCTTCGCGTTTCTTGTCGTTGTAGATACGCGTGTATTGATAACCGATGGCAAGTTGCGTCGCGATTGAAACCAGGAACGCGACCTCTTCATCGGTCCAGTGCCGTGCGGCTCGCGTGTGATGCAGCCCGATCAGTCCGAGCACCTCATCGTCGAGCACGACCGGCACGACCAAAAGCGAGCGCGTTCCTAGGCTCTTTGCGAAGAAACGCACCTTGTGATCGAGTTCCGGAGAAGAAGTATCATCCAACTTAATCGGCCGTCGCACATCCAGGTATTGCGACAGCGTCGCGACATCCACGGGAATGCGTGCTTGCAAACTGGACGGCACGTTGTCATTCACGCGCCATTCATGACTGATGCGCAGCTCGCCTTCGGGCGTGAGCTTGATGATGTCGCAGCGATCGACTTCCATCATTCGACCCAATTCGGCCACGATTACTTGGAGGAATGAATCAAGATTAATGGACGTCGGCAACTTGGCCGCGAGCCGGCCAATGATCGATTCGCGTGCTTCGTGCAGCTTAAGCTTACGCTCCAACGAGAGGCTGTGTTCTGTTTCTGGTTGCATTAACGAAATCAGACAGAGTTATCGAACGCTTCTGCGCAACTTGAGATTGATCATAACGAAGGGTCGCGGAAGTTGCAAAAATCAGCAGCCTCCTTACAAACCAGGCGGCGCGACGCATCCGTCCTGCATCTGAAACTGCGAACGGTTTGTAACGGCAGAGAACGGTCTCGTATAATTTCAGCGAATTCAAAACCGAGGAAGACTAATTGATCCCAGATGCCAATTTACGAGTTCCGTTGTAAGAAGTGCCAGAATCAAATCGAAGTCTATCAGAAGATTTCAGATAAGCCGCCGACGCGCTGCAAGAAATGCGGCGGTCGCCTTGAGAAGCAGATTTCTCGCACGTCCATGCAGTTCAAAGGCGAAGGCTGGTACGTGACCGATTACGCGCGCAAAGGTAGTGTCGCGGAAAAAGTTGATAAGGAGCTGTCGTCGCCTGAACCGAGTTCAAGCGACGACAAAGACAAGAAAAAATCCCCAGTCAAGAAAACCGGTTCGGACAAAAGTTAATCCGCGCGTCATGAAATCGCCGCTCGCATCGTCAACCGCAAAGTCCAATGCATGGTGGCGTGTGTTGGCGGTTGCTCTCACGTTCGTTTCCATCATCGGAAGTCTATTGGCCCAGGCCGGCCGCCGCGCCCATCCTACCAACGATGCTTCGACCACGCTGAATGTCGTCGCTGCCCGAACCGACGCGGCGTCAGGGCCCATCACTTCAAAAGAGATTTCGTTGTTCGACAACGGAGTCGAGCAAACGATCAAAAGTTTTTCGCCCGATCTTTCGGCGGCGAAGATTGTTCTGCTGGTGGATAACTCGCTGACGATTCGCGCCGATGTGGACAAGCTGGAGGCCGCGGCGCTCGAGTTTGCTTACGAGATTTACGACGGCGACAAGTTGCTGATCGTCGGCTATGACAGCAACGCAGAGATCGTGTCCGATTGGACTGACGACGCAAAGAAGATGGAAACCGAGCTCAAAGCATTTCGCAAAAAAGGCGATCCGCACTTGTTCGACGCAATCATGGCGGTCCTCGGCGATGCGTTGGAGCCGTTGTCAGCTCAGAAGCGCGCTATTGTAGTAATCAGTGACGGCCTCGATCGCGGCAGCAATACGAAGTTCACGCAGGCGCTGCACGCGCTGCAATCTCTGGACATTGCCGTCTATTGCGTCCAGGCGCCTGATCGCACGCGCGGCGCGATTCGGCGCGACGTGCCGAAACCCCGACAGGTCATCGATGATCTCGCCGAAGGCACGGGCGGCCGAATCTTTCCAATTGATGATTCGCGTACGGCAGCAAAGGCAATCTGTGACGAGCTGCGAAAGCACCGCTACGTCCTTTCTTATCTTCCTCAAAGCGTTCCGTTCAGCGAAGCGCGCAGATTGTTGGTGATGGGCGAACGAGGAATCGATGCGCGGGCCAAGACGATGCAGCCGACGCCGTGATTCGACAGGTTTTCGTTTAGAGACTGCCGGCCGCGTCTTTTAGGTTTTCTTCCGTGAGTACAGCCAGAAAAGCGTCAAGATAATCGCCAGCAGAACAATCTCCCAAAACACGAACACGGCAGGTTCGAATTGGCCGACTTCGTTGTGGGCGTCCATGAAAACGATAAACGTGCCGAATGAAATTCCGGCGACGAGCCAAACGACTTGTCGTTTTGTATCCCACATTAAAATGTGATTCGCATTCTCGGCAGCAGGCGCGTTTGACCATTCATATCAGCGCGAACTTCGCCTACGCGCGCGGCGCCCATGCGTTCATAGAAACCTTCCGCGTTTGGATCGGCCGAAAGTTCCAGGGCGGGCAAGTGAAGCTCGTTTGCGCGATCTCGAACCTGATCGAACAACGCCCGACCGACGCCGGCCCCGATATGTTCGGGCTTGATCCACATGTGTTCAATCTCAGCCAGCGAATCGTTGACAACCAATGCGCAGCAGCCGGCGATCCCGTCGCCCATGATCGCCACGAACACCTCGTTGTCCGCGATGAAATCCGGAGTGATGGTTAGATCAACTTTCCAATGCTCGATCCATTCCTCCGGATAACCCCAATAACGCTTTGCGGCGTGCGCGATCGCGGTCAAGGTCGCAGCTTCATTGGGCGTGGCGCGGCGAATGTGAACGTCCATATCTCGGTTTGAAGTTTAGCACTTTGACGTTAGCTTTACTCCGTGATGCTCTGTGCGATTTGTATGCTCCTGTGGTAAATGCTTCCAGAAAGATTTCATCACCGAGACACACAGAGAGACAGAGGTCGCAAAGAAATCGCCGCTATGGAACGCATAGTCTTTCTCGAACGAAATACGATTCAGGCGAACTTTCGCCGGCCCAGTTTCGATCACGAATGGGTTGAATATCCAGAGACTTTAGCTGATCAGGTGATCGAGCGAGCGCGCGAAGCGACAATTATCATTAGCAACAAGCTGTCTTTGGGCGAGCCGCAACTCTCGCAGGTCCCCGATCTGAAGTTGATCGCGATAGCGGCGACCGGATCGGACTGCGTCGATCTGAATTACTGTCGTCGTCGCGGTGTCGCCGTTTGCAACGTGCGCGGTTATGCGGCGAATGCAGTGCCCGAACACGTGCTCATGATGATCCTGGCGCTGCGTCGAAATCTGATCGCCTATCGCCGGGATGTGCAGCATGGATTGTGGAATCAGTCGAAGCAGTTCTGTCTGTTGGTGCACGAGCTGCACGACATTCGCAACACGACGCTGGGAATTGTTGGTTACGGATCGATCGGCCGTAGTATGGCGCGGCTTGGGGAATCAATCGGGATGCGCGTGCTGATCGCTGAGCGCAAAAACGCATCATCGACTCGCGAAGGGCGAACGGATTTTGAAGAAGTATTGCGCGAAAGCGATGTGATCAGTTTGCATTGTCCGCTGACGGATGAAACGCGCGAATTGTTTGGACGTGCCGAGTTTCAATCGATGAAGCGCGACGCGCTGCTGATCAATACCGCACGCGGCGCCTTGATCGACGATGCAGCTTTAGTCGATGCGTTGAAGAACGGATTGATCGCGGGTGCCGGAATCGATGCGTTGCGCGAAGAGCCGCCCGTTCACGGAAGTCTTCTGCTCGATCTTGATCTGCCGAACTTCATCATCACTCCACACATCGCCTGGGCCAGCAACGAAGCGGTACAATCACTCGCCGATCAAGTCATCGATAATATTGAAGCGTTTGTTGCGGAAAGGCCGCAGAATCTGCTGACGTGAGAGAGTTATTGAAGGACTATTCGTTTAGACGCCGTACTTATGCGGCGAAAAAGGCGGCACAAGTGCCGCATCCAAACGGGTCGAGATCAGCTCCGAGTTTATGAACTCGCCGCCTCGCTCGCCTGCGGTTGCTCTTCTTCGGTGGTATAAAGGTTCAGGATCTCGCGTCCTTGTCGCGATCGCGGGTCGATCGTGCGCAGGTGTTTCCGGCCCTTCATTTCCCAAATCGCGGTGACGACGCCGTCCTTCTCGACGGCCTGGTAAGTTATTTCTTCGGTTTCGGCCGCGGGAGCGTCTTGGCTCGCGGCGATTGCGGACTCGCTTTCAGACATAAAACTTCTTGGTTTCTCCTGTTGGGCTTACTGGATTCGTTTCCCGAATTCTGGCACAGCCACAAAGCCGGTGTCTAGCCAAGCTGCAACGCCAGCTTAACCGCGCGCCGGGCGTTGACGACGCCCCAGCCTTGTCGGTCGACTTCGACATCGGGCACGCGTTCGGCTGTATCGATCAGGATTCCTTTGATGCGCTGCGGAGTCAGCCTAGGATTCGCTTCCAGCATGCACGCGACGATCGACGAAACGATTGGCGCGGCGAAGGAAGTGCCGTCAACGTACTTGTAATGCTGATTGATCACGTTGCCTTCGCGCAGCTTGATCGTAATCAGTTGACGCAGCATCGGAATTCGCAACTCAATCGCTTCATCGATATCTTTATCAATGCCACGATGTTGCTCAATCAGCGCAGACAATTCTTCATCTGAAGCTGCTTCAAGCTTTGCACACAACTCAGCCTCGGCGGCGGTCGGTGTATGCGGCAGGATCGGCGCCGCCACCCAGATGCCCGGCGCGATTACTTCCGGCTTTTGCAGTCCATCGATCGTTGGTCCATACGACGAGCGATACATGCCGCGACGCGCGCGATCGGTCGAATTCTGATCGTCGAGACCGCCCACCGCAATGCTCGAAGGCGCGCTCGCCGGCGGCAGAACGGGATGACCGGTAACGTACCCGGCATTGCCGACAGCGCACACGACGGTGATGCCGGCGCGCGTGCAACGCTCGACCGTTTGCGAGAGCGGATTCGTCAAGTAACTTTCGTTGGCATCGCCACCGGCGGAAATGTTGACGACTTTGATGTGATATTTCGCGGCATTCGCCAGCACCCACTCGAGGCCTTCCTCGATTTGCGCTTCGCTGATGCGGCCGGTGCGGCCAATCTTGACGAGCACGAGATCGGCTTCCGACGCGATGCCGCGATAGAAACCGTCGACCAATCCTCCGTCTCCAGCCGCGACAACGGAAGTCATCATGCCATGCCAGCTTGCGACATCGTTTGTCTCCAGCGAAGTTTCGTCGCCCTGCGAGGAAAAAATGCTGTGATAAGCGACGATGCGATTTTTTGGTTGAGTCAGATCGGGATGGGCATAGAAGCCTGAGTCAAGAAACGCCATCGTCACACCGCGGCCACGGAATCTTTCATCGGCGTCCATGCGCAGCGGCGTCGGCAAAACGAAATCGTTTTGCTCAAAAACGCTGGCGTGCGATTCGATTTGTCGTTTCGCGCGGGTGAACAATTCCAGGCACCGGCGACAGAGATGCTCGGCTTCGGGAGTCGCGGCGTTCGATCGGACGATGTGATGCAGACTTTCGGACAGAGCATCGATGGGATGAAGTTCGTCTTCGCAATATCGTTCGCAGACAGGACAAACCGGGAGTTGAATCGCCGGCAAGCCGCTGGCTTCGTGGATGCGCTCGCTTGTGTCGCTCATGTGTTAGATCGTCTCAACCGCATCGCCCAAAACGCGCGGCATCGATGCCAGCTTCTGCAAATTCAAAATGTGCGCAACGAAAATTGGCCGCGCATAAAACGCACGCGAAGTGCTGCCGTGACCGGGTCCCTTGGTTCGCGCCTGCACCAGTTTTCCCAAATCTCCGGTGACTGAGTCAATGCCGCGCGTGCGAATCTGAGTGCGAACAGTTTCGTAATCATCCTTCACCTGATCGCGGGTCTTCGCATCTTCGAGATCAAATTCAGCCGCCGCATGCAGCATCGAATGCAACTCTTCTTTGCCTTCCCAAACCCGGCTGACGACCACCATACTGCGTAGTTTATCGTAAAGATGACTGTCTTCGAATTTGTTGGCCAGAACTTCCGCGGGTTCGAGCATTGTGATCGCCATCGATTCTTTGACGCGCAGATTTCCTTCAGCGTCCTTGCGCAGCGGCACGACTTTCAATTCCCAATCGCCAAAGTCCGGCGCCTGTCTTGAGTTCTGCGGCAGACCGAGGTAGTGCTCGATCACGAGACCGGCCCAGCCTTTGTTCTCGCGACCATTCTTCCAAACCGGAATCTTGAATTCGTCAGCCATCGCGCGCAGATCTTTTCCGGCGAGCGAATTGATGCGGCGGACGGCTTCACGGCGATTCAGGGTTTGGGTCGAGATGAAGAAAGACAGCATTGTTTGGCGCAGGCCTTTGGTTGAATCAATCGGTTATTACAAGTTGGAATCGTAAGGCAGCAACGATCTCAGAACGGAGGTTCGTCTCGCGAAGAGTTCCGAGATTCCTTATCAGCCGTTGCTTATCGAGTGTGCGAATTTGGTAACAGAGTACAATTGATTCAACGTTCAGCCCCGCAGTTCCTGACGGAACCAATGCTTCATTCGGATAGATGCGGCGGTTCTGTTTACGCGAGGTGATCGGGAGCGCGTTAGCGACCGGCAGAATCTGATTGAGTTTCGTGTCGCTCAGGACAAGTACTCGACGCGTTCTTCCTTGCTCCGAACCGACGACAGGATCGAGGTTCGCCAGCCAAACGCCCCACCGTTCGGGCGTCATGCCGCTTCCTCGGAATCAACGTAGCGAAAGTCGTCCATCACTTCGTGCAAGTCGGCGAGAAATAACTCGTCCTTCATCGCTTCCTGCATCGCCTGAAAACTAGCCTCCGACAGCGCGTCTCGATCTTGCTCATTAGTCAACTTCGACAGTCTATCCATCAGAGCCTGACGTTCAGACGGATCGAGTTCGGTTATTGCTCGTGCAAGGTCATCAATCGATTGCATGATGTAGTCCTCAGTGGGCAAATCTTATCGCTGAGACGCAATGCTGACAAGACCAGACTCGCATTTGCCCCTCAATTCGGGGCGTCGGCGAATCAACCACCAAACCCGCCCTTCTTCATCAACGCTTCCATGTGGTAATTACTCACTTACAGCGAATCCTTCGCAGGTAAGTCGAATCTGCACGTTAGAAATTACTTCCATGTCAGATCATCCGAACTTTTCACGCCACATTTACACAACCAGTTGCAGCAAGCTTGCTATATAATGCATAGCCTCACGCCCCAGAAATTTACCAACCAGCTACTTGGGAGGATTTTGTCATGCGAAAAGCTGCTACATGTTTCAGGGTATTTTCAATCTTAATTTCGATTCACTTAACTTTCTTCTGTAGTGTTCAGGCTGCCGACTTCAAGCGTGAGGTCATTTATCAAATCATGACCGATCGGTTTTTTGACGGCAGTACCGCGAACAACAATCCGTCACAGAGCTCAGGCCTCTACGATTCGACCAAGACCAATTGGCGTCTTTACTGGGGCGGCGATCTCGCCGGCATTCAGCAGAAGATGTCTTACCTGGCGGGCTTGGGTGTGACGGCGGTTTGGATTTCGCCGCCGGTAGACAATCTGAATACGAATATTCCCGACGGCCAGGGCAACCCAACCGCTTCGTATCATGGCTACCAGGGACGCGACTTCAAAAAAGTCGAAGAACATTTTGGCGACACCAGTAATACCTGGACCGACTTCGATAATCTGGTGACGGCCGCGCACCAGAACGGGATCAAGGTGATCGTCGACTTTGCGCCGAACCATTCGACCCAGGACAACGCGGGCGAATACGGCGCGCTGTACGACAACGGAAGTTTCGTCGGGAACTACACCAACGACGCGAACGGTTATTTTCATCATAACGGAAATATTTCTGATTGGAACGATCGTTACCAGTTGCAGTATTACGCGCTGTTCGATCTCGCCGATCTGAATCAGGAGAGCGCAACGATCGACGGTTATCTCAAAAACGCGGTGCAACAGTTTCAGCAACACGGCGTCGACGGGTTTCGCATCGACGCGATCAAGCACGCGAACTGGGGCTGGGAGTACAGCTTTGCCAACTCGATCTACACCTACGGCGACAGCTTTCTTTTTGGGGAATGGTACCAGGGCAATAGTTCAGATCCGCTCTACCATGATTCTTACAAGTTTGCGAACAAGAGCGGCATATCGATGCTCGACTTTCCGCTTAACACGGCGATTCGTGATGTCTTCGGTTCGAACACTAACTTTTCAGAGATTGACGGTGTGATCTCGCAAGAGGCCGGCAACTTTACCTGGAAAGAAGACCTGGTGACGTTTATCGACAATCACGACATGACCCGTTTTCTGACCCTCAACAATAACAATAACCGCTTGCATGAAGCCCTGGCATTTACGCTCACCAGTCGCGGTATCCCGTGCATCTATTACGGCACCGAGCAGTACTTGCACAACGACACCAACGGAGGCGGCGACCCTTACAATCGACCTATGATGCCGGGCTTCAGCACCACCACGACGGCGTATAAACTGATCGGGCAGCTCTCGACCCTGCGTCATAACAATCCGGCAATTCCGTACGGCTCGATGGGCCAGCGATGGATTAGTAGCGACGTTTACATCTTTGAGCGGAAATTTTTTGGTAGCGTCGCGCTCATCGCCGTCAACAAGAACGAAACGACGTCGTATTCGATTAGCGGTCTTAACACGTCGCTTCCGGTCGGGAGCTACAGCGATTATCTCAACGGGCTTTTGGGCGGCTCGTCGATATCGGTTAACACGGGATCGGGAGGAAATAATCCGGTAACTACTTTTACGTTGCCGGCCCACACCGTCGCGGTTTGGCAATTCACCGAAGGCGCGGCCGCACCCGAGGTAGGCTCAATTGGACCAACCTCCGGCCAAGCGGGCGTCCAGGTTACAATCGCCGGTCGCAACTTTGGCTCAAGCGCAGGCAGCGTAAAGTTCGGCACGACCACCGCGACGATCAATTCGTGGACGTCGACGAAGATAGTTTGCACAACTCCTTCGGTGACGAATGGCGGTTACAACGTCACGGTTACGAATTCGTCGAGCCAGGTTTCGAACGGGATTCAATATACAGTGCTGACGGCGAAACTGATTCCAGTGACGTTCACAGTTAACAACGCGACGTCGACGCAGACGGGCGACTACATCTTTCTTACCGGCAGCACCGTCGAACTCGGAAATTGGAGTACGACGTGGGACGGGGCGGTCGGTCCGATGCTGCCGCCAAATTATCCCAACTGGTTTCTAACGGCGAGCGTACCGGCGGGCCAGACGATCCAATTCAAGTTCATAAAGATCGCGGCGAATGGTTCGGTGACGTGGGAAGCAGGAAATAACCATCAGTACACCGTGCCCACCAGCGGAACCGGTTACGTGAACGTAAACTGGCAGTATTAAGGGCCACACGTGAATGCACGCGAGCCCCGGATTGGTCTTTTGGGACGAGGTCAGAACGGGAGCGGTAGCGACCGGGCAT
>Ga0209471_1002212_pt1 | contig 11311 bp, 7 predicted proteins | sample GraSoiAngelo_128_FD_185885 | JGI IMG/M metagenome (GOLD analysis project Ga0209471, IMG submission 185885) | Grasslands soil microbial communities from the Angelo Coastal Reserve, California, USA - 14_0927_12_20cm (SPAdes) (version 2) | ecosystem: Environmental > Terrestrial > Soil > Grasslands ... | reverse complement strand
TAAGCGATCCGCGAAAGTAATGCGTCGTTGGACACTCGCTGCAACGATTCTCGGCTCGAGCATGGTCTTCATCGACGGCACCGTGGTCAACGTCGCGCTACCCGCCTTACAAAAGAACCTGGGCGCCAGCGTGACGGATGTGCAGTGGGTCATCGAAGCCTACACACTTTTTCTCGCAGCGTTGTTGTTGCTTGGCGGATCGCTCGGCGATGAGTTTGGTCGGAAGAAGATTTACGCGATTGGGATCGCGCTGTTTGCTCTCGCCTCGGTCTGGTGCGGACTCGCGCCGAATATTCATCAATTAATAATGGCGCGTGCGGCTCAGGGAGTTGGCGGCGCGCTGCTCGTGCCGGGCAGTCTAGCGATCATCAGCGCGACGTTTGGTGAAGATGAACGCGGCCACGCAATCGGAACCTGGTCCGGCGCGACCGCGATCACCACTGCGCTCGGGCCGTTGCTCGGCGGTTGGCTAATCGAACACGTTTCGTGGCGAGCGGTCTTTTTTCTCAATGTTCCAATCGCGCTGATTGTCCTGTTTCTTATCGTTCGATTTGTCGCCGAGAGTCGTGACGAAGAAGACGCGATGAAACTCGATTTAGTCGGCGCGATGCTCGCGACAATAAGCCTCGGTGGAATAGTTTTCGGATTGATCGAATCGTCGCGTCTCGGGTTTCACAGCGGGATTGTTTGGGCAACTCTGGCGGGCGGCCTCTTGATTGGCGGCGCATTTGTTCTGGTGGAAGCTCGCATCAAAAATCCCATGATGCCGCTGACGCTATTTCGATCGCGCAATTTCACCGGGGCAAATCTGCTGACGTTATTTCTCTACTCGGCTTTGGCAGGCACGCTTTTCTTTCTGCCGCTGAATTTGATTCAGGTGCAAGGCTATTCGCCAACTGCTGCCGGCGCTGCGTCTCTGCCATTTATTCTGATCATGTTCGGCTTGTCGTGCTGGTCGGGCGGTTTGGTGCAGCGCTACGGTTCGCGTCTGCCTCTGGTCGTTGGGCCGATCATCGCCGCCATCGGCTTCGCGCTCTTCATCAGAGCCAGACTTGGCGGCAGTTATTGGACCACATTCTTTCCCGCAGTCGTCGTGTTGGGATTCGGAATGGCGATTAGCGTTGCGCCGCTGACGACGACGGTAATGAATTCAGTCAGGCAGAATCGCGCCGGCATCGCCTCAGGAATTAACAATGCAGTCTCGCGCACCGCCGGATTGCTGGCGATTGCCGTGCTGGGCTTGATTATGTTTCATGCGTTCAATCGATGTCTCGACGCGCGTCTGAATCAAATGCCGTTGGCGCCGGAGGTTCGACAATTGCTGAACCAGGAGCGCATCAACCTCGCCGCGATCGAAATACCAAACAGCGTCGACGCTGCAACTCGAGCAACGATCAAGCAAGCGATCGACGAATGTTTCGTCTTCGGATTTCGCTGGGTGATGACCGTCGGCGCCGCCCTGGCGCTGGCTAGTTCATTGATCGCGTTCGTACTGATTCGCAGCCGCTAATACGATCCGCCGCCAATGATTGTCCGGCTGTGGCCCTGCTCTGATCGCTTCGTTGCCCCTCGCGCGCTACAGACGGTCACCGCAACGGAACGGCAAACTAAACACGAACTCACTGCCATATTTATTCCCGGACTTCTGACCTATCGTCACAAGGCTATCGGGTGAGCTGACTCCCGGCTGGTCAGATTCAACAAATTGATTGGAGCGAAACCGAGATGACCACCAATGCTCCGTCCACCATTCTGGTAGTCGATGATTATTCGGATAACCGCGTGCTGCTTTCGGCCTGGCTGCGAGCCAAGGGTTATAAGGTCATCGAGGCCCAGGACGGCCGTGAGGGATTACTTCAAGCTAACCGATCACATCCGGATTTGATCCTGATGGATCTGGCCATGCCCGAGCTCGACGGCGTCGAAGCGACGCGGCAACTTCGACAGCGTCGTACTTTCTCACGTACGCCAATTTTTGCCATCAGCGCTTACACCACCTACGACGTGAAGGCCGATGCCCTGGCAGCGGGCTGCACGGAAGTCTTTGCCAAGCCTCTCGATCTCGCGGCGCTGCTGGGCCGAATCGAATTGTCGCTGGACCAGCAGAATTCAAATCGCGTGAATCACCGCGCCGCCATCGGCAGCAGTTAGCCGTCTGTCCAGGAGTTAATGATCGAGCCGGCGATCAAGTGCAAATCCGCGAATCAAGGCATCAAGTTCTGTTTGCAATTTCAAGCCTTCTTCAATGGCCGCCTGTTTTTCCTTGTTCAGTTGCTCCAAACGGGTTTCCTGTGTGTCAGCTTTGGCGACATAGCGCGTAATGAGTTGCTTAGCTTCCGCCGTCGCGGTCAAAGCTTTGATGTTGTCGCGCAGGCGTTCCTGGTCCTTTCCGATCTCCTCAACCTCTTCGTCGATCGCTTCCGCACGAGCCTGTGCCGCGGCAATTCGGGTGCGCAGATCAATGATCTTCTCCAGTTCGGCACGAGTCGCACCATCGATGTAACTGCGCGCGATAAAGAGTTCAAGATCCTGCTTGGTAAAATTGGCCAGCGTGTACGTTTCCATCAGCACGCGTCGTTCGGTGACGGGAAGTTCAATTTTCTGATGGGCCGCGAGCGGAACGCGAAAGCGATAATAACGCGCAGTCTTGTCTTCGGGCTTTTGCGTGTCATCCGCCAACTCCCAATCCTGACGAATTGGATGTTCGATGATCACGACACGCGGCTTGTCGGTTTGGTTGGTCAACACGTAAGTCTTCCTGGTGGTTTGGTAGTAGTGGGCCTGAAACATGCCATTCACTGCTCGCACCAGAAAAGTCGGAGCGCGATCTTCTTTCATGCGCACGTTAATCAATGTGCCGAGATCGAGCGCAAAAGAAATCAGGCGCTGCTCGGACGGCTTGAGCCGAGCCATCAAAGCTTCGCCGGCGTAGGCGTCGCCATCAATAACCGTCAGCGCGCCATTTTCAAGCGTCAGAGAAGATGTGTTCTTGAGTTGCATGCCGCCAAACGCACGATCCTGGCGCACGGCTTCGTTATAGATCGAGACCCGCTCGCCCTCCATTCGGGTTTGCAGAATGGGAATCAGTGCGGAACGATCGCGCAGAACGGTTACTGGTTGATCAATTCGATACTCAAATAGATCGCCGACTTCGCTTCCCGTCGCCGCAGTTTCAACTCCCGAGTCAGGTCGAGTCATGGCATCACTCACTGAGACTCCGTCGAGAGAAGTGTTTGGCCCTGACGACGGGCGGAGACTGTTAAGGCTGTAAAGGCCGCGACCGTTCAGTGGCGATCTTCCTATTGTCGCATTCGACGAATTGACGACGGTACTTGCGTCGGCTGTCACGGTCACCACTTCTGTAATGCTACCTGCCTCCAAAGGAATATTGGCGTAAGCAGGAAGGCGGCTTCCCACCACCACACCCTGCAGCTCGAAGCTCTTGAAACCCGGCGAGTCGACTCTAACTTTGTAGTTGCCCGGCTGAAGCACCGGTGAACTGTACGATCCGCCATTCGAAGTCGACAGATTGTAAGACTGATTCGTGGTCATATTAGTGATCGTCACTGTTGCGCCAACGACTACAGCGCCATTCGCATCGGTAACTTTTCCACTAACAGTTCCCGCCAATCCTCCCTCGCTGGGCTCATAAGTCTGCGGCTCAAGCCTCAGGTCCTCTTGCATTCCGACGATTGGACGATATCGGTAAAACGGTTTTTGAATCGGCTGAATGAAAGACACCGGCGATCCGGAAATGAGTGACAGCGAGATGTTGTTCCAATCTTCCTCGCTGACGTTGTCCACGATGGCCCAGCCCTGGAAAAAGGGCTTGCCGGTTGAGTCAAGCACAACGCGGTACGTGGTTTTCCATATCGGCGCCGCAATCGTGTAACTGACAAGCATCTCGCGCGAGCCGTTGCCGTCCGATGTGACCACGATCGTTTTCGCATCTCGTCGGCGCGCAGAGGCGGTCGCGTTTGCGAACTCGCTCACATCCCGGCGCGTGCCTTCGTCGATTAATTTGATCGAGCGTACGTCCGCTAAATCGAAACTGATCAATTCGCCGCCTTCGGATGCGATCACCAGCGAATGAGTCTGACGTTGTCCGCGATCGGAATCAGACTTATGCTCTTCAATCGTCAGAATTGATCCAGTCGCCGAACGCGTTGCGGTCACAACCGACACGCGCGCTCCTTGAAGTTGGCTTAACACCGCCGCCAATCCTCCCCAATGATCGCTTTCAGTTCCTGCCTGGATTGAAAACGGAATGTCCGCCATGCGCGCGGCAGGCGGCGCTGAAGAGTTGTAGCTCACCGCCCCGATTCGTCCCTGGCCCAGGTCCAACACGACCATCGATTTCAGAACGTCATCGACTTGTGAGTGTTTGAAGGAAAGATCAATCTCGGCGTGACCAATGACTGTGCCGCGCCTTTCGATGTACGCAACGCCATTGCTATAGAGAATGACGCGGCGGATCGGAAGAGTTTGAGTTGGTGAAGTGGCTTTCGACGATTGCGTAGCGACAGATCGGTTGGCGCGACGCGGTTGCGCCGAAGCGTTGATTGAAATTAGACAGACTACGACCATAAGGAGAGTGCGTTTCATAGTTTGGCCTCCTGCTAAAAAGGGTTGTTCTGTTTGAGGGGAGACGACCGGTAATGCGAAAGGATGGATTGCGATCCAGCTAATTGATGCGCGAAGAAGGTCACGGGTTGGTCTTAGATAAAACCATTAATCGTTACCACCTTCGTGGGGAAAGGCAGTCGAATCTCGTGACCAGTTGACGCGTATGTGCTATTTTCCTCGTGCTACTGCTGGTTCAGTTGTCGGTGTCCCGTCTGTCCCTGACACTTCAGACGTGAAGAGCTTGTGTTATTGGCCGTTTAAGGATAGCTCAGCTAGTCAATAAAGTTGCGCCCACTTTCCCGTGATTCGGAGTTTGCCTCTTGAGCAAAGAGAAACCCAAACCCAATAGCGCCGTCGTCGATCTTGAGCGCGCTCGTGCGCGGCTGCGGTCGCAGGGTGGCAATGTGTCGCCGGAATCGCTGAGGACCGAGCTTGATGCCGTTCGCGATTTGCTCGATCAGGGTTTAAGCAGCGAAGCGCGGGCCCGCCTCAATGTAATTCTTTCCGCGGCTCGATCTCATCCAACGTCGTTGGCCCAGGCGCGTTGCTTCCTGTCTGCATCTCTTGAGATGCAGGGGCAGTTTCAAGAGTCGCTCGATGCGGTTTCGATGTATGAAGATCCGGAGATGCGCGCGAAGCTCGATTCGCAATTGAGCGCGCGGCTGCGAATTCAGATCGCGCTCGCATACAACTACACCCGCGACCATCCAAAAGCGATTTCAATTCTGCAATCGACTTTGCGCGAAGTTCCGGAAGAAGGAGTTGAAGCCGGCGCCGCCTACACCGCGCTCGCGCGCGTCTATCGAAACATTACTGAGTATCCGATCGCGCGCGATTATTCGCGACGAGCTCTGGAATGCTATCGCCTGACAGGTGATTGGCGCGGAATGGCGGAAGCATATTTCGGTCTGGCGACGGCCGGGGTTCACGAAGGCAATTATGAAACTGGGCTGGAGAATTTTGATCAGGCGATCAAGTTGATTGGCGATCACCCCGCGAGTTACATGCTCGGCCGCATTTTCGCAAACATGGCCGGGGCGTGCTGGTTTCTCAAGCGGCCGCAGCAAGGCATTCGCTACCTGGAAAAAGCTATCGGTTACTACGAGCGAACCGATCACAAAGCCAGCGCCGCCGAAGGCTACAATAATCTCGGCATCAATCTGGTCCTGATCGGTCAATGGGATCGAGCGCAGGATGCGTTAGAGCGGGCGTTGTCGATCGCGACTGAGATCGACGACCGCGGTGCTGAGCTGCCGATGATTCTGGATTCGCTGGGCGAGTTGCTGATGCTGCGCGGCGATCTCGACGAGGCGCACAGGTATCTCGAGCGCGCGGTTACGCTCGCCACTGAGAAAGGTCATAACTGGTATCGCTGTCAGACGCATCGCACGCTCGGCCGCTGCTATGTGACGATGAACGCCGGCATCGACGCGTTGACGCAAGCGAAAGAAGCGCTTCAGCTCGCTGAGCTAATTGGCGATCGGCAAGCGATTAGTGAGTCGCGATTGCTGTTGGCGGAAGCATCATTGCTGAACGATGAACCGCAGGAAGCCACGGCAAATCTTCAGATCGTTGCACAGCTAATCACTGATTCAGAGACCGATCTGTTGTTGGCCGGAGAGGCGCAGCGTCTGTACGGCTTGCTCGAGATGGCGAGCGGCAATGCGAGTTTGGCCGCACAACATTTCGGACGCAGCGTTTCGATTTTCGATCTGCTGGGCGATCGTTATCGCAGCGCGCGCGCGCACTACGAACTGGGACGAGCTTATGCGCTCGCCCAGCCGGATCGCGCCAGCGAACAGCTGGCCCGCGCGGTAAACATCTTCCGCGAACTGGGCGCGCGAATCGATCTGGAAAAGGCCGAACAAGCCGCGTCGAATTTGAATCGGGCCGTCCCTGATGCGTCTCGTCAAAACGAAACTGTCGCGCAACTATTGACGTTGCGTCTGGCAGAAGCGGTGGCTTCGCGCGAATTGCTGTTGCACGAGCTGGCTGCGGTGATTCGCCAGGAGACGAATTGCCGTTGCGTCGTGATCGTCGAGCCCGACGGCGACACGCAGCGCGTGGTCATTGCTCATGGCTGCGAGAAAAACGAGCGCGAGAAGCTGGTCACGGCGTTTGCTGCGGTGAAAAAGGATTCGCAGCTCGAATCGTTCATGCAAAAGCATGACATCGCAGTGATCGATTTGAAATCCACGAATGCGCCGACGGCGACCGTGCTCATCTCGCCGCGCGACCGCGCGACGCTGCCGGGCGGACTTTCACTCGCGCCGCTTTTGCGCGTGGTCGAATTGGGAATGGATGTTTGCGCTTTGCGCGAACACACTCGCGGCACTCAAGGTCCAAGTGAAGAATGCACGCTCGCCGGCTCGAGCCTGATGCCTGGATTCATTCATTCGAGTCCGGCTATGACTCGACTCGTCGAAGAAGTTCACAAGATTCGTTCGTCTGACGTCACCGTTTTGGTTACCGGCGAATCCGGCACCGGCAAGGAACTGGTCGCGCGTGCGATTCATGCGCTGTCTTCGCGGCGCGACAAGATCTTCGTGCCGTTCAACTGCACCGCGGTGCCGAAGGAACTTTCCGAAGGTTACCTGTTTGGTTATCGGCGCGGCGCCTTTACGGGAGCAGTCAAGGACTCCAATGGCGTAATTCGCACCGCTGCCGGCGGCACTCTGTTTCTTGATGAGATCGGCGATTTGCCGATCGACGTGCAGCCAAAGCTGCTGCGCTTTCTTCAGGAAGGCGAGATTCAACCGCTCGGCGAACAACGCCCGGCGAAAGTGGATGTGCGGATCGTCGCGGCCACCAACACCGATCTCGAAGAGATGGTGGCGCAAGGAAAGTTCCGCGAGGATCTCTATTACCGGCTCAATGTGATTCGTCTGCGCGTGCCGCCGTTGCGCGAACGTCGTTCAGAGATTCCGACCATCGTTAGCTACTACGTTAATCACTACGCGGCGAAATTCGGCCGGCGCGATATTCAAATCCAGCCGCAAGCAATCGATCTGTTGATGGTCGGGGATTGGCCCGGCAACGTCCGCCAACTTTGCAACGAAGTGCAGCGCGTCATTGCGCGGGCTGAAGACGGCTTGACGATCACGCCCGAACATTTGTCACCGGAACTGCGGCGCATGGGTGCTCCGGTAACGCCCGCCGGCGGCCTGACATCGATCGTGCCCGGCACAAACGTCACCGTCCCTTTGCAGAACGTGACGTTAGCCGATGCGCTGGCGGAAGTTGAGCGGCGCATGATTGCGGAAGCGCTGCGCAAGCATAACGGCAACATCTCGCGCGCGGCCCGCGAACTCGGACTCACCCGGCGCGGCCTTTACTTGAAGCTCGATAGGTTGGAAATGACTGCCAGCGCGTAATTCCAAGCCATCTCTTTCCGCAACCTTGCTCATCTATCAACGTGTAATCAGTTAAGGCGCGGCGATTCTCGACATCCGGTTTGCGCCCCTTCGCGACAGGCGTGTATCCTTTTCGTGAAGTTAGTCACTGAAGTATGACCTCAAAGCTCAACCTGGCCAGCAATCCTTTTCGCAATCGCGCACTCCCGTGGACGGTGACGGCGCTGGTCGCGATCGCGTCGATCGTCGGCCTGCTTTTTATCGCCCAATCAACTTTTCGCACCAACGCGAAAATTCAGGAAACACAACGCGACGTCGCGAACTTGCGAAAAGACAACGACGCGCTAATGAAGCGCGCGAAGGACGTCGAAGTCGCGCTCACGGCCGATCAAAAGCGCGACCTGAAATATGCGCATTCACTTGTCGATCGCAAACGATTTTCGTGGTCGCGTCTGTTTGCCGATCTGGAAAACTTTCTGCCGGGCGGCATTCGGGTGACGCGCATCTCGGTCAAAGAAGTTCGCATGCAGGGCGATCGGCCCACGGCTGATCTCGATCTGGTTGTGGCTAGCAAATCTCCGACTACCGTGACCGAAATGATTCAGGACATGGAGTCGGAAGGAATTTTCCAGGCTCAACTCGTTTCTCAAAATCCACAACGCGGCAAAGGCGAAATAGGATCGGAATATGAACTGAACGTGCACTACGTGCCGCGTGCCGGTTTCGCGGTTGCGCCGAACACCAGGCGCGTGGTCGATACCGCCGGCGAAGGAGGCAAGGTGCGATGAGTGAGGATCGGCCCATGCCCGAAACCACGCTGGCTTCGCGGCGACAGATTCCGATTCGCCTCGATCAGATGAAGCGCCCAACGGCGCTGAATATGATTGGTCTGCCGGAACTGATCGGACTTGCGGGTGCGGCGCTACTCGCAGTGCTCACGATTTTCGCTTACTTCTATTTTTACGTCCCGGCCGCTCTGCGTTTGAAATCAACCGAATCCGATCGCGCGCGGCTGCAAGCACAGCGCCAATCATCGGGGACGTTGCTTCAAGAGAATCAGAGCACGAGCGAAACCGTCAACAAGATCAACGCCAGCCTCGAAGATTTCGAAAGCAACTGGTTGCCGGCCCCGAGCTCCGGCCGCATGTCGCTGTACACGGTGCTGAACAATCTGATCCGCAGCAATGGCTTGCGCAACACGGCTGGGCCGAGTTATTCGCCGCTCGAACCTGTCGGCACAAAGCAGCAGGTGCAACCAACTGCGACGGCTGAAAAGCAAAGCCATGCGAAGTGGCAGAGCATCTATCCGGGAATTGCCGTCAGCGTTACGGTCGAAGGCCCGTACCAGAACGTGCGCCATTTTGTGCGCGACATTGAGACCAGCCGTCAGTTTCTAATCATCAACGCCGTCGAACTCGAGCGAGTGACTCAGTCTGGATCGGTCGAGGAACTTGCGCCGGTTCAACCCGGCAGAGGAACTGTTCCGACAAGCCGCCCGATAAGCGGTGGCAAGACAACGAATGTTAGTTTACGTCTCGATATGGCGTCGTATTTTCAAAGACCTCAGGCGCAGCCAGCGACGGCTAACTAATTATGAAGTTTTTCGATCCAAACAATCCGAACGAGAAAAAGAAAATGATCGCCGCCGGCGTCTTGGGCCTGATCGCGATCGTTGTCCTGGGCTATGTCTTCTTCGGAGGATCGTCGCAGCGGCCTACTAATAATGTAGTCGTTACGCGGCCGTCACCGACGCCGCGAACTGCTGCTGGATCGGCGCCCACACCGGGTGATTCAGACGGAGTTGACCTAACGATCTACCAACCCATTTCGTACAACGGAACTGTGCCGGCTCTGTCCGAAGCAGATCGAAACATCTTTGCCTATTATGAAGCGCCGTCGCCGACTCCAAAGCTTGTGTACATTCCGACGCCGTCACCGACGCCGACTCCACCGCTAGTCGCGTCAGGGGTTTCGCCGTCGAATGTCTATGCGCGCACGCCTGCGGATTTTAGTTTGCAGTTGACGGGTGACAAGTTCACGCCTGCGGTGCGCATCGTGATCGACGGTCGAGAGATGTCTACCCGGTTGATTAGCTCGCAACAGCTGTTCACGACTGTGCCGGCCGCGATGATTACAAATCCTGGTGTGCGCCAAGTGATGGCGCGCAGCAGCGACGGTAAGCTGTATTCGAATACGGTCACTCTCAACGTCACGCCGCCGCCTCTTCCGAACTTCAGTTATGTCGGCATCATCGGTAAGCCGCACTTTAACGACACCGCAGTGTTACAGGAGAAGGGCAGTAAGGAACTTATCAATGTGCAGCGTGGTGAATCCGTCGGTGGACGATTCCGCGTCGTCAGTATTTCTGAAAGAGAAGTAAAATTGATCGACACGACGTTAAAGATCACTCACACGCTTGCGTTCAGTAGCGATCAAAGCTCCAGCGGTCCCTACCGGCCGCCGGTTAGAGCTGTCGATGACGAACCGTAGCGAGTAGTGACTGGATGGCTTCGCTTATGAAATTAGACGCCACAAAATCTGAATCGGAAGGCGGATACACGCTCGTCGCTCTGCTATTGGTTATGAGTCTGCTGGCGCTGTTTGCGGTTGCGGCGAGTGAAAACGTGCGGCAACAAGGCCAGCGAGAACGCGAAAAAGAGGCCATTTTTAGGGGCGAACAGGTGGCTGACGCGATTTATGCGTACTATCAATTCAAGGGCAATCGAGGTACTACGTCGTTACCAAATTCAATCGATGATCTGCTGGAAGGCATTCCACGCGGCACAAAGAAACTCCAAATCTTGCGGGCCGAAGCCGCCAAAGATCCGTTGTCATCTTCCGGCGAATGGAAATTAATTGATCCGACTGCTCAAGACCTCGGTACGTTTGTTAAGTCGTTGACCGTTTATTCGGGAGGCACTCCACCGACTCCTCGTCGCATGCCGCAGCTTGCTTCCCTGATTCCGCAGATGATGAATGTGCTCGACACTGAATCGAAGAGCACTGCTCCCGGAGGCGAAGATAATTCGGCAGGTTCCTCTGGTCCATTCATCGGCGTCGCGAGTCGCAGTCGGCGCAACTCAGTCCTCACGTATTATGGAATCGATCGTCACGATGGATGGATCTTCACACCCCTGTTCAAGTGAAATTGATCGCTTCCTTCGTCTACTATCTGGCGTTGCACACCTCGAAGATCGATCACTCCATTTGATCAATCAACACTTTGCAGATCGCTTGTTCGACGATCGCAAGCGCACCGCGATCGCCTGAGTTCACTCTCGGCACTGAAGTGAGGCGCTGAACTTTTTTGAATAAATTGTTGACAACTCTTT
>Ga0209471_1002210_pt1 | contig 11314 bp, 6 predicted proteins | sample GraSoiAngelo_128_FD_185885 | JGI IMG/M metagenome (GOLD analysis project Ga0209471, IMG submission 185885) | Grasslands soil microbial communities from the Angelo Coastal Reserve, California, USA - 14_0927_12_20cm (SPAdes) (version 2) | ecosystem: Environmental > Terrestrial > Soil > Grasslands ... | reverse complement strand
CTGCGGCAGCGGATCGGCAGCGTTCCAATCGACGTCGTCGAGCGGCACCGTGATCTCGAAAACCTGCTCGCCATAGCGCATGTCCACTGATCGCGCAGCGCGGGCCGGCCCGGCGAACGAGGCGCGCAATCGCGCGAGGCCTTCTGCTTCCATCTCGTCGAACAGGTGCTTGACCGCGGCGCCGTCGAGCACCTTGGCGTCGCCGATATGCGTGCGCGACAATTCGAAACGCAGATCGGTCGCGAGCATCCCCCAGGCGGACAACACCGAGGCGACGCGCGGCACGATGACTCGCACGAGGCCGAGCTGGCGCGCGATATCGGTCGCGTGCAATCCGGCGGCGCCGCCAAACGCAAACAAGGCGAAACGCCGCGGATCAACGCCACGCCGGACCGAAACGAGGCGCACTCCCTCGGCCATATTCGTGTTGATGACGCGATGGATGCCGTGCGCCGCGGCGAGCCGATCGATGCCGAGCGCCGCGGCGATGCGATCGACAGCGCGCGCGGCCAAGTCTTCGTCGAGACGGCGCGCGCCGCCGAGAAAATTCGCCGGGTCGAGATAGCCGAGCACAAGGTTGGCGTCGGTGACGGTGGGCTCGGCGCCGCCCTGGCCGTAACAGGCCGGCCCGGGCGCGGCGCCGGCGCTCTCCGGCCCGACATGCAGGATCCCCCCGGCATCGACCCCTGCGATCGAGCCGCCGCCGGCGCCGATCGAGGCGATGTCGAGGCTGCCCAGCGCGATGCGGTGCCCGGCGATCTTGCGGTCCATGACGAGCGCCGCCTGGCCGTCCACGACGAGGCAGATATCGGTACTCGTGCCGCCCATATCGAAGGGGATCAGGTTCGGCTCGCCGAGGAGGCGCGACGCGTAGATGCTGCCCGCGGCGCCGCCGGCCGGGCCCGACAGCACCGCACCGGCGGCGAGGCGTCCGGCCTCGGCGATCGGGGCGACGCCGCCATGCGACTGGATGATCAGGGTCGGGCCGCGATAGCCGGCCTCGGCGAGGCGCGATTCCAGCCGCGCGAGATAGCGCGACAGCACCGGGCCGACATAGGCGTTGACGATCGTCGTCGAGACCCGCTCGAACTCCTTGATCTGCGGCAAGACCGCGGAGGACAGCGAGACATAGGCGTCGGGGAGCGCGCGGGCGAGCGCCTCGCCCGTCCGGCGCTCGTGACCCGGGTCGCACCAGGCGTGCAGATAGCAGACCGCGACCGACTCGACGCGCTCGCGCTGGAGCACGGCGATCGCAGCTTCGAGCGAGGCTGGGTCGAGCGGCGTGTCGATGCGGCCGTCGGCACGGATCCGCTCACGTACCGGCAGGCGCAACCGGCGCGGCACGAGCTGCTCGGGCGGCGGCATGCGGAGGTTGTAGCGATCGTCCTTCAGCCCCTCGCGCATCTCGACGACATCGCGGTGGCCTTCGGTGGTGAGGAGACCGAGCCGTGCGCCCTTGTGTTCGAGGAGCGCATTCGTCGCGACGGTCGTGCCGTGGACGATGCGCTCGGTGTCGCGAAGCAGCGCGGTGCGGTCGACCCCGAAGCGGCCGGCCAATTGCGAAAGACCTTCGAGCACGCCAAGCGAGGGATCCTCCGGGGTCGACGGGACTTTGGCGAGCGTCGTCAGACCGCCTTCGTCGATCGCGACAAGATCGGTGAAAGTGCCGCCGACATCGACGCCGATGCGATACATGCGTCAGCTCTCGACTTGGCTGACAAAAGCGTTAGCGATGTCGTCTGAGGTCGCGGCGGGGTCGCGCGTTGTGGGATCGCCCCAACCGCCGCCGCCGCCGGATTCAAGCACAAAACGATCGCCTGGGCGGATGACGAGGCCGGTCTCCTTGGTCTTGATCGGGCGCGGCGGCTGGGTGCCGGAATAGAGCGTGTAGCGGTGCGGCAACCCGTCGGTGCCATCGAGAATCCCGCAGGCGCCGTGCTTGACACCGTCGCCGGCGGTGTTGCCGACCGCCGGTTCCGCCGTCTCGACGGTCATCTCGACGATGCCGCCGGGCCCGCCGCGGTATCGCCCGGCGCCGCCTGAATCGGTCCGGAATTCATGTGTCTTGAAGAATAGCGGGAAGCGCACTTCGGTCACTTCGAGGCTGCCGAATTTGATCCCGCCGGCGGCTTGCCATTCACCGCCGCCGGGCCAGCCATCGCCGGCCGAGGACGCGCCGCCGCCGGGCCGCGCCTGAAAGAAATGCCAGATAAACGGCTTGCCACCGGGCACACCTGCGCGAGGGTCCTTGCCCTGGATTGCGATGCGGAAGCGGCGGCCCCAGCCGGCCATCGCGCGCTCCGGACAGGCCTGCGCCAGCGCCTTGATGATCGCCTCGATGATTTCCTGGCCGCAATGATTGGTCGCCAGAGTGACCGGCGCGCCGGGATTAGCCCAGACGACCGTGCCGGGTTTGGCGATGACGTCGAGCGGGCGGAAGGTGCCGTCGTTTTTGGGCGTGTGCGGGTTGATCAAATAGGACAGCGCGACGACGACCGAGGAATACATGTTCGGGTAGGACGAGTTGATAAAACTCGTGACCTGCGGGTGCGAGTCCGACAGGTCGATCTTCAGATCGCTTCCCGATTTGGTGACGGTCGCGCGGATATGGATGTCCTCGTTGCCGCGCCCGTCATCGTCGAGCAAGGCTTCGCCGAAATAGACGCCGTCCGGCCATTCGGCGATCACGGCGCGGGTCTGGCGCTCGGCGCCGTCGAGCACCGCCTCGATTGCGGCCTGCGTCGTCTCCCAGCCGAACTCGTTGGCGAGCGCCAGAAAGCGCTGCTCGCCCAAATGCGCCGAACCGATCATCGCCGCGAGATCGCCGCGGAAGTCGTGCGGGTGGCGCACATTCGTCGCGATCATCTGCATGACGTCGCGGCGCAATTCGCCGCGGTCGTAGAGCTTTAAGGGCGTAATGCGAATGCCTTCCTGCCAGATATCGGTCGCGGAGGCGTTGTAGGCGCCGTGCGTCGCGCCGCCGATATCGCTCTGATGCGCGCGGTTGATCGACCACAGGCGCGGCGTATTGCCTTCAAACACCGGTACGAAGGCAGTCAGATCCGGCAGGTGATTGCCGCCGTGATAGGGGTCGTTGAGGAGAAAGACGTCGCCTTTGTGAATATCGCCCTCAAAGAACTCGGTCATCGCGCGGGCGGCAAAGGGCAGCGCGCCGACATGGATCGGCACATGCTCGGCTTGCGCAATCAGGCGGCCGTCGAGGTCGCAGATCGCGGTCGAGAAATCGCGGCTCGAATTGAGGATCTGCGAGTAGGAGGTGCGCAGCATCGCCTCGCCCATCTCCTCGACAATCGCGAGAAGGCGGTGCTGAACGACCGAGACGGTGATGGGATCGACGCGATTTTGCAACGGCTCGCTCCGGGCGCTGAGTGGCGCCGGAGTGTGGCGTGACGCCAGAGCGAAGGGAAGGCTCTGAAACAGTCAGAAGCCGTCTAGCGCTCAGTCGTCCCCTCCGGAAAGCGCAGATGCATTGTCAGCTCGAGTCTGGAATCGCCAAACCGCGCCGGCAACGGCGGGAAACGGCCTACCGCGGCGACCATCTGTCCGACCCGCTCGTCGATATCGGGATAGCCGGAGCTGCGGGTGATCGCGATTCGCGCGATCGTGCCATCGCCGAGCACGAGGACCGAGAGAAACGTGTCGCCGCGCCGCCCGGCGATCAGCGACGGCGGCAGCAGGTTCATGTGGCGCTGGGTCAGAGCCTTCAGGATCGCGAGGTATTCGTCGCGCGTTGCCGGCTCGGTGCCCAAGACCCGCCAGCCGGAGGGGCCCATGATCCGCACCGCGTTGTCGGGCCGATTAAGGGCTACTTTCGGGTTGGGCTTTGGCTTTGGAGGGGGCGGCGGCTCCAGCGCCATATCGGGCCGCGGCAAGGGCTCGGGTGGGGATTCCGGGGCAGCCAGCGCGGTCTTTAGCTCAGGGGCGGGCTCGGGGGCCGGGGTCGCGGCCTTCGGGGTCTTATCGATCGTGGGTCCCATATCGTCCGAGGCGAGCCGGCCGCGCGGCGGCGGGGCTTGTTGCGGGGCCGGGGCGGGCGGCGTCTCGAGGACCAGCTGGACCGGGATTACCTCGGGGATATCGGGCGGCGCGCTGGCCCAGCTGACGAGCGCCAGCAAGGGCAGGAGGTGCAGGGCGAGCGAGCCGGCGACGCCAAACGGCAGCCCTCGGTCGTTCTTTTTCCGTTCACGTTTTTCGGCCCCTAAAAGGGGGATCGGGCGGGGCGATTCGGCCGCGCCCTCCCTGGGGAATACCGAGGGAAGGGCCGGCTCAGGTCGGCCTAAATCGGGGAGCGCGGTGGCCAACCGGAACGAATCGCTAACATCGGCTGGCATACCAGCGGATCCCGCTAACCGGCCTCGGCCGGGGCGAGCCCGGCCAATTCGAGCCAGGCTGCCTCGTCGAGCGTCGTGACCCCGAGCGCGGCGGCCTTGGCCGCCTTCGAGCCGGCATCGGCGCCGATCACGACATAATCGGTCTTCGCCGAGACCGAGCTGGCGACATTGGCGCCGAGCGCCTCGGCGCGTGCCTTGGCCTCGGAGCGGCTCATCGCTTCGAGCCCGCCGGTAAAGACGATCGTCTTGCCGGCGAGCGGCGATTGGCTGGCTTGGGCCGGCGCTTCGTAATCGAGCACGGTGACCTCGCGCGCCAGATCGTCGAGCACGGCGCGGTTATGCGGCTCGGCGAAAAACCCGATGATGTCGGCCGCCATGTCCGCGCCGATGCCGTGGACGTCGAGCAGGTGCGCGCGGGCTGGGCTCTCGGGATCCTGCGCCGCTTCCATTTCGCCGCGCCAATGCGCGAGCGAGCGGTAGTGACGGGCGAGAAGACGGGCGGTCGCCTGGCCGACCTGCGGGATTCCGAGCGCGTTGATAAAGCGGTCGAGCGGGATGCGGCGGCGCTCGTCGATCGCGGCGATCAGCTTGGTGGCGCTGATTTCGCCCCAGCCTTCGCGCTCGGCGATGTCGTCGAGCCGGGTTTTGAGCCGGAAGATGTCGCCGGGCTGGCGGATCAGCCCGTCCTGCCAGAAGGCGCTGATGTGCTTCTCGCCGAGACCCTCAATGTCGAAATTGTCGCGCGAGACGAAGTGCTTCAAGCGCTCGACTGCCTGCGCCGCGCAGATCAGGCCGCCGGTGCAGCGCCGCGCCGCCATGCCGGGCTCCCGCACCGCCAGGCTGCCGCAGACGGGACAATGATCCGGGAATTGATAAGGCTCGGCATCTTTCGGGCGGCGTTCGAGGATGACGCCGACGATCTGCGGGATGACATCGCCAGCCCGCTGCACGATGACCGTGTCGCCCTTCCGCGCATCCTTGCGCTGGATCTCGTCCTCGTTGTGCAGGGTGGCGCGCTGGACGACGACGCCGCCAACCGTGACCGGCTCCAGGATCGCGGTCGGGGTCAGGGTCCCCTGCCGCCCGACTGTGATCATGATGTCGCGCATGATTGTCTGCGCCTGCTGGGCGGCGAATTTATGCGCCAGGGCCCAGCGCGGCGCGCGGCTGCGCATGCCGAGCCGGTTCTGCAGGTCGAGATCGTTGATCTTGTAGACGACCCCGTCGATGTCGTAGGGCAGCTCGCTGCGGCGCGCTTCGAGATCGTCGTGGTAAGAAATGAGTTCGGCGACGCCGCGGCACAGTTTTGATTGCGGGTTGACGGACAAGCCCCAATCACGAAAGCGCGCCAATGCGTCGGCCTGCGTTTTCGCGATGGGCGCGCTGGCCTCGCCCCAGGCATAGGCAAAAAATTTGAGGGGCCGCGATGCAGTTACAGCCGGGTCGAGCTGGCGCAACGAGCCGGCCGCGAAATTGCGTGGGTTGGCGAAGACCGGCTCGCCGGCGGCGGCGCGCTCGGCGTTCAACGCGGAAAAGGCGGCTCGCTCCATATAGACTTCGCCGCGGATCTCGACGATTTCCGGCCAGCCGCGGCCGGCGAGCTTCTCCGGCACGGTCTTAAGCGTGCGGATATTGGCGGTGACGTCCTCGCCGGTGACGCCGTCGCCGCGCGTCGCGCCCAGCACCAGGCGGCCATTCTCGTAGCGCAAAGCCGCGGACAGGCCGTCGATCTTTGGCTCGGCCATGACCTCGATCGCATCCTCGGCGACGCGCGCGAGATCCTCCGGCCGGCGGAAAAAATTGCGAACGCCGGCGAAGAAATCGCGCACATCCTCTTCGGCAAAGGCGTTCTCCAAAGACAGCATCGGCACGCGATGCGTGACCTTTGAAAACCCGGCGGCCGGCGCGGCGCCGACCCGGCGCGATGGGCTGTCGCTGCGGATCAGCTCGGGGAAGCGCGCCTCGATCGCGGCGTTGCGCTCGCGCAGCCGGTCGTATTCGGCATCGCCGATCTCGGGCATATCCTTCGCATAATAGAGCTGATCGTGATGTGCGATTTCGGCGGCAAGCCGGGCGAGTTCCCCCTTTGCCTCCTCTTCGGTCAGCAATTCGATGGGGCGCGCGGCGATGTCGGGCGCTGCCTGGTCGGCCTTCATGGCCGGGCTCCGGCGATCAGGCTCGCCGCTGCGGCGCGCGCTTCGGCGGTGATCGTGCTCCCCGACAGCATGCGCGCGATCTCTTCCTGCCGCGTGTCGGGATCGAGTTCCTCGACCGAGGTGATCGTCGCCTGCTGTCCCTGCTTCTTGGCGACCCTCCAGTGATGCGCGCCGCGGGCGGCGACTTGCGGCGAGTGCGTCACGACAAGCACCTGCAATCGCGAGCCGAGGCGCTGCAACCGCTCGCCGACCGCGGCGGCGACGGCGCCGCCGATGCCGCTATCGACCTCGTCGAAGATCAGCGTCGGCACCGATGACGTGCCGGCAAGGACAAGCTTCAAGGCGAGCATAAAGCGGGACAGCTCGCCGCCCGACGCGATCTTCGCGAGCGCGCCAAACGGCGCGCCGGGGTTTGTCGCGACCTCGAAATGCACGCGCTCGCAGCCATGCTCGCCCCAATCGGTCTCGGCGAGCGGGGAGAGGACCGTGCGAAAGCGCGCCTTATCGAGGCGCAGCGGCTTCAATTCGGCGGTGATCGCGGCATCGAGGCGGCGCGCCGCCTTTTCGCGGGCGCGCGTCACCGACGCGGCGGCCGCGATATAGCGCGCACGGGCGGTGGCGGCGACTTTTTCGAGGGCGACAACGCCCTCAGCGCCGGTCTCGATCGCGGCGAGCCGGGTGCCGAGGGCGTCGTGCAGCCGCGGCAGATCGGCGACCGCGACATTGTGTTTGCGGGCGAGCGCTCGCAACGCGAAGAGCCGCTCCTCGACCTGTTCGAGGGCGTGCGGGTCGAGATCGAGCGCGTGTCCGGCGACATTCAGCAAAGCGAGCGCCTCAGCGGTCTCATTGGCGGCGCGCTCGGCGGTGGCGATCGCATTGTCGAGCAGCCCTTGCGCCCGGTCGCGGGTGCGTTCGAGCCGCCGCAAGGCGCGGGCGAGAGCGCGCTGGGCGCCGCCCTCGCCGTCGCTCTCGCCGCCAAGCTCCGCGGCGGCCTCGGAGACCGCCTCGCCAATACGCTCGGCGTTCTGCAATAGCGTGCGGCGGGTCGCGAGCTGGTCCTCCTCGTCGCCTTCGGGGGCGAGCGCGTCGAGCTCGGCCTTTTCGTGGCGCAGCAGGTCTTCCTCGGCTCGCGCCTCGGACAGACGGCGCGCCGCCTCGGCGGCGGCCTCCTGCGCCGCGCGCCAGTCATGCCACGCTGACCTCAGCGCGGCCGGGCGCACCTCGTGCTCGGCGAAGGCGTCGAGCAATTCGCGGTGGGTCGCCGGGTCGAGGAGGCCGCGCTGCTCGCCCTGGCCCTGGATCTCGACAAGATTGTCGCCGAGCTCGCGCAACAGCCCGACGCTTGCCGGCTCGTCATTGACAAAGGCGCGGCTGCGGCCGTCGGCGGTGACGATGCGGCGCAGCACGATCGTGCCGGAGAGATCGGTCGCGATGCCGGCCTTGTCGAGAATGACCGAGGCGGGATGATTGCCGCCGACCGCGAACTCGGCGGCGACGGCGGCCTGCTCGGCGCCGGGGCGGACAAGGCTCGCATCGGCGCGGCGGCCGAGCGCCAGCGCCAGCGCATCCATCAGGATCGATTTGCCGGCGCCGGTCTCGCCGGTCAGGACGCATAGCCCCGGCCGGAACGCGAGGGACAGGCGTTCGATCAGGACGACATCGCGTATCGTGAGGCCGAGCAACATGCCAAAGGGCTGATTTGTACGGGCGTAATGATATCCCCTGCACCCGAATCAGACCAGCAAGGCGCCGCAAACCCGTCTGTTGGATGCCCCGCTCGGCAGCAGGCGAATCGCGCGGTGCAGCTAGGCCCGAATCTCCTGGCGCTGAAAGACGATGTAGGCGATGACGAAAATGACGATCGTCGCGGCGATCAATCCGGTCAATTGCGGCCAGATCAGGATGAAGCTTTGCGACACGGGCAGCGGCGCGTTGACCATCGTCGACAGCTCGCGCATCGAGACAAAAACCGGGCCGAGCGCGCGCGTCGTCGGATTGAGCAAGGCGACCGCCGCGTCGCTGTAGAGCGTGTTCGGCGAGAGGCGCTGCAATGTCTGCTCGGTGCTGATATAGGCGATGTTGGGGCCGAAGATACCCTCCGCCGGACCGGCGATCACGGTCGCGAGGAGCGGCGTCACCATGACGGTCCAGAACAGCGCGAACAGGAGCCACAGGCCGAGCGCGGCGAGCGCCGCGGTCGCCGGTGCGCGGAACAGCACGGAAAACAGCATCGCGAGCGCCAGCCACACACCACCAAACGCAATCGTCGCGACGAGGAAACCCAGCATGCGGATCAGCTCCTCGCCGCTCGGCGGCAGCCCGAGGCGCAGAAAGCCAAGTCCGAGCACCAGCAGCCAAAGCGACACCAGCGCGATCGACAGCGAGAGCAGGCGCGCGAGGAATTTTCCGAACAGGAGGGCGTCGCGATAGATCGGCTGCGCCAGGATGCGGCTCAAGGTGCGCTGGTTGAACTCGGCATTGATCGCGTCGAAGCCGAGCGCGATCGCGATGATCGGGGTCACGAGCCCGACCATGCTGATAAACGAGAACGGGATCGGATCGGGCGTGATCGTCAGGAGGCGCAGAAACAAGAACGGGCTTTGCCCGATCGTCTCGCGGATCGTCGTTGTCGAGAACCACGCCAGTACCAGCGCGACGAGGAAGATCAGCGCCTCGATAACGACCATGCGCACGCCGCTCAGATGATCGGCGGTCTCCTTGGCGACGACCGTGCCGACGCCGGTCCAGGGCGAGCCGCGCCGGGATCCGGCCGCGCTCCTACTGAGCGGCAAGGCGGGCCTCCTCAAAATAGCGGTTATAGACCTCGGTGAGGCTCGGCGCGGCGAAATGGATGCCGATCAGCTCGACCTCCGGCGCGAGGCGGCGCGCAATGTCGGCGCGCAGATCGCGCTGGCAATCGACCCGGTAGCGCTCGCCGCCTAATGCCTGCACCCGAACAACGCCGGGCACTCCCGCGAGGCGCTCCGGGATAGTAGACCCGCGCGCCTCGACATCGATGACATGGCCGCCGCCCAGGATGCGGCCGGCGAGCTCGGTCACCGTGCCGGACAGCGCCACGCGCCCGCGGTTGAACAGAGCGACCCGGTCGCAGACGCTTTGCACCTGATCGAGATGGTGCGAGGACAAGAGGACCGCGGTGCCGTCGGCCTTCAGGCCGCGGATCATATCGAGGAATTCCTGAGTCGAATGCGGGTCGAGGGCGGTGGTCGGCTCATCGAGGATCGCGACGCTCGGCCGCTTCATCAGCACCTCGGCAAGGCCGAGGCGCTGCCGCATGCCCTGCGAGAACGTGCGCACCCGGGCGTGCGAGACGGCGCCGAGGCCGACGCGCTGCATCGCCTCGGCAAAGCGGGTGTCGATCTCCTGGCGCGACAAGCCGGCGAGGCGTCCGGTATAGGCGAGATTGTCGAGCGCCGAGAGCCCGTCATAGAAGCCGATCTGGTCCGGCAAATAGCCGACCCGGCGCTTCACCTCGAGCGGATCGCGCAACGGATCAAAGCCGGCGACCTCGGCGCGTCCCTCGGTCGGCTCAGTGAGGCCGAGCAGCATCAGGATCGTTGTCGTCTTGCCCGAGCCGTTGGGGCCGAGAATGCCGACGATCTCGCCGGCGCGGACTTCGAGATCGATGTGGTCGACCGCGACATTCGCGCCGTAGCGCTTGGTCAGCTGCTCGGCCCGGATGACAACCCCGTCCGCCATGATGGGCTCCTCAGCGGCGGCCAAACCGAGCGACGGCAAAGACGACAACGAGCAGCGCGATCGCAATGATCGCGATACCGACTGCGCCCCATAGCGTAGAGGTCAGGACGGTGATGCGGAAATTCGCGGATTCGGACAGCCCGCCGGCGGCGCTGGCGCGCATTGTCGTCTGGTAGTCGCCGGCGATCGCCCTGTCGGAGGGGGTCAGCGTCACTTTGACGTTTTGCGTTGCGCCCGCGGCCAGCTGGGGGAGCTGCTTCGGGTCGAATTCCGATTTCCAGCCCTCCGGGGCGGTCGCGCTCAATTCGAGGTCGCGCGCCGCCTCGCTGCCGTCATTGCGCAGGACGATCGTCAGTTGGCTGCTGCGGCCGGCATAAGCCTCGCCACTCAGCCGGCCGCCTTCACCCGACAGCGCGACGCGCGGCTGCCCGACAATTGTCAGGCTGACCGGGAGCTCGGCGCTCGTTGCTTCGGTCTTGGCATGGAGCGTCAGCTTGTAGTCGCCCGCCTGGGTCTCCCGCGGGATCGTCAGCGAGGCCTCCACATCCTTCGACTTGCCGGCTTCGATGGGGATCGAGGTGATCTGCTGGCTGCCATAGGCTTCGGTAAAGCTCACCTGGAAATTCTTTGGCGCGTCGGCGCTGAAATTGATCGTCGCGTCGCGGCCGCTGTCGTTGGTGACGCTGACCCGGTACTTGAACGCGGTCGTCGCGGTGCCGCGCAAGGCCGGGAAATTCGTCGTCAACTTCAATTTCGCGGGCAGCTCCTCCCCGATGGTCAGCGTGATGGGCAATTTCTCGTCGCGTTGCCCGCCCTTCGCCTGCACGGTGAAGCGGTAATCGCCCTTGCCGGTGTTCGCAGGCGGCTCCAACCGCAACTGCAGCCGCTCCTCGCTGTCGGGCGCGACTTCGACTGCCGAGACGGGCTGGCCGCCGCCGAGGATCGTCGCCTTCCAGCCATTGGCAACTTCCGGCACCGAGATCGTCAGCGATTGCGGCGGCAATTTGAAATTGCGCACGGAGAGGTCGACCGTCGTGGTCTCGCCGGCGCGCACGGTCAGCGCCGGATACCGCGTCGTCAGGAACA
>Ga0209471_1002204_pt1 | contig 11329 bp, 12 predicted proteins | sample GraSoiAngelo_128_FD_185885 | JGI IMG/M metagenome (GOLD analysis project Ga0209471, IMG submission 185885) | Grasslands soil microbial communities from the Angelo Coastal Reserve, California, USA - 14_0927_12_20cm (SPAdes) (version 2) | ecosystem: Environmental > Terrestrial > Soil > Grasslands ... | reverse complement strand
TTCGCATTTGATCCCCGGCGTAAGGCGATTTTATTTGTCGCGGGCGACAAATCGGGTGGGAGCGAAAAACGCTTCTACCGTGAACTGATACGGAAGGCCGACGAGCGGTTTGACGCCCATCTTGCCCGAATTGGAAAGGGGACATAGCATGCCCGTGAATGTGAATGAAATCATTCGGAAGCTGAGCCCAGCCGAGCGAAAGAAGGTCCAGGACCGTGCGGCTGAACTCATAGCCGAGGAAATGAGCTTGCGCGACCTCCGAAAGGCCCGCAAGCTTACGCAGACCCGCGTTGCCAAGACTCTCGGGATCACCCAAGACAGCGTCTCCCGGCTTGAAAAACGCAGCGACCTGCTGCTCTCCACGCTGCGAAAAACGGTCAAAGCCATGGGTGGCGACGTGCGCATCGTTGCCCAGTTTCCCGATCGCTCGCCGGTCCTCCTTTCCCACCTGGCGGAAGAGCATCCGCGTCGCAAATCGTCTCGAAGACGGAAGAGCTGATCGCCCCGCCGAACTGGAAAATAGAAATTAGAAAGGAACAAGAAAAGGACCCCACCGTTCATCCCGCAAGGGCAGCGGGACGGTGCGGGCCTTGTTCACCCCGGCGCCTGTCATCCCGAATCCTCACGTCTTTGCCGGGTGAGGGATCTGCTTGTTCAAATTTCCAATTTCTATTTTCTAGTTTCCATTTTCTAGTTTGAAAGACTCCACCCTTCGATCCCATAAAGTCATCCGGGACGCCCCGGCAGAAACGACCGGGATGCAAAACGCACAATATGCGCGCTGCGTCGAAGGATGGCCACCCAGAGGCGGTCTTGCGGATCGTGGGCCGACCACCCGGGAGGACTTAGTCGTCTTGTCTCGTGCTAACATTCCGGCGCAGCGAGACCGGGAACTTGCCGGGGAGGACTGGAGCGATGAACGAAGATCTAGCAAAACAAATCGCGGACCGGGTTCTTCGCGATAATCAGTTTTGGATCGCAGTTGTTGGCCTCATCGGAAGCATCGTCGGGGGTCTCCTGGTGATTGGCGGGAACCTCCTGTTGAATTGGTTACAGCACCGCGATGAAAAAAGCTTGGATGACGCTAGAAAGAAACTGCTGGAGAAGATGCTCAATGCCAGCGACTGGCGAAAGCTTTCAACCCTTTTTCGCGTAATCGGAGCGAACCGCGACACGACAACGCGACTCTTGATTGAACTTGGCGCGCGCGGTTCGGAAAAGCAGCGACCGGACGGTGAGGAGGTTTGGGGTCTAATCTCAAAGCACCCCTTAGAACAGATCGAATAGAGGGTGGCGCATCCTTAAAGCAAGACGATGAACGAAATAGCTGTATTCGCTCTTTCTAGTGTTCCAGTTCTTAGTTTTGTCTCCGCTGGTGTGCTTGAGTTCCAGCGAGACCGTGGAAGTCTGCGAAGCCTCACCCGAATACTTTCCCTTGCAGTCGCTGTTGTCGTGTCTATTGTATTGCTGATCGACCTATACTATCCCTACTTCTCGTTTCGTCTTCGCCTGTCAAGATCAATGTCGGCCTTGTCGGTTTTTAGTTGCAGTGTCTGCGCTTGTTTGCAGATATAAATCCCGCTTAACCGCAGCCCTTATCTTCATCGGAGGACTGGTTCTCGCACTCCTCTGGCTACTAAATCTTTGGGTGGCGTAGCCAAGTCCCGAACGCGGTTACCGAACTAGTGCCAGCTCAATGCGAGTGGCGCATCCTTAACAAGCTGAGACGGCAACGCTTAATGGAGTATTCAAGGCGCTTGTTTTCAGTTCGCCGGAACACTGTGCTGGAAAATTGCCTGCCAGCGTCCCTGCCGTCGAACGTAGTACCGCGTATACCGGGACTGACCGCTGAGGTCGCGGCCAGCGAATGTGCCTTTGCGAGTTAAGTGACCTGAAACAACGGCTGTTTCCCCGTAGACACGCACGCTAAGTTCATCGAGGTCGAACTTCTCCCAATGCACTTGCCCGGATTGGTGCCCCTCGATATTTTCTCGCTTGGTTCGGATTTGCCCTGCTGCGTTGATTTCCATGAACTCAGGAGCCAACACTTCGTCCAGCTTTGCAATATCGCCCCGCACCTGAGCTTTGCCGCGCTCGCCTTCCAGGTTCTTAATCTCCTCTTCCTGTTGAGATAAGGTTTGCGGATGCGACGCCATTGCAACCATAAGAAGGAATGCACCAATAACGGAGATGATGAGTCTCATCGGGACCCCCGTCCGTTGATCACTGCGAAGGGATGGACCTGAAACTACTCCCGAGGCTCCGGGCAGTCAACGATTGATTACGGGCAGGCGTGTGGCCACATCTTAATTCCGAAAAACGTTTTTGGGTGCCGCAACCCTGCGTTTTCAGCCGCGCCTTTTGTGTGTTTTTTTTTGCATCCCGGTCGTTTCTATCGGGGCGCTCCGGATGGTTTTCGGAGGTGCGGTTTTTGTCCTGCGCCTAAGCGACCGCCGAGGATCAATCGTCATCACGGAAACAGCTTTGGGTTGGCCACGTTTTCCTCCGCTTTGGCACTACTCGCCGAGGAGATCAGCGAGAATCCATGCTGTTCCGGCAATTCGCGAAAGTCTCGACGTTTTCGCTCCAATTCGTATGACTGTGGGGATCCGCAAGAACCAACGGAACCCACACGAGTAGCCCAAAGATCACAAGCATCATGGTCAGCAGGCGAGCGGCGAGAAGCGCCATGCGATTCATAAGAAGAGCCAAGGCCGCGAGTGCGAACAGAACAATCGTGGTTACCGCCCAAAACATCTGATTTGGCGGAAGCCACTTGGGAACAAGATGGGCCGTAGCGCCAAGATAAAACGCCTGTTCGAGGGTAAAGGAAGCGGCGCACATGCCCAAAAGAATGCGCCCGATGCGATTCAGCGTTTCGCGTGACCATGCCGAGGACCAGCGCGCATAAACAATCGCCGGTCCGGTCACCAGAGACAACTGCTCGAAGAAGTTGCCCCAGCTATTGTAGATCCGCGGTGCGGCAACGATTCCTGGCACGCACAGTAAGGCGAAGGCAAGATAAACCGCGCCAAGGACGACTGCGCCCGTTTTCGCGGTCCGACGGAACTGAATCGCAGCGCCGCCGAAGATCTGGGCACCGGCGGCAGCGTAGATAAGGAAACGCGGTTGATGCCAGCCGTTGTAGTCGTGCCAGGCCAGCGTGATGAGGCCAAAGGCCAAAGCCGCCACGCCAAACACATGACGGCCGAGGTTCAAACCAGGCGCCGCTCGGTCATTTGTTTTCAATCCCCGAGATTTTAGTCCAGGAGGAGTGAGGGAGCTTTATATCCCAGCCATGGGCTACAGGAGGGGTATGGCGTTTTCAGGGTGCAGCATCTCCCAGATTTATCGTCATCACTGAAACAGCTTTGGGGTTGGGTACGTTTTCTTCCGCTTTGGCATTAGTGAACTTCAGGAATTGGTCGAGGCGCAGGAATTCGCGGCCCCAGGCGGCGGAAACGGGGTTAAGATAAGGCATGCAAAACTGGCGAGATCGAATTAGCGTGAATCCGGCCGTTTGCCACGGACGAGCGTGCGTTCGAGGAACGCGCGTCATGGTTTCCGCCGTAGTTGATAACGTCTCCGCTGGCGTTCCGCGTGATGAGATTCTGCGGAGCTACCCCGCGCTGAAGGAGGCGGATATCGACGCTGCCCTGGCGTACGCCGCTGAGTTGGCGCGGGAGGGGACCGTGGACCTGCCGCTGGAAACCACAGCTTGAAGTTCAAAGTCGACGAAAACCTGCCGGCGGAACACGCCGCGATGCTTCGCGATGCGGGTCACGAAGCGGACACGGTCGCGGATCAAAGGCTGACTGGATCGGACGACGCGGCGCTATTCGAACGGTGCCAAGCAGAAGGCAGAATCCTCCTGACGTTGGATCTGGATTTCGGCAGTGTTCAGGCCTATGCGCCAAAATCTCATTTCGGCATTGTCGTATTTCGTTCAAGGACTCAAGACAAGCCGACGCTAATTGCCCTGTTGAACCGCCTACTCCCAGTCTTCAGGAATCGATCACCTAAGCAGCAACTCTGGATTGTCGAGAACGACCGCGTCCGTTATCGCGAAGAGTAGACGGCGCGGCGCGGGTGGTGCACGCTACAGTTTTCAGGGTGCGGTTTTCCCTGATTTCATCGCTATCACTGAAACAGCTTTGGGTTGGCCACGTTTTCTTCCGATTTGGCACTAGTGGACTTCAGGAATTGGTCGAGGCGGAGGAATTTGCGGCCGAGGGCGCCAGAGTAGGCGGACCATTCGGGCTCGCCGGAATCGACGGCCAGGGCGGCGCGAGCGGCGGCGAGTTTCGAATCGAGATCGTCGAGGTAGTGGAAGACGAGCGCTTCGCGGATCATGGGCAGCTTGGGCGAGCCGAATTCGTATTGGCCGTGATGGCTGATGAGAAGATGCTGGACGACGGTTTTCAAGTTGGCGGGAAAACCTTCGATGGCGTCCATGGCTTTGGAGACGGTTTCGAATTCCATCATGATGTGGCCGAGGAGCTGGCCTTCGACGGTGTAGCCGATGGCGCGTTCGTAGCAGAGTTCGTCGAGCTTGCCGACATCGTGGAGAATCCCGGCGGTAAGCAGAAGATCGACGTCGAGCTCCGGATAATGCGCGGCGGCCAGTTTGGCGAGACCACACAGACTGAGAACGTGCTCGATGAGCCCGCCGAGGTAGGCATGGTGCATCACTTTGGCGGCGGGGGCGCGCTTGTACTTCGCGGCGACTGCTGGATTCGAAATGATGCCGGTGACGAGTTTGTTCAGCCAAGGATTGGAAATGGAGGCGGCGAATTCCCGGAGCTGCGCGAAAAGCTTTTCGACATTTTCTTTGGTGTGCGGAAGAAAATCGGCGAGGTCGATTTCTTCGGGCTTCGCGAGACGAAGCTGCAGGAGCGCAAGCTGCGGCCGGTTGCGATAGATTTCAACGCGCGCGTTGACCTTGACGAAATCGTCGCGGCTGATGTCCTTGGCAACGACGTCGAATTGATCCCACATGCGCGCTTCGATGGTGCCGCTGCGGTCGCCAAGCTCGAGACGCAGATAGGGTTTGCCTTCACGCGTGCTGCGAATTTCTTTTTCGTGAACGAGGAAAAACGCAGTGATGGATTGTTCGGTGTTCAGATCGGTGACGAAAGGCGTCTTCATTTGAAGGTGGACGCCGAGCCAGAGCGCTTGCCGAAGAGCAGAAACTTCTTGTGCCCCTTCTTGCTCTTGGTCACTTCGGGCGTGGCGCTGACTTCCTGAATCTCGGAACCTCCGCCGCCGGCGATGTCCTGATAGCCGGGTTTGATCACCACATAACTCTGCTCGCGCAAGGTCTTGAGATATTCGCGCATCGCCGGTTCCATACGCGCGCTGTAAAGCTTGTCCATGATTTCATTTTTGACTTTAGCGAGCGACTGTTCGCCTTCGTCGTAGTGCTCCAGGACTTGCAAAACCAAGTAGCCTTGTTTCGTTTCCATGACTTCGGTCAGTTGATTGCGTTTCATCTGGAAAACTTTTTCTTCGAGCTCCTTCGAAAGCTCGCCGCGCTTGTAGACGCCGAGAAAACCGCCCTGGCTCTTGGTGCTGCCGTCGGAAAGACGCTTGGCAATTTCGCCGAAGTCTTCGCCATCCTGGACGCGTTTGAGCGCGGTCTCCGCCTTTTTCTTCAGGTCGGGGAGATCTTCCGGCTTCTTCCCTTCTGTGTTTACCACGATTTCCCGCAGGGCCACCTGCTCCGGGCGCACGAATTCGGCTTTATGCGCCTCGTAATACTTCGACACTTCTTCGTCACTGACAGTGATGTGCGAACCGACTTGGCTGCTGATCACGCGCTGCGTCAACAGAGTGTTCTTGATATTGTTCTTGAAATCTTCCCAGTTCATGCCCTGGCCCGAAACGGCCTTTTCCAGATCTTCCATGCTGGCCAGCTTGTTGTCGGTGCGGATGGCGTCGAGCCGCTTAATGAGCTCCGGCTCGACACTCACTCCCATGTCTTTGGCGCGCTGGACGAGGAGGGATTGGTCGACGAGGTCGCGAAGAGTGTGTTTCTGGCGATCTTCGATGTCCGTCTGCAACTGTTCGGGAGTGCAGCGATTCTGGCATTCAGTTTTGGCGTCTTCTACGGCGGTGTTGCGCGCTTTCTCGTATTCGGAGCGCGTGATGATTTCATTGTTGACGCGGGCGATGATCTCCTCGACCGTCCTCCCGGCATCGAGATTAGCCGGTTTCGGAGCAACAGGCTTAGTGGGCTTTTCGGATTTGGGATCGGGGGCAGCCATCGGCGGCTTTTCAAGAGTGGGCGCGGGCGCCGGCTTCGGCTGAGAACCCTGGGGCTGCTCTTGCCCCGCGAGCGGCAGGACGGCGCAAAGCGCCACGATAACAACTAGTTTTCGCATCAATCTCCTCACCTCTGAAGTTTAGCCCTGCCCTTGAAGGCCGAGCAATACGTTTCTCAAAGCAGCGGGGATGGATTCACCCCGTTTGACTTCCATCCAGAGCACGCCGCTGGGATCCAACTTTATGCCTGTACGAGAGCGTACCACGGAGACGAGTTTCGCCGGGTCCAGCGTTGTCTCGGGATGGAAACGGACGGCGATGCGGGTTCCCTGGCGTTCGACGGCGGAAATCCGCAAGCGCTCACACATGGATTTGAGGGCGGCGTACTCCAAAAGGTTTTCCACGGAAGAAGGCGGCGCGCCGAAGCGGTCTTCGAGTTCTTTGCGCACGTCCTGTTTGTCTTCTTCGGAGGCGATCGAAGAAATACGTTTGTAGGTGCGCAGCCGGAGATTTTCGCTGGGGATGTAGTCCTGCGGGATTCGAACGTCAAAGCCGAGGCTGAGCGTAGTGCGGAGATCGGGAGCAACTTCTTCTCCCTTCAGTTTGGATACGGCCCGCTCCAGCATCTGGCAATACATATCGAAGCCGATGGCTTCGATGTGGCCATGCTGTTGGCGACCGAGCATGGCGCCGAGTTCGCTGAATTCTTTCATGGCGGCGAGGCGTTTGCGGGCGATGTCGGAAAGCGAAGTGTCCGGGGGAACGAGGAGATACGCGTAGGCGCGCTGAGCGGAACGACCGACGCGGCCGCGAAGTTGGTAGAGTTCGGCGAGGCCGAGGCGGTCAGCGCGATTGATCAAGATCGTGTTGGCGCGGGGAATGTCGAGGCCGTTTTCGACGATGGTCGTCGCAACGAGAACGTCGGCTTCATCGCGGATGAATTTCAACATCACGCTTTCGAGTTCTTTCTCGGCCATTTGGCCGTGAGCAACAACGACACGCGCTTTGGGAACCAACTTTTGCACCATGACTCCGAGGGAATAGATGGATTCGACGCGATTGTGAATGAAGAAAACCTGGCCGTCGCGAGCAAGCTCAGTTTCGATGGCAGTTTGCACCAGCTCTTCCCGAAAAGGGGCGACGACGGTTTGAATGGCGAGGCGATCGCGCGGAGGAGTTTCAATGACGGACATGTCGCGAAGACCAACAAGCGACATGTGCAGTGTGCGCGGAATGGGTGTGGCAGAAAGCGCGAGGGCGTCTACGTTTTTGCGCATTTCTTTGAGGCGCTCTTTGTGGGCGACGCCGAAGCGCTGTTCTTCGTCCACGATGAGAAGACCGAGGTCGGCGAACTTCACGTCTTTGGAAAGCAGGCGATGCGTACCGATGACCACATCGACTTTGCCAGCTTCCAGATCGGCGAGGACTTTTTTCTGTTCGGCGGCACTGCGGAAGCGGCTGAGCATTTCGATGCGCGCGGGGAAAGCAGCAAATCGTTTTTTGAAGGTTTCAAAATGCTGAAAAGTGAGGACGGTGGTAGGTGCGAGAACGGCGACCTGCTTGTTGTCGATTACGGTCTTAAATGATGCGCGCATGGCGACTTCGGTTTTGCCGTAACCAACGTCGCCGCAAAGCAGGCGGTCCATGGGCTCGGCACGCTCCATGTCGCGCTTGATGTCGCGAATGGCGGTGACTTGGTCGGCGGTTTCCTCGAACTCAAAGGCGTCCTCGAATTCGCGCTGGAAATTGCCGTCCGGCGAAAAGGCAAAGCCTTCCGTCGTCTTGCGCTGGGCGTAAAGAGCGAGAAGCTGGTCGGCCATGTCCTCGACGGATTTGCGCGCACGCGTCTTGCGGGCGTTCCAGACGGTACCGCCGAGTTTGTCGAGCGGCGGATGCGTGCCTTCGAGGACGCGGTACGTTTGGACGAGGTCCATGCGCTCGAGGGGAACATAAAGGCGAGCATCTTCGGCGTATTTCAGCAACATGAATTCGCCACTGTGGCCCCCGGATTCGATCTGGCGAAGGCCCTCGAACTGGCCGATACCGTGATCCACGTGGACGACGTAGTCACCGGGTTTCAGTTCGGCAAAATCGCCGAAGAAACCGGAGGTGCGAATCTTGCGACTGGGACGCTCGACGGTCGGGGTGACGTCGAAAAGATCGGCGTGGCCGAAAAGAGTAAGGCGTGCATCGGGAAACGTGACGCCTTCGGCGAAGGGCGCGCGAATCAGCAACATCGCCGCAGATTCCTGCGCGCCTTCGGCGGTGAATCCGGCGGCAGCATCTTCCGATTCGCCGAGGACGTAGGGCACTTCGTATTCGCGACAGATGTCGGCGAAGCGCTCGATTTCTCCCGTGCTTGCGGCGGTCAGGAAAACGGTTCCTCCGGATGCGAGCTGGGACTTCACGTCTCCCATACAGGCAACGACATCGCCGTGAAAACGGGCGCTGGGCCGCGAGGAAAGCTCGAACTGCGGCGTGGAACCGATTGCGAGAGCGAGTTGTTCGATGTGAATTTGCGACGTTTTTTCGAGAGCGGCGGCAAATTGCTCTTCAGTCCAAAAATAATGAGAGGCGGCGGGTGAGTTGGCGTGGCCGTGGCGCTCGTAGTTTTCTGTAGCGGCGGCGAGATGCTTGGCAGCGGCCTCACGCAAAGATTGAGGCTCATCAAGGAAGACGATCGGGCGGAGCGAACTTTCTGCCAGCTCAAACAGCGTGCTTGTGCCGGGTTCGCCGGCGGGGCCAAAGTACGATGGTGCTTCCCAGGAGGCTTCGTTCAAGTTTGTTTGGTCGGGTGCGGGGACAGCCCATTCCGCCAGCGGCAAGAATGTGGTGCGAACAACGGGGGCAATCGATCGTTGGGTGCGAGGGTCAAATTCGCGAACGGATTCGACGGTGTCGCCAAGCAGCTCGATGCGCACAGGGCGAGCGGCTTCCGGCGAGAAAACATCGACGATGCCACCGCGCACGGCGAATTGGCCCGGCAGCTCTACCATTTCCGTTCGCGTATAGCCTACAGAACCCAAATGAGAAATCAATTCTACGTGAGGAATCTCGGTGTCTTTTGCCAAGGTGCGCGTGAGATAGAGGTAGGCTGCCGGATCCTGATAGCGCCAGAGGGCAGCAGCAATGGGGGCGATTACGAGAGAGATTTGCCCGTCGGCGACGCGAAAGAGAGTGGCGGCGCGGCGTTCGAGAATGTCCGCGTGCGGGCTTTGCGACTCCCAGGGCAGCCGGTCAAAGGCAGGAAGTGTGGCGATGCCGCCCGTGGCTCCTGGAAAGACGCCGCTGAAGAAACGCAGCGTTTCCGCGAGGGCTTCGGCGCGGCAATTGGAGTCCGTGACAAAAAATGCGGGACGCCGCAAGGCGTGCGCTAAATAGGCGGCAACGAGGGCCTTGGCGACGTCATGCAGACCGGTGATCGAAATATGGTTCGCGCCGGAGCGCAGAGCAGCGAGCGCGCCCTCCATCGCCGCGTGGCGAAGCAAGGCCCCCAATCTTTCGCGGACGGCTGGAAGTATCATGCGTGGCTAATCAGGATTCCGCGCGAGGGGCGCACGCGCCTTTAGGCTGCGGCTTCTCGCCGAAGCCTTCGCGAATTTTCCGGAGAATGGCCGATGTCGAATAGCCGGGAACCACGGGAATGGAGACGACGCGCCCGCCCGCGCCTTCAACTTCCTCGCGGCCGACGATCTGGTCGCCGGGCCAGTCACCGCCCTTCACCAAAACATCGGGCAGCAGGCGCGCGATCACTTCACGCGGAGTTGGATCGTCGAAGGTGACAACGGCGTCCACGGATTCCAGAGCGGCGAGAATTTCCGCGCGCTCGCGCTCGGGGAGAACGGGGCGGCCTTCCCCCTTTAGTTGGCGAACACTGACATCGCTGTTCAGGCCGACAATGAGGACATCTCCCAATTCGCGCGCCAGTTCGAGGCTGCGGACGTGGCCGGGATGGAGCAAATCGAAACAGCCGTTCGTGAAAACGACGCGGCCGTTGCGTTTCTCGCGGCCAAACCGCAGAATCGCTTGCTCGAGTGTGAGGACTGACGAACTCAAAGGGTCTCCGTGCGGGCCGGAAAACAACAGAGTGAACACCGCGAAAAATTAGTTTATCACGCGCAAGAGGTCCGGCGCGCAAGGGCCGACAGCGGGATAATGGGGCAGTTTCCGATCATTTGGTGTCCAAGGATTACTGTCGCGGTAGGGACGACCATCGCTGATCGCCCCCCGCACAGATCCGTACAAGCGCGTCTACGCATACGGCTCTTATCGTGGATGAGTGGCGGCAAAGCGGGCATCAGGATAAGGATGCAGAATACGGGGTTGCGGAATCCACCGGTTCAAGAGAGGGATGAGACGATCCCATCGCATCTGGGCGCGTTGACTGCGACGGACTAAAACGCTCCGCCACAGTCTGCCAACGCGACGATTAAAGATGCGCAACTGAATCGAGTTACCGGGAACGGCGTGGTATTGGTAGTATCCCAGCACAACTGTCCGAAGCCATGCACCGACCTCGGTCGTGCGATGATGCTTCCGGCGTTGAAGCTCAGCCTTAATGGCTTTAAGCTTCGCGACCATCCGCTTCTTCGCCGTAATCCGCCAAACGATGAAAGCTCGGCGGCTGTTGAGCTGCCCACAGAAGTGAGTGAAACCCAAGAACGTGAAGGTTTCTGGTTTTCCCTCTCCGCGCTGCTTCCGGTTTCGAGCGGCGAACCGCCCGAACTCAATGAGTCGTGTCTTGTCCGCATGTAATTCCAAACCGAACTTCGCCAGCCGTTCCCGAAACTGCTTCAGGAATTGCTCAGCTTCCGTTCGGTGCTGAAAGCCCCACAAGATCATCGGCATAGCGGACGACAATCACTTCGCCGCTTGCGACTTTCTTGCGCCAGACCTCAACCCATTGATCGAATACGTAGTGCAGGTATACGTGGGCGAGCAGCGGTGAAACCACTCCCCTTACGCAAAAGGTAGCTTCCAATTTGAACGGGTGGTCACAGGCTGGCGGGCGAGTTCTCCAGTGCTTGACTTGCGTCTTAAGAGGTAATATGTTTATGACAGATGG
>Ga0209471_1002203_pt1 | contig 11334 bp, 11 predicted proteins | sample GraSoiAngelo_128_FD_185885 | JGI IMG/M metagenome (GOLD analysis project Ga0209471, IMG submission 185885) | Grasslands soil microbial communities from the Angelo Coastal Reserve, California, USA - 14_0927_12_20cm (SPAdes) (version 2) | ecosystem: Environmental > Terrestrial > Soil > Grasslands ... | reverse complement strand
GTGCGAGCCGCTTTCAACGGTCGCGCCCCTGAGGCTGCCATCCCCGGCGTGAAGCACGTGATCGCGGTCGGTTCCGGCAAAGGCGGCGTCGGCAAGTCGACGATCGCCGTCAATCTGGCGGCCTCGCTCCAGCTCGCCGGCGCCCGGGTGGGCCTCCTCGACGCGGACATCTACGGGCCATCCGTGCCTGGCATGCTCGGTGTGAACGACACGCCGAAGGTGCAGGACCAGAAGCTCGTTCCGCTCGAGGCTTTCGGCCTGAAGGTGATCTCGATCGGCTTGCTGGCAGGAGCTGACAAGGCCATGGTCTGGCGAGGGCCGATGGTGTCCCGCGCGATCGAGCAGATGCTGACTGACGTCCGATGGGGTGAGCTCGACTACATGATCGTGGACCTACCGCCAGGCACGGGCGATGCATCACTGACCCTGGCCCAGACCATACCCCTCACCGGCGTGGTCGTCGTCTGCACGCCTCAGAGCGCCGCGCTGAATATCGCCGTGAAGGCCCTCCAGATGTTTCGCGGACTCAACGTGACCCCGCTTGGTCTGATCGAGAACATGAGCTGGTTTGTCTGCGACGACTGTGGCAAGGAGCATTTCATCTTCGATCACGGTCGCGCCGAACGAGCCGCTCAGCGCCTCGGCGTGCCCTACCTCGGCGCCGTCCCCCTGGAGAGCGCGATCCGCGAGGAAGCCGATGCGGGCGCGCCGGTGGTCGTTTCTCGTCCTGAGGGGCCCGGTGCGCAGGCTCTGCGCAAGGTCGCGTCAGCGGTGGCCGCACGCGTTTCGGTGCAGAGCTTCCGTCAGCTCCCTGTCATCAACGTGCGCTAAAGTCCCGGGACCTCGCGCTCCAGCCGCTGCCTGACTTCGAGAATGAACTCGGCCAGGGTTGCTTCGTCGATCCCCGGCTCGGCCGCGCGCAGACGTTCGGCCGCAACCCCTGCCAGGTAGCACGTCAAGGGAGCAAATCGCCGCTCCTGCGTGTGCGCGGCCACGCGGGCCAATTCGAGAAGCTCGAGGGCGACCCGAGAGTCCAGCGCAGGCTTCGTGATGGCCGCGCCGCGGCGCTGCGCGGCGTCGACCCAGTTCTGTCCGAGGGCGTCGAAAAATGGATTCATCAACCACAGCTATAGCACGCAAGCGTTCTATCCATGTGGCCGGCAAGACCGCGGCTGACCTCCTGGTCGAGCGGTTGATCGAGTGCGGCGTAGACACAATCTTTGGCCTCCCGGCGCTTCGTGCACGTCAGGCATGAGGAGTCGGCCGCAGCTCGTCTATCCCGGCCGCCAGTGCGTCGCATTTGTCGGCGACGGGGGCATGGAAATGCTGATGGCTTAGTTCGCGACCTGCGTGCGGTACCGGCTTCCAGTCAAGGTCGTGGTGCTCAAGAACAACGTGCTGGGGATGATCAAGTGGGAGCAGATGGTCTTCCTCGGCAATCCCGAATATGGCGTCGAGATGACCCCCATCGACTTTGTGAAGTTCGCTGAAGCGTGCGGTGGGCGGGGGGTCCGGATCGAAGACCGAAGCTCTATAGAGAACAGCTCGAGGCCGCCCTCGCGATTGACGGACCGGTGATCGTCGAGGCGGTCGTCGACCCATACGAGCCGCCCCTTCCGCCGATGATGAAGCCTTCCCAGGCTGCGCATATAGCGGAAGCGCTTGCCCGCGGTGAACCCAACCGCGAACGGAGGCCTCATCTTGAGCCAGTAGCCTTAGCCGGATGGGGTTCACGACGCGGCCTGAGCTCAAGGGCAACTTCGGGACTGTCAGCTCCACTCACTGGCTCGCTTCGCAGTGTGCGATGTCGGTGCTGGAGCGTGGCGGCAACGCTTTTGACGCCGCCGTGGCGGCGGGTTTCGTTCTGCAGGTGGTCGAGCCGCATCTGAACGGTCTCGGCGGCGAGGCCCCCATCCTGTTATGGGATGTCGCGCGCGGAAAGGTCGAGGTCATCTGCGGCCAGGGCCCGGCCCCGATCGCCGCCGACATTCAACGCATGAACGAGATGGGACTTGCCGATGTGCCGGGCACCGGCCCGATCGCGGCATGCGTCCCCGGCGCATTCGGTGGATGGCTGTCTCTGCTCCGCGACCACGGGACATGGCGCTTCGCGGACGTGATTGAGTTCGCCATCGAATACGCGGAATCCGGTTATCCGCTTCTGCCGCGGATCATTGATGTCCTGATCGTGGTCGAGCCGCTGTTTCGCGAGCACTGGCCAAGCTCGGCCGATCTGTATTTCGGCGGCGGCATCCCGACGCCTTGGCAGCGGTTTCACAATCGTGATCTTGCCGCGACCTACCGTCGCCTGCTGCGGGAGGCGAAATCGTCTGCCGGCCGGGAAGGGGAGATCGAGGCGGCGCTGCGCTCGTTCTATTCCGGATTCGTGGCCGAGGCCATTGACCTGCATTGCCGCCGTGAGGCGATGGACAGCTCAGGCGCGGCCCATCCCGGCTTGCTCACGGCCGATGACCTCGCCGCGTTCTCAGCCAGGAGTGAGGAGCCCGTCACCGCGGCCTTTGGCGATTGGACCGTCGCCAAGTGCGGGCCGTGGAGTCAGGGGCCTGTGTTTTTGCAGCAGCTGCTGCTCCTCGAGGGGTCGGGACTTCGCTCGACGCCTTTCCTGTCGGCGGACCACATCCACCTCGTTACGGAGTGCTCCAAGCTCGCCTTCGCGGACCGCGAGGCATGGTATGGAGACCCCGATTTCACGCGCGTGCCGATCGGTGACCTGCTCTCGAGCCGATACGCGGACGAACGGCGTCAGCTGGTCGGTGATCGCGCTTCGCTGGAGCTGATGCCGGGCTGGCCAGGGGGCCTTGAACCGCGGTTGCCGCGACGCCGAATGCAGGACGTGACCAAAGGACACTGGACGGGCAGGGGCCCCCAGTCCCTCGGCGTTGTTCGCGGCGACACCGTGCACGTCGCGGTTGCCGACCGCCGCGGAAATCTTGTTGCCTGCACGCCAAGCGGCGGATGGCTGCAGAGCTCACCGGTGATTGCTGGCCTGGGATTTTGCCTCGGCACGCGAGCCCAGATGTTCAACCTCGACCCCCAGCATCCCAACCGCCTGGAGGGCGGCAAGCGGCCGCGGACCACCCTCAGCCCGACGCTCGCTCTTCGGGACGGCGAACCGTGTCTCGCGTTCGGCACGCCGGGCGGCGACCAGCAGGACCAATGGACGCTTGAATTTTTCCTCGCGCACGCCGTTTTCGGGCATGACCTTCAGGCTTCCGTTGACGCGCCAATGTTCCACAACACACATTTCCCGAGCTCGTTCGCGCCGCATGCTTCGCACCCGGGCACGCTGCACTCGGAGCCGGTGGAACCCGGCGTGCTGCAAGAGCTAGCGCGACGAGGCCATGAGGTGGTTGAAGCCGAGCGATGGTCGCTGGGCCGGATCTGTGCGGTCGGGCGTGATCCGCGGACCAACCTTCTCTCTGCCGCCGCGAGCTCCCGCGGCGGGCAGGCCTATGCGGTGGGCCGCTGACCGAGCGGAAAGTAGCAGGCCGCGCGGTGTCCGCCGAGGTTCAGCGCGTCCAGCGGCGGCTCGCTCTCCGCGCAGCGCGGCTGAGCTTTGAAGCACCTGGTTCGAAAGCGGCAGCCGCTGGGCGGATTGAGTGGCGACGCGACATCGCCCTTCAGGATGATGCGTTCGCGCCGGCGTTCGAGGCGGGGATCTGGAATCGGGATCGCCGACAACAGCGAGCCCGTGTAGGGGTGCTGCGGGCGGCGGTAGAGGTCACCCGACGGTGCGATCTCGACCACCTTCCCGACGTACATCACAGCGATGCGATTCGATATGTGCTTGACGACTGACAGGTCGTGAGCGATGAAGAGGTAGGTCAGGTGGAGCTTCTCCTGGAGCTGCTCGAGAAGGTTGATGATCTGCGCCTGGATCGAGACGTCCAGTGCGGAGATCGGCTCATCGCAAACGATGAACGAGGGCTCGACAGCAAGCGCCCGGGCAATGCCGACGCGCTGCCGCTGGCCTCCTGAGAACTCATGTGGATAGCGACCGGCGAGATCGGAGGACAGGCCAACCAGGTCCAGCAGCTCCGCGATCCGCTCTTTGCGCCGACGACCGCCCGGCGCGAGCCGGTGGATGTCGAGCGCCTCGCCAAGGATGCCGCCCACCGTCTGGCGCGGGTCGAGTGAGGCGAATGGGTCCTGGAAGATGATCGCCATCTCGCGGCGCATCCGCCGCATTCCGCCGCGGCGGAGGCGAAGGATGTTCTTGCCCCGGAAATAGACCTCGCCGGACGTCGGCTCGACCAGGCGCAGGATGGAACGCCCTAGGGTCGACTTGCCGCAGCCCGATTCGCCGACCAGGCCCAGCGTTTCCCCCTCGTTGATCGTCAGGTCCACGCCATCGACGGCGCGGACGTAGCCGGCGACGCGGCTGATCGCGCCCGACCTCACGGGAAACCATGTCTTGAGCCCACGCACCTCGACCAGAGGCTCAGGCATCGAGCTCGGCCCCAGCCTGGGTCACCCAGCACCGCGCGAGCTGCTCCCGGACCTGGAAGAGGGACGGCTCCTCGGGGCCGCAGCGCTCTACGGCGAACGGACATCGCGGCTGGAACTTGCAGCCGGGCGGCAGGTGGATCATGTCCGGCGGGGAGCCCTCGATCGGCTTGAGCAGCTCATGTGCTTCCGCGTCGAGGCGGGGTATGGAGCGCAGCAGCGACCACGTGTACGGATGCTCGGGGTGAGAGAACACATCATCCGTGCGGCCCTCTTCGACGATGCGCCCCGCGTACATGACAATCACCCGGTCGCACATGCCCGCAACCACCCCGAGGTTGTGGGTGATGAGGATGGTCGCCGTGCCGTACTCACGATTCAGCGTGCGGAGCAGTTCCAGGATCTGCGCCTGGATTGTGACGTCCAGCGCCGTCGTGGGCTCGTCGGCGATGAGCAGGCTCGGGCTCATGCTCAGCCCCATGGCGATCATCGCGCGCTGGCGCATACCGCCCGAGAACATGTGTGGAAATTGATGCACGCGACTACGCGCATCAGGAATGCCAACCTGCTTGAACAGGTCCACCGCAGCCCTTATCGCGTCCGCCGCGCCGGCGCGACGGTGGATTCGCAGCGGCTCGCCGACCTGCCAACCTGTGCGGTACACAGGGTTCAGCGAGGTCATGGGGTCCTGGAAGATCATGGCCATCTCAGTGCCGCGGATCCCTTCCATCTCGTCTTCAGAAAGGTCGGACAGCACGCGATCTTTGAACTTGATACGACCTTCGACGATCCGGCCTGAAGGCGGGAGCAACCTCATGATGGAGAGCGCGGTTATGGACTTTCCAGAGCCTGATTCGCCGACGATGCCGAGGGTTTCGCCTGCGTCGACCGTGAACGAGACGCCATCAACGGCGCGAAGGGTGCCTTCGGCGAGCGATAGCTCCGTGCGCACGTCCTCGAGCTCGAGCAGGTGACCGAACGCCATCAGCGTCGAAGCCTGGGATCGAGTGCGTCGCGCAAGGAATCGCCCAGCAGGTTGAAGCTGTACACGGTGATTGAGATGGCGATGCCCGGGATGATGGCGAGCCACGGATCGTTGGGGAGAAAAGTTCGCCCTGTCGTGATCATCTGTCCCCAATCCGGTGTCGGTGCCTGAGCCCCGAGGCCTAGAAACGAGAGCACCGCCTCGGCGAGGATGGCGAACCCGGCAGACAACGAAACCTGCACGAGAATCGGATTCATGAGATTCGGTATGAGGTGACGCAGGATGAGTCGCACCGGGGTCGCCCCGAGCGAACGCGTCGCGACGACGAACTCCATCTGCTTGAGCTGAAGCACGACCGCCCGCACCAGCCTGGCGTAAACGGGAATCGCAACGATCCCGATCGCGATCATGGCATTGCGGAGGCTTGGCCCGAGCGCGGCCACCAAAGCGATAGCCAGGATCAAAGCTGGAAACGCTAGCAACGCGTCGATGACACGCATCAATAGGAGGTCCGTCAATCCGCCCGCGTAACCGCTGACGAGGCCGATCAATCCGCCGGCGATCAAACCGACCGCGACGGCGACGAAGGCGACAGGCAGCGAGATCCGCGCGCCCCACAGGATGCGACTGATCTGATCTCGTCCGAGCTCATCTGTCCCGAGTACGTGGCCCGGGCTCAGCGGTGGGAGATAGGCGTTGTCGGGTTCGGTTGCAATCGGGTCGTGGGGCGAAATTACGGGGGCGGCCAGCGCGAGGAGGAATAGCGCTCCGACAAGCGCAAGTCCGAAAAGCACTCCCCGGTTCCGTCGCGCGAGCTCCAGGAGCGCGATTGGGCGGCGGCGTATCGGCCCCTCGGCGGCGATGATGGCGGGCGCGTTGCTCACGCGTACGAGATCCTCGGGTCGAGCCAGCCATAAACAAGATCGACGATGAGGTTTGCCACCATATACGAGAAAGCCGCCAGCAGGACGACGCCCTGGACGACGGTGTAGTCGCGGTTGAATATGGACTCCACGGCGAGGCGGCCTACCCCAGGCCACGTGAAAACCGTCTCCGTAACGACCGCTCCCTCGATGATCCCGCCGATCTGGAGTCCGACGATCGTCACCACCGGTATCAGCGCGTTTTTGAGGGCGTGGATGAAAACGACGCGGCGCCACGAGGCACCTTTGGCGCGCGCGGTCCTGATGTAGTCGTGGCCGAGGACTTCGATCATCGATGACCGCGTGAAGCGCATGTTGATTGCAGTGCCTGCGGTCCCAAGGGCGATCGCGGGCAAGGCCACGTGGCGCAGGCTCTCCCAGGGATCCTGGAAGAAAGGCACGTAGCCTCCAAACGGAAACAGGCGTGCCGATACCGACAGGGTGAAGATCAGGACGATGCCGATGAAGAAATTCGGGACGGAGACGCCGGCCACCGTGATGCCCGTGGCGACTTTGTCCACGACCGAACCACGGCGAACGGCCGCGATGGTGCCGAGCGGGATCGCCACGAGCAGCGACCAGATGAGTGCCACGAAGCCAAGCTCCACGGTCGCGGGCAGCCGCTCTGTGATCGCCGCCGCGACCGGTTCATGTGTGGTGATCGATCTGCCCCAGTCGCCGTGAACCACGCGGCCGAGCCAGATGAAGTACTGCGTGTAGAGGGGCCGGTCAAGGCCAAGCTCCTGGTGAATCTGCGCGATAGCTTGTGGGCTTCTGTCCTCGCCGAGGACGATCAGGGCCGGATCGCCTGGAGTCAGGTGGATCAGCATGAAGACTCCAACGGTTACCAGGAAGGCAACCGGGAGCATCAGGACGAGCCGGCGAAGGATATAGGTGGTCATGCCGGATCAGGTAGCCGGCATGACCAGCTCACCGACGACTTTTGAAGTCCTAGCCTTTCCAGACCTCCGCCATCCGGATCATCAAGTCGGGATAGAGCGTGAAGTTGTGGACTTTGTTGTTCGAGATCTGTGCGCTCACGCCGAACGAAGTGAAGACATATGGAGCGTCTTTCACGATTTGCTTCTGCGCGTTGGCGTAGTCCAGCTTGCGCTTGCCCTGGTCGGCGCTCAGCCTGGCGTCGTCGAGCCATCCGTCGACCTGTGAGTTGGTGTAGGCACTGTCGTTGAAGTCTCCACCCGTGTGCCACCACGCGTACATGTTGCCGTCGGGGTCGATGCGTCCCGACCAGTTCACGTTGCAGGCCTGGAACTGATGGTTGGCACACTCCTGCTGGTACGTGGCGAATTCCTCGGTCTGGATCTGCATCGTGATGCCGGCCTGCGCCAGCTCGGACTGGATCAGCTGCGCGGCCTGCTGGTTCACGGGGTCCGAAGTGGTCTTGAATGTGAAGGTGAAACCGGTCGCGGTTGACTTCGCCTTGGCGGCGTCAGCGTGGTCGTAGATCTTCTCGCTGCCGTCGAACGCCCAGCTGGAAGGCGGGATCGGGCCGTAAGCCACAACGCCGATGTTGAAATTGATGTTCTTCAGGATCGAGTATCTGTCGACTGCCATGGCCACCGCCTGCCGCTTGGCTGGGTCGTTGAAGGGGGCGGCCCCAGCATTCAGCTCGAATCCGTTGAATCCGATCGCGGGCACATCGTGATAGACGAAGCTGGTGTCGGCCTTGAGGGACGCGACGTCCTTAGCCGCGATGGTCCGCGCGATGTCGATGTCGCCAGTCTTCAGGGCGGCAAGGATCGCGTTCACGTCAGGGATCGCGCGATATGTCAGCCCGTCGAGGTGGGGGAGACCCGCCCTCCAGTAGCTTGAATTCTTTTTGAGGGTGAGGTGGTCGTTGCGCTTCCACTCGACGAACTCGAATGGTCCGCTACCGGCACCGACGGGCGCAAGCGAGAAGTTAGCTCCGCCCTTGGCGACCGCGTCCATCGAAAGCATCATCCCCGCGCGGTCGACCAGGGTCGCCAGCAGCGTCGCGTTCTGCGTGCTGAGATGGAAGGTCACGTGGCCGTCATCCACAACCTCCACGCTCTTCACGCTGGCGAGGTCTGACTTGCGCCGCGATGTAGCGCCATTCTTGTAGCGTTCGATGTTGGCCTTCACCGACTGTCCGCTGAAAGCAGTTCCGTCGTGGTACTTGACGCCAGTCTGAAGCGTGAACTTGTAGTTCAGGGGATCCGATACATCCCAGCTCTTGACCAGGCCGGGCTTGATCGCCAGCGATGGGTCGATCGTGAACAAGGAGTCGTACATGTTGTAGAAGACCTCACGCTCGACCAGCAGCGAAGAGTCCATCGGATCAAGGGTCCGCAACTCGCTTTCGAGTGCGATGGTCGCCGTTCCGCCGTTCTTCGGGGCCCCGCCGCTCTGGTTGCCGCCACCACCCCCGCCGCCTCCGCACGCGGCGAGCAGCAAGAAGCAAGTCAAGCCAACTCCGACTCGTCTCATCGTCGACACCCTCCACAGCCCGGATCCCCGCGTCCGGTTAACACGTAAATTACGCGGCTGGGATCGTTGGGGTGTCAACTTTCAATATGCGCGCCCCCTGGCTCTAACCAGCGCGACGCCTGTCATTCAGGCGAATTCAGGCGATCGACGACCTCCTTGAGTGCTTCATACGGCTGGGCGCCCAGCACGAGGTAGCGCCGGCCGAAGATGTGCGCGGGTATGGCATTGATGCCGACCGAAGACGCGATCTGTCGGTTTTCATCGATCACGCCGGCATAGCGATCCTCCTCGATTGAGGTCCTGAGCTCATCCGCATCCAGACCCACGCTTGAACCGATGCGCACAAGGTCTTCCATGTCTTCCAACTTCCCGCTGCCTTCCCAGTGCGCCTTGAACAAGGCGTGATGCATCTCGTCGAACCGCCCGCGCTCCCGCGCCAGCTCCGCGGCGCCGAGCGCACGCCGCGAGTTGATGATCACATCGCGATGCCGCAACTCGAGCCCAGCAGCATCCGCCATGGATCGGAGATGCTCCTCTGCCCGCTCAAACCGACGACCACCGAAATAGACGTCCCGCGGAATGCCTTCGCCGGGAGCTTCGGGATGCAGCTCAAACGGCAGCCACGTGACGCGAACAGAACCATCGCGTTCGAGTTGTTCGACCCTGACCGAGTCGAGGTAACACCACGGTCAAACGTAATCCGAAAAGATGATGAGGTCGACCGGTTCGCGCTGAGTCATCACGTCAAGACAACGCCAAGCAAGCTCTAAGGATTCCTTCCGCGTCCGTTAACCATGCGGTGGCACAATGGATTGAGGTCCCCCCGTCAAGACTGGGTTCGAGGAGGCATTGAATATGGCTGAGACCAAGACGTTCGTCGCGAACGCCCCGGTATGGGCCGATCTTTCCAGCACCGACGCGGCCGCTTCTCGCGATTACTACGCGAAACTGTTCGGCTGGAAGGTCGAGCTGGCCAAGGATCCCGCCGCGGGCGGCTACGCGCTCGCGACCATAGGCGGCAAGAACGTTGCCGGCATCGGCCCAACACAGCAACCGAACACGCCGTCCGCGTGGATGGTGTACATCGGGACGCGTGACGCAGACGCGACCGCCAAGAAGGTTGAGGCCGCCGGCGGCAAGGTCATCGCCCCGCCGTTCGACGTTTTGAAGTCCGGTCGGATGGCCGTCTTCCAGGACCCCGCAGGCGCTTTCATCTCCGCCTGGCAGCCCAACGAGATGCAGGGCGCGGACATCATGAACGCGCCGGGCTCGTTCTCCTGGTCGGAGCTCAACGCCCGCGGTATCGATAAGGCCAAGTCTTTCTACAAGAAGGTATTCGGCTGGGGCGAGAAGCAGACGCCGATGGGTGAAGGCGTCCAGGGCGAGTACACCGAGTTCAAGTTGAATGACGAGAGCATCGCCGGGGGCATGGAGATGAACCCGATGGTGCCCAAGGAGGTCCCGTCCTACTGGCAGGTCTACTTCGGGGTCGAAGACGTCGACAAGGCGCACAAGAAGGCAGTGGACCTGGGTGCGCAGTCGATGCTCGAGCCACAGGACTTTCCGGGCGGACGTTTCGCGATCCTTTCGGACCCGCAAGGCGCCGCCTTCGGTCTGCTCAGGATGGAGCGCTAGAGAACGCGAAAACCGGCGGGCCGCGGGAGGCCCGCCGGACTTATCTTTTCCTCTCGATGAAGCGGAACCCGATCGTCGATCGGTGGTTCAGAGGCAAGCCCGCGGAACGGACCCTCCGCCGGGTCCGCGACGTGATCATGTGGTCGGACAGCCGCATGACCGAGTACCTGAAACACGGCACGGTCCAGTTCGCCTACAAGGGCGATATGGCGAATTTCATCCAGGTCGGGGCCAAGACCGTGACCCTGATGTTCAACCGTGGGGCGAGGATTCCGGGGAGCTTCCCGCACCTCGAGGGAAGCGGGCCGTCAGCGCGATTCATCCGCCTCGCCGACCTCACCGAGGTGGAGGATCGCACCGTCGAGCTCAACAGGATCGTTGTCGCATGGTGCGAGATGATGTCGCCGCCCCGCATCCTCAGCTTGAGGAAGCCGAAGAGGGCGCTCGCGAAGAAGAAAAAGACGGCCGCCGGCAAAACTCAGGTCAGGTCGAAGCCGAAATAGGCTTGGGCCACCTGCGCCGCGACTCGCGCATTGCTGACCACCACGTCGACATTCAGATCGAGCGAACGGCCGCCTGAAAGCTCGGCCACGCGAGCCAGAAGCCGAGGGGTGAGATCGGAGCCGCTCACGTCGTGTGTCTCGTCCACCGCTCGGCGCGTCACCTCTTCGGCCCCGTGGAGTTCGGCGGGTGGTGGGATCGCCACCACGATGCCTCGCGTTCCCGTGTCCCAGGCCGCTTGCAAAGCACGCGCGCAGTCGTCCACTCCGTCGACGCGCGCGCCGACCCGGCAGCCGCTGCGTCGAGAGTAAAAGGCGGGAAACTCGTCCACGCCGTAACCGAGCACAGGGACCG